>BNJS01001255.1_pt1 | contig 148302 bp, 148 predicted proteins | sample 8540461 | NCBI WGS metagenome assembly BNJS01 (sample SAMD00202454, study PRJDB9452) | human saliva metagenome | isolation source: human saliva | place: Japan | reverse complement strand
CAACCTCTTCAGCCAGGGCGTCGACCCCATGCTCGACCAGTCCGACATCGACGAGGTCCGCCGCATCGTCGAGCGGCCACCGGCATAGACGCCCCCACGCACCCTACGCCGGCGAGACCTCGTTCACCTCCTCTCCGGCTCCCCCAGGACGCCATCAAGAAGAGCTTCGCCGCGCGCGCCACCAGGTCAACGCCAAGAAGGCCGCAGGGCTCTCCGAGCCGACGCCGAGATCGCCGTGCCTCAGCCATACCCTACCTGCCCATCGACCCCACGACGTGGGGCCGTCTTACGAGGCCGTCGTACGCGTCAACCCAGTCCGGCAAGGGCGGGTCGCCTACCTGCTGGGCACCACCCGCAAGCCTCGAGCCGCCGCGCAGCCTCCAGATCGAGTTCTCCCGCATCGTCCAGCCACACCGACACCTACGGCGGCGAGGTCGACGGCGACCGCCCGTGGTCGATCTTCGCCGACGAGTACCTGCCCGCCGCGGCCGCCCACGAGGCCGAGTCTCAGTCGGGGCCGCTTCAGCTGCAGGGGCCACCCGACCTCCACCGCGACGAGGACTCACCTCACCGTCACCCTGGTCGACGGCGGCCAGGAAGCACCTGACCGCCACGGCAACGGCCCCTGGACGCCTTCGTCACCGCCCTGGAGAGCACGGGCCTGAGCGTGGATCCGACTACGCGAGCACGCCCTGAGCGAGGGACACGACGCGAAGGCCGCCAATACGCCGAGTGCGAAACGTCAGATCCAGTGGGCGGGCATCGACCCTCCATCACCACCTCCTTCAAGGCCGTCATCTCACTCAATCGCGCCCTGCGCTGAGAGGCGTGAGATCGCGCCCGTGACGAGCAGGCTGTACCGGGATGAGGCGATCATCCTGCGCACCCGGCTACGGGCGAGGCCGACCGCATCATCGTGATGCTCACCCGCCACCACGGACAGGCGCGCGCCGTGGCCAAGGTGCGCCGCACCACCCCCGCTTCGGCGCCCGCCTGGAGCCCTTCTCCATGACCGACGTCCACCACGCCGGACGCACCGACGTCGTCACCCAGGCCGAGATCATCGACCCCTTCGCCGGGCCGTGAGCGCCGACTCACGCCATGTTCACCTGCGCCTCGACCATGGTGGAGACCGCCGAGCGCCTCAGCGCCGACGACGGTGACCTGGGCACCGAGGCCAGCCCCAGCAGTACCTGCTGCTGCCAGCCCCGGCCATGTCCCACCGGCGCCACGCCCCGGACTCATCCTGGACTCACCTGCTGCGGGCCTGGCCTGGGGGCTGGGCGCCCGTCACGACTGCGCCCTGTGCGGCGCCCCGGACCCCACCGGCCTTCCACCCAGGCCGGTGGGCGCGTGCGAGTCCCGCCGCTCGGCCGGCGCCGTCGAGGTCGAGCCGGACACGATGGTCCTGGGGCCCTGCCTCCGGCGACTGGGCTGGCCGACGCCTCCGGCCAGCGTGCGAGCGCTCCCAGGCCCGGACCCGTCTCGGCCTACACGACCTGGTACCTGGCGGCGCCTGCGCTCCTCGCACTGGTGGAAAGGGCATAACCATGACAGACGTCGCCAGGACATGACGGTCGAGGCCGCCCTGCCTGCACCGGCCCGCCTGACCCCCCCGTGCTGCCGCTGGCCTCCCACGCCCCAGCACGTGGCCGTCGTCATGACGGCAAGGGCGCTGGGCCAACGCCCGCGGCCTGCCCCCACCGAGGGCCACCGTGGGAGGCCAATATGCTCGACGTCGCGCCGGCGCCATCGAGATCGGCGTGAAAGAGCTTGAGCGTCTACGCCTTCTCCACCGAGAACTGGCGGCGCTCACCCGCGAGGTCCGTTTCACCACGGGCTTCGCCCGTAAGGTCCTCGCGTCCAGCGCGATGTCCTCAACTCCTGAACGCAAGGTGCTGGATCGGGCGCACCCCGCGCCTGTGGAAGTCCGACCCTGCGCCTGCGGGAGGCTGAGCGCATCACCGCCCGCAACACGGGCCCGGTCCTCAACCTGTGCATCAACTACGGCGGGCCGGCCGAGATCGCCGACGCCACCCGAGCCATCGCCGAGGACGTCGCCGCCGGCCGCCTCAAGGCCTCCACCAACGAGAAGACCATCCAGCGTTACCTCTACTCACCCACCATGCGCGACGTGGACCTGTTCATCCGCACCGGCGACGAGCAGCGCACCCAACTCTCATGTGGTCCTCCTCCCACGCCGAGCCTCTACTTCACCCTGGCCTGGCCGACTTCAACCGCACTGGCCGCGGAGGGCATCGAGGCCTACGCCGGGCGCGAGCCTTGCTACGGCGGCGCAGTGACAAGGTGCTGCGACGAGGAGCCTGCCGGCGAGATCCCGAAAGACAACGAGGCCGACGAGAACCGCACCATGCGCCGTACTGCTTGCGCCCGCGATCTGCCTCCTGAGGTGATGCGGTGCCGTCGCGAGCGGCTGACGACCTGCAGCAGTCCGGACAGAGGGCGACGACGGCGTAGCCCCCACCAGGAGTACCACGATCATGGCACCGGGAGAGGCCGCCACCAGGTAGTGATCGTCAGACCGACACGCAGGCCACCACGCCCAGTCCCACCGCCAGGAACATGGAAGAGAAGGAGTGCGAGACGCTGGCGATGGCCACCGGCACGATCATGACCGCCGAGACCAGCAGGGCCCCCACCACCCGCATGGACACGAGACGGTCAGCTGCCACCACCGCCACCAGCACGTTGAGAGCGCCGGTGGGCAGGCCGCAGGCGTGAGCGAACTCTCGTCGTGCACACGCGAACAGCGGGGCTCGCGCAGCCCCAGCTCCCACCAGGAGCACCAGGGGTGGCCAGGGCGATGGTCGAACCAGGCGTCCGGAGACCGAGACCGTGAGATCGAGCCGAACAGGTAAGAGTTGAGGGTTCGTGTCGTCCCGCCGGCGACGCGACTGAGGATGACGCCCCGGCGATGCGCAGAACAGGATCGCCAGGCACCGTCTCGGGTGCGGCCGTTGGCGCGGATGCACCTCGATCACGCGCCTCAGCACGTTGATGAGGGATCGCCCCGGGCACCGGCCCAGGCGTCGTGAGGGAGGAGCTGCTGGCAGCGCGGCCAGCCAGCCCAGGGCGATCCCGCGCGGTGAGGGCGATGCCTGATCCGTCGCACCAGCAGCGCCAGGCCCGCTGAACCAGGTAGGTGCTCACCACCGGGGCGGCCAGCCCCACCAGGACCGCCACGATGAAGGCCTGCTGGATGAGGGGACAGCGAGCATGTCGGAGACGAACTCGACCATGGGCGGGCAGCATCACCGGAATGAGGGCGCGGTGTCAGGCAGCCGATGGTCGAGGATCGTGCGCGTGGTGGGCGAGGGGCTCGCCGGCGTCCGGGTGGTGGCTGGTCACCGTCGGCGCCGTGTAGTCGGAGTGTGTGCGGTGCGTCGCCCAGCGCACCGGTCCCGCTGTCGCGCAGACGAGCGACTCGTTGCCGGTTGCCGTCGGCGACGAGCCGGCTGTCCTGCAGGGAGGATCGCCTTCTGACGACGTCGCCGGAGCTCTACCCATCTCGTGCAGAACTGGTCACCAGGGCCGCGGTGCGCGCAGCCCCTGGAAGGATCTCGGCTATGTGACCTGCGGCTGCCGTGCCGATGCGCGGCCAGCCCACTGAGCAGGCGAGCAGCCGGGGAGCGGGACCAGGGCGCGGGCGATGAGGACCCGCTGGGCCTGCCCGCCGGAGAAGACCTGACATGGTCTGCGGCCCGGTGTGTGTGCCAGCCCCACGGCATGTCCAGGGCGGCCGCGGCCTTCTTGGCACTGCGATCTGCCCAGAGGACGGCGCGCGGTCCCAGGAGCCCGGAGCGCACCACCTCCAGGCGGTGGCTGGGACGCCGGAGCCGGGCGCCGATCCGCTGAGGATCGCAGCCGACCCGCTCCCAGGGGACCCTGTGCCGGCGCGAGGCGTGCCCAGGGTGTCTCGATGCCGCCGCCGGACAGGGGCACCAGTCCCAGAACGGCTTTGACGAGGTGGATTGCCCGAGCCGTTGGCGCCCAGGATCGCCACGGACCTGCCGCCGCCCACGGCCAGGCTCACGTCGTCCAGGATGAGGAGGAGCCCAGGACGACGCTGGTTCTCACGGACCCTGGATGAAGAGCGCGGACGACGCCGCCTGGGGAACCGGACGGCGTCGTCACAGACGCTGGTGATGGTGAGATGATGAGGTCATACGGTTGCGATCATGCCAATCTGAGGGGACGTCATCTGCTCGGGGCGTCGGGGCTCGGCGGCCCGGCCTGAGGCTACTTGCACCCATGGCGCGACCTGAGCCGCTCCAGGTTGCTGGTCATGGCGTCGGTGTAGTCGCCCCGCTCGGGCTTGACCCAGAGGGCTAGAGAACGCCGTCTCGCATCGGTCTCCGCGGCAATCGCCTGGCGGGGGCGTCGGAGACCGCTCGGTGAAGATGGTCTTCACCCCGTCTTCTCGACCACCGACCTGATGTTGGCCATCTCGGCGGGCTGGGCTCGGTCTCCGGGTCGATGCCGGAGATGGAGGCTCGGGTCAGGCTGCAGCGGTCGGCGTAGCCGAAGGCGGCGTGGAGGTGATGAAGGTCTCGAGCCGGCGTACCGGTAAAGCCCTGCTTGTACTGGCATGTCCACTCCGGTCAGCGCCGTCTTGAGTTCGCTGTCCAGGCCCGCCTTTGTAGTCGCTGGCGCTGGCCGGGTCGATCTTGGCGAAGGAGGCATAGGGCCTCGGCCACCTTGACTCGTGCGGTCCGGCCGAGCCAGAAGTGCGGGCCGAGGTTGCCGTCGTGCCCTCACCGCCCTCGGCGTGCCTGTCGTGGCGTGCTCGTCGTGCTCGGGCCTCGCTGGCCTGTGCGGTGGTGGCGGCGCGGCACTGGCCGAGGCGCTGTCGGTGGCCTCGCTCGCTGCGTCGCGTGCTCTTCCTCAACTCGTGGTGGGACGAGGCTGGGCCGGCTTGCTCAGTGTCCACCACGGTGGGAAGCTCGGAACCGACCTCCTTTGACCTGGCCTTGTCCAGGGAGGGCGCCGATCGGTAAGGCGGATGATGTCGGCCTTGCCCGCCTACCGGCGGTCTCCTCTGCCGGAGAGCCGAAAGTCGCGGCTCGACGTTGGAGGGGGTCACGGTGGAGACCTTGGACGAGCCTTGCCGCCAACGGACTCGGCCAGGTACTGGATCGCAGAAGGACGTGGAGCACGTCAGGGTCTTGCCCGCGATCGTGTGTGCGGCGCCGATGCGTTCCGACGAAATCGCCCTTCAGGGCGCTGCACGCCGCTCATGCCGGCAGCGCATCAGGGGTGGCCCGAGCGCCACGACGCGGTTGGAGACGACGGGAACGAGCCTGTGAAACATTCATGCGAATCATTCTCATACGTCGGTTCCTGCGTCAAACTTCGGGCGAGCCTGCGTGCGCTGCTGGAGGAGGCCGCCGAGCTTTGACGGCAGTCGGCGGCCTCCCGGCGCGTGCGCGCGTCTGCGGTGCGACGGGCACCGACGCTCGGCGTCCGCCTCAGACTGTCACCACTCGTCCCCACCAACAGGCGGGACCACCACCACCCTGAAGGAGCATCCGTTGGCATCCACCCTTCACGCCTCGACGCCGTCATCAACCTCGCCAAGCGGCGCGGCTTCGTCTTCCCCTGCGGCGAGATCTACGGCGGAACCCGCTCGGCCTGGGACTACGGCCGCTGGGCGTCGGCTCAGCGAGAACATCAGCGCCGGTGGTGGCAGTACATGGTCCGCTCGCGCGACGACGTCGTCGGGCTGGACTCCTCCGTCATCCTGCCGCGTGAGACCTGGGTCGCCTCCGGGTCATGTCGGCGCCTTCACCGACCCGCTCGTGAGTCCCTGCACACCCACAAGCGCTACCGCGCCGACCAGCTCATCGAGGACTACGCCGCCCGCAAGGGCATCGACCCCGAGAACGTCACCCTCGACATGGTTCCCGACCCGGTCACCGGCCAGCCGGGCTCCTGGACCGAGCCGCGCGAGTTCTCCGGCCTGCTCAAGACCTACCACGGGCCGGTCGACGACGAGTCTGGCCTGCACTACCAGCCCGAGACCGCCCAGGGCATCTTCATCAACTTCGCCAACGTCATGAGCGCGGCCCGCAAGAGCCGCCCTTCGGCATCGGCCAGGTGGGCAAAGTCCTTCCGCAACGAGATCACGCCGGGCAACTTCATCTTCCGCACCCGCGAGTTCGAGCAGATGGAGCTGGAGTTCTTCTGCGAGCCGGGCACCGACGAGGAGTGGCACCAGTACTGGATCGACTACCGCAAGGCCTGGTACACCGACCTGGGCATCAGCGAGGACAACCTGCGCCTCTACGAGCACCCCTGCCGAGAAAGCCTCTCCCACTACTCCAAGCGCACCGTGGACCTGGAGTACCGCTTCGGCTTCGCCGGCTCGGAGTGGGGCGAGCTCGAGGGCATCGCCAACCGCACCGACTTCGACCTGTCCACCCACGCCGAGCACTCCGGCAAGGACATGTCCTACTTCGACCAGACCCGCTCCGAGCGCTGGACCCCCTACGTCATCGAGCCCTCCGCCGGCCTGACCTGCTGCTCATGGCCTTCCTCGTGGAGGCCTACACCGAGGACGAGGCCCCCAACACCAAGGGCGGCGTGGACAAGCGCATCGTGCTCAAGCTCGATGCGCGCATCGCCCCGGTCAAGGCGGCCGTCCTGCCGCTGAGCCGCAAGGAGGAACTGACCGGGCCCGGGCCAGGGCGAGCCTGGCCGCCCGCCTGCGCCGCTCCTGGAACGTGGAGTACGACGACGCCGGCGCGGTCGGCCGTCGCTACGCCGCCAGGACGAGGTCGGGCACGCCCTTCTGCCTGACCCACGACTCTCGACTCGCCCGAGGACGGGGCCGTCACCGTGCGCGAGCGCGACACGATGACCCAGGAGCGCATCCCGCTCGAGGGCGTCGAGCGCTACCTGGCTGAGCGCCTCATCGGCTGCTGAGCAGCACCGAGCAGGCCGGCAGCCTCACTGAAGTCTCGCCGGCCCAGCCACCATCCGGGTCCCGCCCCGTGTCCCTGGCTCACCCAGGGACACGGGCGGGCATGATGGGATGGTGAGCACCAACTCGACCTCCCCGAGCAACGAGTCCGTCCCCACTGAGAGCCTTCCCGACGCCGGCCGAGGAGGGCGGGACAGCAGGGCCACGGCCGTCACAGCAGCAGCGGCCACAGCCACTCCCACCCGGGCCCCTGGACCTGGAGGCGGGGAGGTCCCGCCGGGTGCGGATCGTGCCGGTGCCATCGTCGGCGCCCTGGTCCTGGCCACCGTCGTCGGGCTGTTCGTGCTCTGGCCCGGCAAGAGCTCACTCATCGGCTCGCGCTCCTTCACCGCCGAGGGCGGCTCGGTGGGCAAGGCCACCATCACCCACGGACCCTGTCGGGCTGTCAGAGCCTCGGTGAGCGCCCTGACGGAGGTCAACGGCGTCAAGCCGGAGGAGTTCGCCAAGGCCACGTGTGCGCCCGCATCACCGAGGGGAGGGCAGGGCCTGGTCATGCCGGTCCAGCCTGGTGGGTGAGCCCCGAGCTCGCCCACGCCGGTGACCGGCCTCGTCGTCCCTCACTCGCCCCAGGCCATCCCGTCCGGCTCCCCCTACCCTTCATCGACTACCAGCGCCGCTCCCGGTCGGCGCCCTGGCGGTCGTCTCACCCTGGTGCTCGTCGTCGCCGTGGCCGGGCGCAAGGGCGTCCTGAGCGTCCTGGGCCTGCTGGTGGCCACCGGCGTGCCTCGCCTTCTTCATGATCCCGGCGCTCCTGGCCGGCTCCCCACCCGCTGGCGGTGACCCTGGTCGGATCGATGGCGATGATGCTGGCGGCCGTCTCACGGCTCACGGCGTGTCCATCCGCACCACGACCGCCCTGCTGGGAACGGTGGCCGGCATCGTGCCGACCGTGCTGTCTGGCCCTGTGGGGGACCGACGCCGCCCACCTGACCGGCGACGTCGACGACCGCCCGCCTCAGCTGGCCCTCGCGCACGCATATCGATCTGCAGACGCTGCTGACCTGCGGCATGGTCATCGCCGGCTCGGCGTCCTCAACGACGTCACCATCACCCAGGCCTCCTCGGTGTGGGAGCCCGCACGCCGCCAACCCGCTGCTGTCGCGCACGCGCCTGTTCACCGGCGGGATGAGGATCGGCCGGGACCACATCGCCTCAACGGTCTCACACCCCGGCCTTCGCCTACGCGCGGCACGGCGCTGCCTCATCCCGGCCGCCGCCCCTCGGCGGACCGGGCCGTGCTGGACACCATGCCTCGGGTGAGATCGCCGAGGAGATCGAGCGCACCTCATCTCCTCCATCGGCCTGGTCCCTGGCGATCCCGGCGACCACGGCGATCGCGGCGGCCCTGTGCCGCGTCACCCCGGTCCTCGACGAGCAGACCAGCAGCCGATGACCGGCCCCAAGGGACCCCGACGGGCCGCCGTCTCAGCCGCCGGAGACATCCGACTCGGCCTGGCTGAGCATCTCGCGGTGGGCACGTCCAGGGCGGGGAGTCCAGCCAGCCGTCGGGCAGACGGGGAGTTCTGGGGCTGCCGGCCCGCCCTCGGGGGCCCCTCGACGATGTCGCCGGTAGTCCACGACCTCGGCGGGCAGAGCGCATCCGCGCCAGGCCCGGCGTCGAGCTCATCGAGGCTCCGGATCCCATGAGGTCGGCGCGCCGCGCCGCCGACCGGGTAGCCCTGAGGTACCAGCCCACGTGCTTGCGCAGTCGCGCACCCCGGTCCTCACCCATCTCCTCGGCCAGCATGCGCCCGTGGCGACGGATCACCGATGACGGCGTCCAGGTCCGGGCGGGTGCGCGTCGGCGAGCCGTGCATGGCCGCCACGATGTCGGCGAACAGCCAGGGCCGTCCCTGGCAGCCACGACCCACGACGACGCCGTCGCAGCCGGTGGCCTCCATCATGCGCACCGCGTCGTCGCCCAGCCAGACGTCCCCGTTGCCGAGCACCGGCAGGTCAGTGGCCTCCTGAGCCGGGCGATCTCTCCCAGCGGGCCTGAGCTGGAGTGCTGGCGCGCGCTGCGGGCGTGCAGGGCCACGGCGGCGATCCCAGCGTTCGTCGGCGGCGCGGCGCGGCGTCGAGGAAGGTCTCGTGCCCTCGTCGATGCCCAGGCGCATCTTCATGGTCACCGGCACCTGCCTCGCCCGCCCGACGGCGCGGACGGCGGCCTCGCTGGCGCGCACCGCCTCGGTGAGGATCGCCGCCAGCAGGTCTCGTTTCCACGGCAGCGCCGCCCCGCCGCCCTTGCGGGTCACCTTGGGGACCGGGCAGCCAGTTCAAGTCGATGTGGTCGGCCAGATCCTCCTCCACCAGGATCCGCACCGCGCCCCCACCGTGGCCGGATCGACCCCGTAGAGCTGGATGGAACGCACCCTCTCAGCCGGGTCGGTGCGCACCATCGCCAGAAGTGCGCCGTTGCGCCCACCAGGGCGCGGGTGGTGACCATCTCCGTGACGTGCAGGACCCGCCGGGGCCAGCAGGGCCGCCGTCAGGCGGGCAGCGGACCGGGATGGGAGGGCCTCAGCGACTCCGGCAGGGCCGCCTCGGCCATCTCCACGGCACAGGCGGCGGAAGGAGGCGTTGGTGACTCCGGCCATGGGGGCGAGCTCGACCGGGTGGGCACCGCCAGCGGCCCGATGCGCAGCGGCGGGCGCGTCGGCCCGGAGGCGCAGGCGTCGGGGAGGCGGGGGAGGTCTCACTCATCGTCACCCCGGACATGCTGACACACGGCGGGTGCCAGGGCCGTGACCGGCCCCGCCCTGCGACCCGAACAGACACAGGTATAGACCACTGCGTGAAGGAAGTAACAGGGACGGATCAGTATCAGCGTATGACGAATCGCTGATGGCGAGTGCCGATGCGCGTTACCTTGTGTGCTTGTGCTGATGAACGAAGAGACCGAGCCGTCGATATCACGTTCCGTCGTCGTGACCGGAGCCTCCCGGGGATCGGGGAGGCGGTTACGAAGGCGTTCCTGGCACAGGGCGACTCGGGTGGCGGGCATCTCCTGCCCGGTGAGGCCCCGACGGCGCCTCTGGCCCCTGGCCGCCGACGTCACCGACCCCGACGCCCTGGCCGACGCCCCTGGCCGCCGCCACCGAGGCGCACGGCCCCATCGAGGTCCTCGTGGCCTCGGCCGGCATCAACCGGGAGTCACTGGCGGCCCGCACCTCCTCCCAGATGTGGGACGAGGTCATCTCCGCGGACCTGACCGGCACCTTCAACACCGTGCGCGCCGTGACACCAGCCATGATGCGGGCCCGCAAGGGGCGCATCGTCCTGGTCTCCTCGGCCATCGCCGCACGCGGAGGCGTGGGCCTGTCGGCTCACGGCGCCGCCAGGGCGGTGGAGGGCTGACCCTGCTCCCCTGGCCCGCGAGCTCGCACCGCGCGGCATCACCGTCAACGCCGTCGCCCCCGGCTTCGTCACCACGGCGATGACCGCCTCCCTGCCCGACCACATCCGCACCGCCTACCTCGAGCAGATCCCCCTGGGGCGCTTCGCCGACGTCACCGACATCGCCGGCCCCGCCGTCTTCCTCGCCTCACCCGCGGCGGCCTACGTCACCGGCGCCATCCTCGGCGTCGACGGCGGCCTGGGCATGGGGCGCTAGGCGCACGGCGGGGCGCGAGACATCGTCGGGACCGTATCCGGGCAGCGCCGTGGTGCCGTAGGGTAGAGACGTGACAACGGATCCCATGCGCCGGCTCGTGCTCGTCCGACACCCAAGGCCCTCTCACGACGCCGTCACCGACCTGGAACGTCCTCTGACCCCCAAGGGCACCGCCCTGGCCGGCCTGCTGGCCAAAGAGGCCTGCGCAAGCGCCTGGAGACCACCGACTGCTCCTGGTCTCCCCGGCGGCCCGGGCCGCGAGACCGCCCGCCCCATCCGCGACCGCCTCGAGCCCACCGACACCCTCGTGCGCGAGGAGATCTACAACCTGGGCCCCAACGGCATCCTCAAGGTCCTGGCCGAGGACGGTGCTGACGCCAGGACGGTCGTCGTCGTCGGCCACGAGCCCACGATCTCCGTGCTCGCCCACATCCTCCACGACACCGACGACGACCTGGCCTCCCAGATCTCCTTCGGGGTGCCCACGGCCACCGCCGTCATCATCGACGTCCCCGGCACCTGGGCGGACCTGAGCCCAAGAGCGCCCGCATCCGGGAGATCTTCACCGCCCGCAAGCGCGACTGAGGCCGGACCTCTCGAAACCGCAGCCGGTCAGCCCCCGATCAGCTGCAGGGACGGCGCGCAGGTCACGCACGTGGATGGCAGCGTCGGCCTGCTCAACGACCACCGGCTTGGCGCAGAACGCCACCCCAGCCCCGCGGCCTCCAGCATCCCCAGGTCGCTGGCCCCTGTCACCCACTGCGATGGTGCGCTCCATGGGCACACCGTCCTGCCGGGCCCAGGTGAGCAGACAGCGGACCTTCTCCTGACGGTCCACGATCCGCCCCAGTACCCGACCGGTGAGACGGCCCTCGACCACCTCCCAGGCGGCTGGCCGCCACGTGGTCGATGCCCAGCCGCTCGGCCAGAGGCACCACGACCTCCTCGAAACCGCCCGAGACGACCCCACCCGGCAGCCGCGCGCGTGCAGCGCCTCAACGAGCCTCGGCCGCCCCTGAGTGGGCGCACCTCGGCCAGGACCTCTGCGAAGACCCCTGGGGACACCCGGCCAGAGTCGCCACCGCGCTCACGCAGGGGAGGCCGCGAGTCCACCTCCCTCGCATCGCCCGGGCCGTGACCTCGGCGACCAGCTCACGGGTCCCGGCGCGCTCGGCGACGAGTCTCGATGACCTCCTGCTCGATGAGGGTGGAGTCCACGTCCATGACCAGCAGGCCGGGGCCCTCAGTCACTAAGGGGCCCTCGCTCAGCGCCCCGCTGAGCTCCGCGGAGTCGCCGGCACGGTGTCGAGAGGTGTCGCTCATGGCTCCATGCCAGTGGGCGAGCCGGCAGACGAAGACCGCGCGCCGCCGCGCGGAGACTCGGGCGACGGCGCGCACTGCAAAGGCGGTGAGCCTGCGGTCAGCGGGTGACGATCTGTCCCTTGGCCACCACCGTGATGCCGGACTCGGTCACGGTGAAGCCCCGCTCGCGGTCATGCTCGGGGTCGATCCCCACCATGGCGCCCTCCTCGACCTTGACGTACTTGTCCAGGATCGCGCGGTTGACCACGGTGTTGCGGCCCACCTCGGCCCCGTCCATGATGACGGACTCGCGCACCGAGGACCAGGAGTTGACGCGCACACCGGGGGACAGGACCGAGGAGATCACCTCGCCACCGGAGACGATGACGCCCGGCGAGACGATCGAGTCGACCGCGTGCCCCAGGCGCTCGTGGTGACCGTAGACGAACTTGGCCGGAGGCATCGCGGCCTGGTAGCCGGCGAACAGCGGCCAGCGGTCGTTGTACAGGTTGAACACGGGGGTCACTGAGATGAGGTCCTGGTGCGCCTCGAAGAAGGCGTCCACCGTACCCACGTCGCGCCAGTAGTCGCGGTCGCGCCTCGGAGGAGCCCGGGCACGTCGTTGTCCTTGAAGTCGTAGACGCCGGCGGCGCCCCGGTTCACGAACCAGGGCACGATGCTGCCGCCCATATCGTGCTTGGAGGACTCGTCGGCGGCGTCCACCGTGACGGCCTCCAGGAGTGCGTCGGCGTTCATGATGTAGTTGCCCATCGAGGCCCAGGACCTCGTCGGGGAGTCCGGCAGACCGGGGTCTCCTTGGAGCTTCTCACGAAGGCCTTGATCCTGCCGCGGTCGGACGGGTCGGTCTCGATGACGCCGAACTGGTCCGCCAGGGACGCGGGGCTGACGGATGCCCGCGACGGTGCAGGGGCAGCCCAGAGGCGATGTGGTGGTCCAGCATCTGGGGAGAAGTCCATGCGGTAGATGTTGTCCGCACCGGTGATGACCACGTAGTCCGGCCGCTCGTCGTCGAGCAGGTTGAGGGGACTGGTAGATCGCGTCGGCGCTCCCCAGGAACCAGTGCTTGCCCACGCGCTGCTGGGCCGGCACCGGCGCGATGTAGTTGCCCAGCATGTCGGACATGCGCCACGTCTTGGAGATGTGACGGTCCAGCGAGTGGGACTTGTACTGGGTGAGCACCACGACCTGAGGAAGCCGGAGTTGATCATGTTGGACAGGGAGAAGTCGATGAGGCGGTAGATGCCGCCGAAGGGCACGGCGGGTTTGGCGCGATCGACGGTCAGGGGCATGAGGCGCTTGCCCTCGCCACCGGCGAGGACGATTGCGAGAACACGAGGTTGAGCCATGTGGCCCACCTTACGTTGCTCGAGAGGCTCGCGGGCCAAATCGGTCACATTCCGGTAGGTTCTCCACCGAATCGTTGCCTGAGGCTTCGTTCGGGCGATCGAGCACCGGGCGACTCGTCCTGATCCGTCGACGCCTCACGTGCGAGTCACTCCGCCTCCACTGCGAGCGGATGCCGCCGGCCCTCGACAGGAGAGTCGGTGGAAACCACCGGCGCTGAACGGTCCCATCCGGCCATGTGCGTATAACGTCGGGTGTGGGCGCCCGCCCCACCGCAGGCGCCACGTCCTGCGCCGACGAAGCGCGGTCAGTCCATCCATCGAGCGAGGAGAGCACACCTGCGAGGGTCGACCTGCTGACCAAGGAGTACCCACCCCTTCATCTGCGGCGGCGCCGGAGTCCACGTCAACGAGCTCGCTGCCAGGTCCTGCGCCCCTGGCCGACGTCCGCGTCACGCCTTCGGCGGCCCCCGCGAGCCCGGGCACCGAGGGCGCCGACGACGGCGTGCACCGGCTACCCGAGATCGCCGAGCTCGACGGCGCCAACGCCGCCCTGCGCACCTTCGGAGTCGACCTGGAGATGCGCCCAGGGCACCGAGGGAAACCGACCTCGTCCACTCCACCTGGTACGCCAACCTCGCCGGGCACCTGGCCGGTCTCCTCCACGGCGTCCCCCACGTCATCAGCGCCCACTCCCTGAGCCCCTGCGCCCCTGGAAGGCCGAGCAGCTGGCGGCGGCTACGCCCCGTCCTCCTGGGCGAAGACCGCCTAGCGCCGCCCGCGATCATCGCGGTCTCCAACGGCATGCGCGAAGACATCCCTGCGCTCGTTATCCCCGCCGTCGACCCTGAGCGCGTCATAGATCGTCCACAACGGCATCGACCTCGGAGGCCTGGAAGCACCCGCAGGGGCCAGAGGTGGGCGGACGCCGCGGCTGCCGCCACCCTCAAGCGCCCGCATCGACCCCGACCGCCCCACCATCGTCTTCGTCGGACGCATCCCCGACAGAAGGGCCTGCCGCACCTGCTGCGCGCCTGTGAGCAGCCTGCCCGCGGACGTCCAGGTCATCCTGTGCGCCGGCGCCCCTGACACCCGCGAGATCAAGGCCGAGGTCGAGGCCTCGTGGCCCGCCTCGCGCGAGAAGCGCGACCGGCGTGGTCTGGATCGAGGGATGCTGCCGCGCCCTCGAACTCATCGCCGTGCTGGCCGCCTCCGACGTCTTCGTGTGCCCCTCCGTCTACGAGCCCCTGGGCATCGTCAACCTCGGAGGCCATGGCCGTGGGCTGCCGGTCGTCGGCTCAGCCACCGGCGGGCATCCCCGACGTCATCGTCGACGGCGAGACAGGACTCCTGGTGCCCATCGAGCAGGTCCAGGACGGCACCGGCACCCCCATCGACCCGGCCCGCTTTCGAGGCCGACCCGGCCGAGCGCTCCCACTCACCCTGGTCACCGACACCGAGCACGTGCCAAGGCCATGGGCAGGCCGCCCGACGCCGCGTCGAGGGAGCGTACTTCGCCTGCGAGCGCGCGCCCAGCGCACCATGGACGCCCGGCTAACCGGGTCCCGGCCCAGGGCCGAACGTGGGACGGCTCCCGCCCGGTGAACTCACCGGATACGCCACCGAGTGGTGCAGCACCCTCACTCAGCCCAGCCACTCGGTGGCCGCAGCGGCACCGTGACGCGCCACCGCCAGCAGCGGCGCGCAGGACGTCGGCCCGCCGCTGCCAGCCTGCAGGGGCGGTCGTGGCCGCACCATCGTCGTCCAGGCCAGCCCGCACACATCCCCGCCAGGCGCAGTGAGCGCCCAATCAGCCTCACGATCAGCGGCGCGCTGCAGCCACGGCGGACGTCGAGCCGCGGATCCATCACCGCAGTGAGCAGGAAATCGTTGAGGGCGTCGGCCATCTCCGGGCGCTCGCGGGCAGGCGAGCTCTCGATGCGCGCCCGATGGCCTCTCTGTGGCGGCGTGCACCTGACGGCGGGCGGGTGTCGTGCATCCAGCGGAGGCAGTGGGAACTGAGTGGCTCGGCGTGCCAGGACACCGCTGGAGGTGCCGGAGTCCTCAGGAACCAGCAGCACCCGGCCGGCTGCCCCTCCAGCACGAGACGACGCTCCGATGTCGGGCAGGGAGCCCCCAGGTGCTGGTGCCGCCGGCCGGTGAGGGCAGGACCGCGCTCACCCGACCCAGCGGCGGGCGCGGAGGCGAGCCACTGCTCCAGGCTGACGCGTCCTGACCGTCGTCGGCGGCAGCAGTCGCGTGTCCGAGCCCCGGTGACGACGCTGCCGATGACGCCGCGGGCGCCGTCGGGGCCTTCAACCCAGCGACATGCCGTGGGAGGAGACGATGGCATTTCCACAGGGCCAGCACGATGCTGACCGGCGGCTGAGGGGATCCATGCCAAACATAGTGAATGGTGGTGGGCGAGCCTCGAAGGGGAGCGTGGTCACCATGTGCGCGGCTCCCCGTCGCGCATCTTTCCCTGTGTGAACTCACCGTCACGAGAGGATCACCCCATGACCAGTGTCCTCCACCTCGACGACGTCTCACCGCACCGCGGCAGCCACCAGATCCTCAGCCTTCCACGCCGCCTGGACCGTGGATCGAGGGGCAGCACTGCGCCGCTGGGATCCAACGGCGCGGGCAAGACCACGATCGCCAGGATCGCCTCGGCCAGGCTCTCTCCTCCGGCACGGTAGCTGACATCCCTCCGAGCGGCTTCCGGCGCGTGGACGTCTCCGCCTCCATCCCCGTATCGGCTCTGTTGTCCTCGGCCCCGGCCGCCAACGTCCAGAACGGCGAGAAGGTGCTCGGCGTGGTCCTGCCGGCCTCCTACGGCGCAGCATTGGCGCTGGCGCGAGGAGCACGACGACTTCGACCGAGCGCGCTCACGCCCTGCTGGGCGCCCTGGGGCCGCTCACCGCGTTGACCGGTCGGGGAACGCTGTCATCCGGGGGAGCGCAAGCGCGTCGAGCTGGCTCGCGCCTGATGCCGGACCGGAGATGCTCTTCCTCGACGAGCCTGCCTCGGGGCTGGACCTGGCCGTGGCCGTGAGCGCTCCCGGCTGCGCTCACCGATCATCCTCGCCCGATCTCGCCTCCATGGTCCTGGTGACCCACCACCTCGAGGAGATCCCGAGGGCTTCACCCACGCGCTCACCGCTGCGCGAAGGTCGTGGGCTCGGGCCCGCTCAGGAGGTCCTCACTGCGGACACGATCAGCACGACCTTCGGTATGCCGCTGGAGGTCACCTACGACCGAGGTCGCATACGCGGCTGCTCGGCCGGCCACGGCAGGCGCGTCGCCGAGGCCAAGGGCTGACCACCGGTCCCGAAGGGCTCGATTCGGCCGCACCGATCCCTCTGATCGTCCCCGACCGGCATCCCGACCACATACTCACCGACCGCGTTCATCAGGAGGTTCGCATGGAATGGCTGTTCTGGGTCGCAGGGGCGTTGCTCTCGTCGTCATCGAGACGATGACAGCGGATCTCACCTCCGCGATCGCCGGCGGGTGCGCTGGGAGGAGGGCTGACATCCTTCCTCGGCGGACCCGTGTGGGCGCAGGTCGTGGTCTTCGCCTGCGTCTCCACCCCGCTCTTTCGCCGTGCGCCCTGGGGCGCGTCGCCCGGCCGCCGCCACCCCGCAGATGAAGACCAACGTCGAGGCCCTCATCGGTCGGCCTGCCGCGACCATTACCGTGGACAGTGAGGGTGGGCGGTCCGCCTGGGCGGTGAGCGCGCGAGTCGCCCGCCTGGCTCGTCGTCCAGGGAGGCGTCACCCGTCTGGAGGCGTGCCGATGAGTGACTGTGGCCCAGATCGACGGGGCTCGGCCGTGGTCGCCCGGTGCACGACCTCACCGCCGCTCCCGCGTCCTGACGCCGCCCTGCGCCTGCTCCCCAACCGTTCTGGACCACCCGTTCAACCCCGCAGGAGGAACCTCGGCCCTTCAGTCTCCCATCATCTTGCTTCGTGGCACGTCCTGGTCATCGTCGCCATCTTCCGGGCGGTCGGATCGTCAAGCAGAGCACCGCGATCATCGTTGAGCGCCTGCAGGCTGCCTTCAGGCGGCCTACGGCGCCGGAACTGCACTTCCTGGTGCCCTTCATCGACCGGCGTGCGCAACGTCATGGACCTGCGCGTGAGCAGGTCGTCCTTCCCGCCCCAGCCCGTCATCGCCTCCGACAACGCTGCGTGAGCATCGACTCGGTGGTCTACCACCAGATCACCGACCCCATGCGCGCCACCTACGAGATCTCCAACTACCTGCAGGCCATCAGGCGTGACGGTCACCACGCTGCGCAACGTCGTCGGCTCCATGGACCTGAGCAGACGCCGACCAGCCGCGACCAGATCAACGGCCACCGGCGCGGCGTGCCCTGGACCAGCCGCCACCGGCCGCTGGGGAATCCGCGTCAACAGCGTGAGCTGAAGTCCACCGACCCGCCCGGCCTCCATCCAGGGCTCCATGGAGCAGCAGATGCGCGCCGAGCGTGACCGCCGCGCCGCCATCCTGACCGCCGAGGGTGTCAAGCAGTCCCAGATCCTCACGGCCGAGGGTGACAAGCAGTCCGCGATCCTGCGCGCCGAGGGTCAGGCGCAGTCCGCGATCCTCAAGGCGCAGGGTGAGTCGCGCCATCCTTCAGGTCTTCGACGCCATCCACCGTGGTAACGCCGACTCCAAGCTGCTGGCCTACCAGTACCTCCAGACCCTACCCAAGATCGCCAACGGCTCCTCCTCCAAGATGTGGATCGTGCCCACGGAGTTCACGGCGGCGCTCGACGGCATCGCCGAGCGCCCTGGGCGGTGGCAAGGACGGTGGCTCCGGCGGCTCGGACGACTCCGACGACGACGCCGCCCGTCCCGGTGTCGACCTCCGGCAGTGAGACTCGACCTGGGCATCGCCTCCGGATCTGGCCAGCACCAGTCTCCAGGCTCCCCTGAGGAGGCCCCGCCCAGGCCCGTGGTGAGGTCGGAGTCGGCCTCAGGAGGCCAGTGAGGAGCCCGCACCAAGGCAGGCGTCTCCGAAGGCTCCCGCGATGAGGCCGACGGCGAGGCCACGGTGAGCGTTCCGACCTCCGACGGCGTCGAGGGGTCTCACGCCGCGCACGGCAGCCACGCGTCCGGACCCCGAGGAGACCCGCAGCCTGGTTCCGTGCTCCGCGGTGGCAGGTTACGGCATCCAGGCCCAGCCCGGCTACGGCACGCCCGGCGTGCCCCAGGGGCCCTACGGGCCCTGAGCGGCAACCCTACACCCTGGCGAGACCCGGACGAGGGCCTCGGGGACACTGCTGCGGCGGAGGAGTGGGCGATCCACGATGATCGGCTTCCTATTCTTCCCGCCGTACCGCTGTACTGAGCGGGAAGGCCCCAAAGGTGACGACGCGATGATTATTGAGCCTGGCCGATGGCGCCGACGAGCGCCTCGGCGGACTACACCAGGCTGACGGACGTGGCGCTGCGCCGCCGGCTGAGACCAGCGGGGCCTGTACATGGCCGAGTCCTCCAAGGTCATCACGCGCGCCGTGGCCGCCGGGCACGCCCCGCGCTCCTCACTGGCCCCGCGCCACCTCGGGAGGAGATGCGCCCGGTCATCGCCTCTCGCGGCTGGCTGCAGCAGGCAGCGCGACGACGGCGGTGAGGTCGCCGTGTTCGCCGCCCCTGAGGAGGTCCTGGAGTCCATCACGGATTTCACCCTGCACCGCGGGGCCCTGGCCGCCATGAACCGGCCAGAGCTCGCCGGTGTTCCTGAGCTGCTTGCGGCCGCTCGCGGGGAGCGGGGCTCAGAGGGTCGCGATCCTGGAGGACCTGGTGGACCACTACTGAACGTGGGGCGCGCCTTCCGCAGCGCGGCTGCTCTGAGGATCGACGCCGTCCCGGTCACCCGAGCTGCGCGGACCCTCTACCGGCGCAGCGTGCGCGTCTCCATGGGCACCGTCTTCCAGGTCCCCTGACCCGGATCGAGCACTGCTGCCATGGACGAGTCTCCATGCACAGGGCTTCACCGTGGCCGCCCTGGCACTGTCGGACACTCCGTGGCATCTGGATGAGTCTTGCGGCCTCAGCGGCCTGTACGGCCCCGGACTCGCGGGTCGCCGTCGTCCTGGGGCACGGAGGGGACGGCTGTCCCACCGACCATCATCGCGGCCGACGAGTGCGCATCCCCATGGCCGGGGAGTGGACTCTCAACGTGGCGGCTGCCGCCGCCGTGGCCTTCTGGGCGCTGCGTCTGCCGCGACTGGACTGCACCCGGCGCCCGCTCGGTGAGCGCCGGAGGAACAGCACGAAACGCATGCAGCCGGATCCGTCAGCGATACGGATCCGGCCCCACCGTCGTGTCAGCGGGCCGATCAGATCGGCGGCGTCTGTCAGGCTCAGGCCTCGGGTGCGGTGACCTTGATGAGGCCCTCGCCGCTCCACCGAGTCGCCGCCGACGACCCTCGACCGAGGCGAAGGAGGCGGTACGGTGACGAGCACCGGCGTGGTCAGCGGGTAACCGGCCTGCCTCGATGACGGGCGGTCTACGCGACGAGCTTCCTGGCCTGCGCTGACGCGGTCGCCCTGGGAGACCTTGACGTCGAAGCCCTGCCCTCCAGGTTGACGGTGTCCAGACCCACGTGGATGAGGACTCCACGCCGCTGTCCAGGGTGATGCCGAAGGCGTGCCCGAGGACGGGGCGACTGACGAGGTGCCAGTCGGCCGGAGCCGTGACGACGATGTCGCCCTCGGGGGTCCAGGCCCACGCCCTGACCGACGGCGCCCGGAGGAGAACACCGGGTCGGGAACCTTGTCCAGGTCCATGGTCGTGGCCTTGAGCGGCGAGGCGATCTCAGTGACCGCACCGGGAACCAGGGCTGGCGGGTTGGCGCGGGGCTTTTGCAGTCCGGTCGCCCTCCTACGGGTCGGCAGCCGCAGCGGTGCTCGGCCGGAGCCGCAGACGGTGCGTCCGTGCTCTTGGTGACGCCCGCTGCGGCGAGCGCCTCGGCCCGCTCCTCCTGGTGCGGTAGCCGAAGGTGACGATGAGGAAGAAGGAGGTGGCGAAGGCCGCGGCGACGAGATGCCGTAGAGCCACATGGGGTTGAAGACCGGGATGGTCAGCAGTGAGGTGAAGACGAAGGTCGTGGTCGTGACGCCTCTGATGCCTCGCAGCATGCTGCCGATGCCCTGGACGAGGCCGCCCACGGCACAGCCGACGAGCATGAACGGGTAGATGCGCTTGAAGCGCAGGTGGATACCGTAGAGGCTCGGCTCGGAGATACCACCGAGCAGACCGGCGAAGAGGGCGCCGGTGGCGGTCTGCGCATCTCGTCGTCCCTTGTCGCGGACGGACCACACGAGGACGGCTGCGGTGGCGCCGAAGCAGGCGAAGTTCCAGAGCTCCCATGGGGCCCCTGGATGAAGTCGGTGTGGTTCGTGGCCGCGGAGGCGATGTTGGCCAGCATGAGCGCGTTGAGCGGCCAGTGCAGGCCCAGCGGCACCAGGAAGGGGTAGACCATGGGGATGAGGATCGCGAAGATGATCGGGGCGTGGGAGTTCAGCCAGAACAGGGCCGTTCCCAGGCCGGGTACCGATCCAGATACCCAGCGGACCGATGAGGAAGGCGGTCACCGGCATCATGATGACGAAGGACAGGAAGGGCACGAAGACCATCTGCACGTTGGTCGGAACGACCTTGACCAGCCCCTTGTAGACCAGTGCCAGGATGGCGACCATCATGAGGGGGACGAAGACCTGGCCGCCGTAGCCGTTGAGCCTGCATGGGCAGCCCGGCAATGTGCGCCGCGCACGCTTTGGAGTTGATCGTGGCGTCGTTGTCGATGCAGGTCGTGCTCGGGTGCTTCTCCAGGTCGACGAACTCCGGGGTCAGCAGCGCAGCCATGATCGCGGTGCCGACCCACGGGTCGATCTTGAGCTTCTTGGAGGCGTTGTAGGCCACCATGATGGGCAGGAAGTAGAAGACGGCACGGAACATGGCGTCGACGAGAACAGCATGCGGCCGGCTTTGTCCAGCCGCATCTCGCGTGAGTGTTGATGAGGCCGAGGCTCTGCCAGTGGCCTCACCGCGATGATGAGGAGGGAGGGCGCTCAGCAGCGCCGGCAGCAGCGGGACGGAAGGAGTCTCGAGAGGTACTCGAAGGGCGTCGACGAGGGCGTTCTTGCTGCGGGCCTTGGCGGGCGGCGGCCTTGACGTCGGCGTCGGACTGGCCCGGAGCCGGAGGAGCCGCCCTGGCTCTTCGCGGCCGGAAGGCTGTTGATCCTCGCTCGCACACGCCTGCACGGCACCACCGATGACGATTTGGTAGCGGTCCCCGGACTCGGGGGACGGCGCCCATGACGCCCGGGATGGCCTCGACGGCCGCCTTGTCGATGCGGAGGCGTCCTGAGCTCGAAGCGCAGTCGGGTGGCGCAGTGGGTGAAATGGATGATGTTCTCGGCGCCGCCCACGGCGTCGAGATTGCCTCAGGGTTGAGGTCGGTTTGCCATTCGGGCCCTTTCCTACTGAGCGAAGGGCGACGAGGATTGAGGATGCACCAGTGCGCTCCGCGAGTCTCCGACTGGGCCTGCTCTCGGTGGTGGGGGATCTCGCCACCTCGTGCGCCACACGGGCGCAAAAGAGGTGCTTGAGGAAGAGGGTACCGTCTCACGGCTCAGAACAAAAAGGGAACTAGTCCGTCCGGACGCGACGCCGCGTCTCTCTCGAGATGCACACACAAGACTCCGCCGCGATCCCCGTGATCCACCGGTCGGAGTATTCGTGACAGTTGAGGCGGGTTGTGCGCACAGCTGCCGGGCCAGCGGGTGCACCACGGGAGCGGTATTTTCGCACGCTTGAGGCACACCGATCCCGTCTCACGCGAAGGAGCTCGACACGAGCGCGCAGACCTCCCTGGCTCGCACAGCCGGCATCGCCGGTCCTACGACCATCCCGGTTCGCCCACCGCCGACGACCCGCCTCCCGTCCCGCCCCGACCGCGCGCGCCCGGCTTGCCGCGGCTCTGCGGTCCACCGGGGGCTGACGGTGCGCATCGGGCCTGTGGCGCCTACCGGAGCCCTGGCTCGACACCCCGCGCTGCCTGCCGGGGAGAGCCCGCTGCGCGATGGACGCCGCGGGCGCCGTGCAGCGACTACGTGCCCCTTCCGCGGCATGGACGCCGCCGCCACCGCGGCCGACCTCGCTGAACCGGTCCCGCTTTGGCACTGAGCGACCGCCAGAACCTCTCGGAGCCTCAAGATGATGCTGACCGCCCTGCGCCGTGCGGACGGGCGGGTGCGCCTGTGCGGCTACGGGCATCGGCCCCCAGCGCGAGGACGAGGCGGCTGAGCCGAGGCCCTGTGGGTCGCCGACGCCGACCCGCAGGGCTACGAGGTACCCCGTCGAGCACAGCCGGACTGCCAGTGCCCGCGCTGTGGGAGCGGGTCAGGACCGGCGACGACTCGACGCCGGCTGCATTCCCGACGACATCGTGCGTACCCGGCCCGAGTGGCCGGCGGCGCGGTCGGCTGGCGGATGGTGGGACTGATAGCCTGCTGGGCGGTAGCCGGTGGGCCCGTACGATGGCGCGTGACATGTCCAGGACCTCACCATGCGCATCGGTGCTCGCCACTCGTCGCTCACGCCGGCTTCCGGGGTCGACAAGGATGCGCATCGGCCCGTGCGTCGTAACGGCGCCGGCAAGACCGATGACCGCTGCTTGCCGCCGCCTCCGTGGCCCAGGGCGCCGGCCGTGCCGTCAACGACGCCGACGAGCGCCACGGCTGAGGCCGTCGAGCACGAGGGCATCATCACGAGCTCGGTGGGCTACCTGCCCCAGGACACCAGGTCGGGGACCCAGCGAGATCGCCCGCGACCGGATCCTTCCGGCCTCGCGGCGATCGACGCGCTCTGGCCCGCATCCGCAAGCCGAGGAGCGCATCGCCGACACCGAGGCAGGCCCAGGCCAAAGGCCCACGCGCTCACACGCGCCTGGACCACGAGTTCACGCATGGCGCGGCTACGCCGCCGCCTCCGAGGCCGCCTCGCACAGTCGCCGCGCTGGGCCTGCCCGACCGCATCCTCGACCAGCCCATCGGCACGCCTCAGGGTGGCCAGCGCCGTCGGGTCGAGCTCTCCCGGTCCTGTTCAGCAGCCCGACACGCTCCTGCTCGACGAGCCCACCAACCACCTCGACCACGACTCGATCCTGTGGCTGCGCGACCACCTGCGCACCCACGCCGGCGGCTTCATCGCTCGTCAGCCACGACGTCGACTCCTGCGCGACACCGTCAACCAGGTCATGCCTACCGACGCAGGCCGCGGGGTCCTCGACGTCTCACCACCTGGGTTGGGACGCCTACCCTGCAGCGAGCCGACACGAGCACCGGCGCTGTCGGGAGCGCGCCAACGCGGGAGAAGAAGGCCGCGCCCTGCGCGCCCAGGGAGAAGATGAGGCCGCGCCACCGAGCCGTGGCCGCCCAGCAGATGCTCGCACGGGCCGAGCGCCCTCATGGCCGACCTGGAGGACGAGGGCCGCTGGGCGAGAAGGTCGCCCACCTGCGTTTCCCCTGACCCCGCCCCTGCGGCAAGACCCCGCTGCGCGCAGCCGGGCTGTCCAAGGCCCTACGGTCTCCCTGAGGTCTCGCCGCGTGGACCTGGCCATCGACCGTGGCAGCCGGGTCGTGGTCCTGGGCCTCAACGGCGCCGGCACGACCACGCCCTGCGTCTGCTCGGCGGGGTGAGGAGCCCGACCTGGTGAGGTCATCCCCGGCCACGGCCTCAAGATCGGCCATTACGCCCAGGAGCACGAGACCATCGACACCGAGGCGACCGTCGTGGAGAACCTGCGCGCGCCGCCCCGGCATGGACGAGCACCCAGGTGCGCAGCGTCCTGGGCTCCTTCCTCTTCTCGGGGCGCGGACGCCGACAAGCTCCGCCCGGGTCCTCTCCGGCGGGGAGAAGACCCGCCTCGCCCCGGCCATGCTCGTGGTCTCCAGCGCCAACGTCCTCCCTGCCCGATGAGCCCACGGAACAACCTCGATCCCGCCAGCCGCGAGGAGATCCCGGGAGCCCCTGTGGCACCTTCGCCGGGCGGTCGTCCTGGTCACCCACGATGAGGGCGCTGTCGAAGCCCTCGGACGACCGCGTCCTCCTGCTGCCCGACGACGACCGGGGGCCGGAGTACCGAGCCGGTGGGTCTGGCCCGAGCGGGCATGACCGCACCCCGCCTGTGCGACGCCGTCGGACACAGTGAGCCCGTCACCACGGCCTGCGTGCGGAACCGCGTACGGGTCTCACAGGAACAAGGCATCGGATGAGCGTTGGCTCCAGTGGATCCTCAGGGCTCGCCAGGAGAGCCCCGCAGGACCCCTCACGGATCCGCACGAGCGCCGCAGACAACGTAGCACTCTCAGATCAGGAGATGACCACGGCAGAGACCGCCCCTGACCGAGACCACTGACACCAGACCCCGAGCACGAGGTCATCCTCACCGAGACCGCCGCCGCGAAGGTCGCCAGCCTCCTGATCAGGAGGGCGCGACGACCTGCGCCTGCGCGTGGCCGTCCAGCCCGGCGGGCTGCTCCGGCCTGGTCTACCGCCTACTTCGACGAGCGTCTCCCTGGACGGCGACGCCGTGCGCGCCTTCCCCACGCGGCGAGCGACAGATGGCCAGCGTCGAGGTCGTCGTCGACCGCATGAGCGTGCCCTACCTGTCAGGGCGCCACCATCGACTTCGCCGACACCATCGAGAAGCAGGGCTTCACCATCGACAACCCCAACGCCGCCGGAAGCTCAGCCTGCGGCGAGTCCTTCCACTGATCCCTCCCGCTGCAGGCCCTCCTCCTCACTCAAGGAGCTCATGTGCGTCGCACATCCCTGACCCTGACCGCCCTGGCCGCGGCCGCCTGCCTCGCGCTGGCCGGCTGCTCGGGGTCGTCCAAGAACGCCTCCGCCACGCCGTCGGCCCAGGCGTCCCCGACCCTGACCCGCTCGATCATCGACTGCGCTCAGGAGGCCGGAACGATCGAGACCGACTCCGAGGCGCTTCCGGCGATCGGAGGCGATGCGGGAGCCGAGCCGACCGTCACCTGGAGTGAGGGGAAGCAGGCGCCTGCCAACCTCGTCTCCAAGACACTCACCGCCGCGGAAGGCCCGGCGGTGTCCTCTGGCGACGTCGTCACCGTCAACTACGTGGGCTGGAAGTGGGGCGGGTCAACGGAGGCTTTCGACCCTCCTTCAGAAACGGGTGCCCCGGTCACCTTCGGCCTGACCGGAGTCATCCCCGGATGGACCTGCGGCCTGGCCGGGCATCAAAGGTCGGTGAGCGCGTCCAGTCTGTCGATCCTCGAGCTAGCCTCGCATACGGCGAGGACAGCCGATCCGGCTCGCCCGAACTCGCCGACCGGGCCGCTCGTCTTCGTCGTCGACATCACCGCTCGCATCACGGGCGATGAGTCCGGACTCCGGCCACCAAGGACGCCACGGTCGACTCCGCGGCGGTCAAGAGCTCTCTGACCGCGGCGTGACGGTCTCCGGGGACCTGGGTGCTCCTGCGGCCGGCCTTGCGGGCCCTCGAGGCCGAGGAGCCCCTGCAGTCGGAGGTCTTCGTCGCTGCCCGTGGCAAGGGCCAGGCGATCAAGGAGACCGACACGGTGGCCGTGCAGATGTCGCGCGTACCTCGTGGGACGGCACGACGAGGACTCGACCTGGGAGGATCACGCCGCCGCGCCATGCCGGCCGCGCAGATCAATGCGGCTGCGGCTGCCGGCGGGTTCCAGGATCGTGCTGCTGGCCCCCGGGCAACTCGCAACGGAGGGAAGCGTGAGTCGGCGTACATCTTCGTGATCGACGTCGAGAAGGTCATCTGAGCACGGAGCCGCTCAGGCAACCATTCGCGATAGGCTGTGGCCCGCACCCCCGTGAAGGGGATGCGGGCCACAGTCCCTGCGCGTGCGCTGTCCGAAGCCGAGCGTCAGCGGACGATGAGGCCCCTGGGCCTTGGCGACGGCGTTGGCCAGGCGCTCGAGACGTCCCTGCCAGTTGGCGATGTTCCAGACGGCCTTGACGTAGTCGGCCTTGACGTTGAGGTAGTCGAGGTAGAAGGCGTGCTCCCACATGTCCACCATGAACAGCGGGATGGTGCCCACGGGCACGTTGCCCCTGCTGGTCGAAGAGCCCTGGAAGGTGACGAGCCTGCCGGAGAGGGAGTCGTAGGCGAGCACGGCCCAGCCCTGAGCCCTGGATGCCCAGCGGCGGTGGCGGTGAACTGCGCCTGGAACTTCTCGAAGGAGCCGAAGGAGTCCTTGATGGCCCTCGGCGAGTCTTCGCCTCGGGCCGGCCGCCGCCGTTGGGGGAGAGGTTCTTCCAGAAGACGGAGTGGTTGGTGTGACCGCCCAGGTTGAAGGCCAGGTTCTTCTCCCACAGGTTGATCGGCGCCCAGGTCGCTGGACCTCGCGGGCGGCGGCCAGGGCCTCCAGGGCGGCGTTGGCGCCGGCGACGTAGGCGGCGTGGTGCTTGTCGTGGTGGAGCTCCATGATCTTGCCCGGAGATGTGGGGCTCCAGGGGCGGCGTAGTCGTAGGGGAGCTCGGAAGGTGTACACGGCCATCAAGGACCGCCTTTCGGTGGGTGAGGTGGCTTCAGTCCCGCCTCAGCAGGGCGCGTTAGGACTGAAGTCCTGAACATGGTTCATGCTAGACGTGGCGCCGGAAGAGGGATAGGGAGCCCGCGTGTGATTACACTGACCGCGGAAACACTGCCGTCCGTACCCGTCCACGAAGGATCCGCTATGACCGACCAGGCTGCTTCCGCCCGTCTCGAGCTTCTCGTCTTCTCCGACGACGCCACCGTGCGTCAGGAGGTCATCGACGGTGTCGGACGCCGACCGGCCAAAGGGCTGCCACTGGTGAGCTGGACCGAGGCGGCCACCGCCGAGGGCGTGCGCATGGCCATCAAGGACCGCGAGAAGAAGGGCCAGGCGCCCTTCGACGCTCTGGTCCTGGACGCCGAGGCCAAGAAGCTCGGCGGCATGGGACTGGCCCACGAGCTGTTCACCGAGCTCGACGAGCGCCCCGCCGTCGTCCTGCTGACCGCCCGCCCTCAGGACGACTGGCTGGCCGCCTGGGCCAAGGCGGAGGTCGTCGTGCCCCGCCCCTGACCCGCTGAGCCTCCAGGAGGGGCGTCGCCAGGGCCCTCACCGCCCGCCGCGGCACCGTCACCCCCGCCGGCTGAGCCAGACGTCGGCCGCGCTGATGCGATTGGCTCACGCGCGGCGCTTCATTCCTGCGAGGCCAGGACCTTGCGGTGGCGGGCAGCCGCACCGATCGGCCACGTGAGCACCGCGGGGTCGCCGTCGACCTCCACGATGCGGGAGCCCTCGTCCAGGACCCAGTCGGCCAGCAGGCTCGTCTCCTCAATGCTCGCCACCTCGCCGACGCGGCCGGGCCGCTCAACGACCCGGGCGCTGGCGCGCAGCAGCTCGACGGCGGGGCGCGGGTCGGCACCGGGCGCGGTCGTCATGGAGCCGGCCAGCACGCCCCAGCGCACCACCACCAGCTCCCAGCCCCCGACCTTGCGCCGTCGGGCCGCCATGAGATGCGGGCAGGCCAGCAGGGGCCGCACCCGCTCGGCCCGGTCCACCGCGCGCAGCAGGCAGCGCAGGCGGCCCGTCCAGGTCCCGGCCTCCTCGTAGCGCTCGGCCCGGGACAGTTCCGCGATGCGCTCCAGCAGGGGAGCGGCCACCAGGTCGACCTCGCCCGACAGGCAGGCCAGCACCTCGGCCGGCTCAGCCGGGACGTCGTCGTGGCGCACCCGCCGCAGCTCGCGCCCGTCCCAGCGGCCCAGACGCAGCACCGACTCGGCGGCCCGCAGGGCCTCCTGGCCCCTGCCACGTGAGGCGAAGGGGCCCACCGCATGGCCGACCTCCTCCGCGGGCAGCACGGTGGTCAGCGCCAACCGCGGCTCGGCCCCCGGGCCCGAGCCCTGGGCCAGGTGAAGCCAGGGCCGGCGCCGCGGGGCCCGGGAGCGGCGGTTGACCGGCGGGTCGAGCTCGGCGATCATCCGCAGCTCGCGCACCCGCGCCTCAATGAGCGTGGGCGTGGCGATGTGCCGCACGCTCACGGTGGTGTCCAGCATCTGCGCCACCTGGCGGCGCTTCTCCGCGGCGGTGAAGTAGGAGCGCACCCGGCGCTTGAGGTCCACGGCGCTGCCCACGTAGAGCACCTGGTCGGCCGCCGAACGGAACTGGTAGACGCCGGGGCCGCTGGGCAGGGCGTCGGCCAGGCGGCTCTTGGCCCGGCGCCCGGCCGGGACCGGGTCGGAGGCGGTGGCCAGGTCCTCCAGGTGCGTGACGCCCAGTGGCGCCATGACCTCCAGGGCGCCGTGCAGCACGTCCACGGTGGCGCGCGCGTCATCCAGGGCCCGGTGCGTGGGACGGATCTGGGAGCCCACGAAGGCGGCCAGCGTCCCCAGCTTGTGGTTGGGCACCTCACTGCGGGTCCAGGCCTTGCGAGCCAGCGCCAGCGTGTCCAGCACGCGGGGCTCGGGCCACTCCAGGCCCAGGGCCGCCGCGGCGCCACGCAGGTGACCGACGTCGAAGCGGGCGTTGTGGGCCACGAGGACGACGTCGTCGGCCAGCAGGTCCGCCCATGACAGGAAGGCCTCCACGCAGGTGCGTACGCCGGGGGCGCCTGCCACCATGGCGTTCGTGATGCCGGTGAGCATGGTGATCTGGGCGGGGATGGCGACGCCGGGGTTGACCAGGGTGGAGAACTCCGCCAGCACCTGTCCGCCGCGCACCTTGACGGCCCCGATCTCGGTCAGAGAGTGAGCGCCCGGCGCCCCGCCGGTGGTCTCCAGGTCCACCACGACGAAGGTCGCCCGCTCCAGGGGCGTGCCCATGTCGGCGAAGGACACCTGGGTCCCGATGGTGCTCACGGTCGCAGGCTAGAGGATCGTAGTGACATGCATCCTCGCCGGCAGTCGGGAAGTCGGTGCGAGCAGGGTGGGAAGCACCCTAGAATCATCCCCATACCCGAGCGGCACCGGCCGGCTCCGGTGCCGTCCGTCTCCGATGGTGCCCGACCGTGTGGTGGCCGCCCAGCCAGCAGTTCACAGGAGGCCCCGCGTGGGATACGGACCCATCAAGGCAACAGTCGGCCCGGCCCTGGAGATGCTCTACCAGCCCTGGATCCGCGGCGAGGAGAACATTCCCGCCGAGGGCGCGGCGATCCTGGCCTCCAACCACCTGGCGGTCATCGACTCCTTCTTCCTGCCGCTGCTGGTGGACCGCGAGGTCGCCTTCATCGGCAAGGCCGACTACTTCACCGGCAAGGGCGTCAAGGGCTGGGCGGTGAAGAACTTCATGAAGACCGTGGGCACGATTCCCGTGGACCGCTCCGGCGGCAAGGCCTCCCAGGCGGCGCTCCAGGCCGGCATCGACCGCCTGCGCTCGGGGCAGCTCTTCGGCATCTACCCCGAGGGCACGCGCAGCCCCGACGGGCGCCTCTACCGCGGCAAGACCGGCGTGGCCCGCATCGCCCCTGGCCACCGGCGCCCCCGTGGTGCCCTGTGGCGATGATCGGCTCCAACCTGGCTCAGCCGATCGGCAAGTCCATCCCTCCACCCGCCACCGCGTGGGCATCGTCATCGGCGAGCCGCTGGACTTCTCCCGCTACAAGGGCCTGGAGAACGACCGTTTCGTGCTGCGCTCCATCACCGACGAGATCATGTACGCGCTCATGGCACTCTCCGGTCAGGAGTACGTGGACCTCTACGCCGCCGACGTCAAGAAGGCCATGGACTCGGAGAAGAAGACCGCTGACGAGGTCGTCTCCGAGATGCTCGCCGCACAGGCGTCAGGCCCGTCCCTCGGCCGCCCCTGTGGCCGCACCCGGTGGCCGCCCTGCCCCGAGGTCTCCGTGCCCGAGCCGCCCGAGGACAAGAGCGGCAAGGACAAGAAGAAGGACAAGACCTCCGACGACGAGGCCGAGCCCGGCGCCGAAGGGCTAGAGTGCGGAATCGCGCTCGCGCTCCTGGACGGTGCCTCATCATCGGCTGTCGAGGGTGTGCGGCGAGCAGGGCTCCGGGCGGCGGATACACCATCGGATATGAGCGGACCGGACATCTGGGCATCGAGCCAGTCCAGGTCCGATATCGGGAATCCCCTCGGTAAAAGCGTGTGGGGCAGGCGTGGGAGGAGGCCCCACAGATAGGTGGCTTCGCTCATCAGGTCATGAGCACGGACGAGCGGTTCCCAGGCCGTCGCCGGCATTGTCTGCTTTCCTGAAGGACTGGCGGTGTCGGTACGTTCCATGTCGGTGCGTAGACGAGTTACGGTCCGGGTCACCCGGGCGGCGGCGCTATCGAGGTTCCAACTTGCCGCCGCCATCTGCCGAGCTGTTTCCAGGTCCACGCTCAGTCTCCCCGCCAACCGTCCTGGGCCCACGGACCAGGTGGATCCACGCCGATCAACAGACCGGGACGCGGACACCCCCATCCATGAGCGAAGGCTGCGGCGCGCAGGCCATCGCGTTCCGTGCGGCGAGACTCCGGCAAGTCGTAGACGACCGAGTGGAAGAACCCCTCCCAGACCGGCTCTACGGTGAAGCGGCGTTCGATGGCGTCGAATCGTTCCAGGTAGTCGCCCGTCATCGTGTAGAAGGACGTGCGGCCCTGCCTGCGGCTGGTCAGTCGTCCCTCCTTAAGAGCCCGCGTCATGTAAGAGCGTGCTCCGGAGGCTGTGAGACCGAGCTTCTGTAGCGCCTCGATGAGGAAGGGGCCGGGAAGCTCGCGGATCTCTGTCAGGCCGAAGAGGAAACCCACTGTCGTTGTGCGGGCACGAGGAGTCCGTTGAGGCGGGTCTCCATCCGGCTGCCGGGGCGAGGTCATGCCGGCCATTGTCTCCCGCCGGAGGCTGGCGGTGCGAACAAGCGACCCGTAGAACGGCGACTCACCTCGCCATCCCCTACAATGAGATTCTTCAGCGCAACGAAACGTGAAGGATATGGATGATGATTGTGTCGGGTTTGCAACGCCCGCCCCTGAGCAGGACAGCAGCCTGGCGGGAGGTGGCTCTCACCGCGGGCGTCCTGTGGCTGGTGCTTGGTGGCGCATGCTTCTTTCTCGGAGCCCAATCGATCTACGACCGTTGGGGAACGAGCCTCAATGCTGCCTTCGTTCTCGACATCGTGTTCCTCATCGGCTGTCTCGCTGTCATCGTCTTCGTCCTCTGGCGTCAGCATCGGCTGGGCGAGGGCATAGCTGAGCTGGGGTGGGGGCGTCCTGTTCGGACGCCGGTGATCGTCATCGCCGTCGTCTACGGACTGGCCTGGACCGCGATGAGCTACATGCGAGGTGGGGATCCGTTGGCTTTCCCCTGGCAGCGGCCGATCATGATGGCTGTCGGCCTCGTGCTGGCCTTCGCCGAGGAGATCGCAGTGCGCGGGCTCATTCTGGACAGGTTGGCGCGCTGCGGCACCTCCCGGCTCATACAGATCGTTGTAACGGCGGGGATCATGGCCCTCTATCACGGCGTCGTCGGGCACAGTGTCTGGCCCTCCTACATGGTCGCCTCCTTCTTTCTCTTCGGAATCCTCTCAGCTATCTACGTCTATGGAGGTCGTAGCCTCACCCCGGTCTTCATCGCTCACGCGATGACTCATTTCCTAGGGGACCCCGTCCTCATGCAGGGCATCCTCTACGGAGTCCGTGGCGGCTGATTGTCCTGGGCGGTCCTTGTCCGATTCCATCCCCCGTTGGTCCCTGTCAGCGGCAACCGATGGCACGTAGACTGGCGCCCGGTGCGGCCCGTGCCGCCCAATCCGGCCGGGGCAATGACCCCGAGTACCCACAACCCGAAAGGTTCCCGATGTCGATTCGTCGCGTCGCCCTGCTCACCGCTGGCGGTTTCGCCCCCTGTCTGTCCGCCGCCGTCGGCGACCCTCATCGAGCGCTACACGCAGGTCGCTCCCGAGGTCGAGATCATCGCCTACCAGTACGGCTACCACGGCCTGCTCACCGGCAACTACATCGTCATCGACGACGAAGGCCGCAAGAACGCCGGCATCCTGCGCGACTTCGGCGGGTCCCCGATCGGCAACTCCCGCGTCAAGCTCACCAACGCCAAGAACCTCGTCGAGCGCGGCCTGGTGAAGGAGGGCGTCAACCCCCTGGAGTTCGCCGCCGAGCAGCTGCGCAAGGACGGCGTCGACGTCCTGCACACCATCGGTGGCGACGACACCAACACCACCGCCGCCGACCTGGCCGCCTACCTCCACGAGAACGACTACGAGCTCACCGTCGTCGGTCTGCCCAAGACCATCGACAACGACGTCGTCCCGATCCGCCAGTCCCTGGGCGCCTGGACCGCGGCCGACGAGGGCGCCGGCTTCGCCTTCAACGTCATCGGCGAGCACCGCTCCAACCCCCGCATGCTCATCGTCCACGAGTGCATGGGCCGCAACTGCGGCTACCTCACCGCCGAGACCGCCCGCCGCTACCACGACCTGCTCCAGACCAAGCAGTGGGCCCCTCCCTCGGCCTGACCAAGGAGCGCTGGGACGTCCACGCCGTCTTCGTCCCCGAGATGAAGCTCGACATCGCCGCCGAGGCCGAGCGCCTCAAGGCCATCATGGACGAGCAGGGCAACGTCAACATCTTCCTGTCCGAGGGCGCCGGCGTCCCCGAGATCATCGCGGAGATGGAGGCCGCCGGCCAGGAGGTCCAGCGCGACCCCTTCGGCCACGTCAAGCTCGACACCATCAACCCCGGCCAGTGGTTCGCCAAGCAGTTCGCCGAGCTCATCGGCGCTGAGAAGGTCATGGTCCAGAAGTCCGGCTACTACTCGCGGGCCGCCCACGCCAACGCCGAGGACCTCGCCCTCATCAAGAAGATGTGCGACCTGGCCGTCGACTGCGCCCTGCGCGGCGAGTCCGGCGTCATCGGCCAGGACGAGGAGAACAACGACGAGCTCACCGCGATCGCCTTCCCGCGCATCGCCGGCGCCAAGCCCTTCGACATCACCCAGGGCTGGTTCACCGATCTCATGGCCGAGCTGGGCCAGAAGGTCGAGCCTGCCGAAGCTGCCCCCGAGCACTGAAGCTGAGCCCGCATCCTGCCGCGGCCGGTGCCGTCCTCGTGACGGCACCGGCCGCTCTGTCGTCTGTGCCCCGGAGGGTGGTGCCGGCGGCCCCATGTGTCACGTTTGGCGACTATTCAACCCGCCCGCTGCGCTCCTGGGCGGAGGCCTTCGCATCCGTGCAGGTCAGGGCGTTGCCACCGGTCGGTGCGCGCTCAGCTGTGGCCCTAAAAGTCGCCCACAGTGACAGAATCCGTCCCCCAGCCCCGTGTTTCGCGATGCGTCGCCGAACCCGGGCAACTCCCGACTGGCTTATGCTGACGGGCGTGATGAACGAGCTCTCCGTCGCCCGCACGGACGTCCAGGTCCCCGCATGGCGCCACCTGCCCGCCCTCCAGCAGCCGACCTACCCCGATGAGGCCGCGCTGGCCGACGTGGTGGCGGACCTGCGCCGCCGGCCCCCGCTCGTCTTCGCCGGAGAGGTCGACTCCCTACGCGACCTCATCGCCCAGGCCAGTGCCGGGGACGCCTTCGTCCTCATGGGCGGGGACTGCGCCGAGTCCTTCACCCACAACACGGCCGACAACATCCGCCTCAAGGTCCAGACCATCCTCCAGATGGCCGCGGTCCTCACCTACGGCGCCTCCACGCCCGTGGTCAAGATCGGCCGCATGGCCGGCCAGTACGCCAAGCCCCGCAGCTCGGACACCGAGACCCGCGGCGAGGTCACCCTGCCCGCCTTCCGCGGCGACTCCGTCAACGGCCACGAGTTCACCCCCGAGGCCCGCATCCCCGACCCCACACGCATGCTGGACGCCTACCTGCGCTCGGGCACCACCCTCAACCTCATCCGCGCCTTCACGATGGGCGGTTACGCGGACCTGCGCGAGGTCCACTCCTGGAACCGCGGCTTCACCGCCAACCCCGCCTACAAGCGCTTCGAGTCCTTCGCCGAGGAGCTCGACCGGGCCATGCGCTTCATGGAGGCCGCCGGCGTCGACTTCGAGGCCCTGCGCCAGGTCGACTTCTACGCCGCCCACGAGGCCCTCCTCCTGGAGTACGAGGACGCCATGATCCGCGAGGACTCCCGCACCGGGCGCCTCTACGACACCTCCGCCCACATGCTCTGGGTGGGGGAGCGCACCCGCGAGGCCGACGGCGCCCACGTCGCCATCCTCGCCGGCGTCCACAACCCCGTGGGCGTCAAGGTCGGCCCCACCACGTCCCCCGACGACCTCGCCCGGCTCATGGACCGTCTCAACCCCGACGGGCGTGCCCGGACGCCTGTCCCTCATCACCCGCATGGGCGCCGACCGCATCCGCGAGGCCCTGCCGGCACTGGTGGAGGCGGTGCGCCGACGGGCGCCCCGTCACCTGGATCGCCGACCCCATGCACGGCAACACCATCACCTCGGACAACGGCTACAAGACCCGCCGCTTCGAGACGATCCTCGACGAGATCCGCGGCTTCTTCGAGGTGCACCGCACCCTGGGCACCGCCCCGGGCGGCATCCACGTCGAGCTCACCGGCGACGACGTCACCGAGGTCCTCGGCGGCGGCGAGCACATCGACGAGGCCGGCCTGGCCGAGCACTACGAGACCCTCGTCGACCCGCGCCTCAACCACCAGCAGTCCCTCGAGGTCGCCTTCGAGATCGCCGAGATGCTCAAGGGTTGAGAACACTCGCCGAGCGCCCGCCTGCACAGCAGGCGAAACATGGCCCGGTCCGCTGAAACGGCACCGGGCCACATTCGTCAGAAGATGTTGATGGTGACCTTGGAGTCCGGCTTAACGCTGGAGCCCGGCGCAGGATCAGTGGAGCGCACTGTCCCGAAGGGACCACCCAGGCGCTTATTGACCTCCACCTTGAGCCCGGCGTCCTCCAGGGCCTTCTTGGCCTCGTCCTGGCTCTTGCCGGTCACGTCGGGACACCGTCACCTTCTCCGGCCCCTTGGAGACCGTCAGGTCCACCGAGTCGCCCTTGTAGTAGCCCGAGGCCCCGGCGATGGGGGAGGAGGAGATGATGTTCCCCTTGGCCACGGAGTCGGAGTAGCCCTTGCTGACCTTGCCCTTCTTCAGCCCGGCGTCCTCCAGGACCTTCTTGGCCTCGTCCTCGCTCATACCGGTCACGTCCGGGATCGTGGCCGGCTCCTTGCCCTTGGAGACCACGAGCGAGACCTTCTCGGTGTGCTTGATGACCTTGCCGGCCTTGGGGTCGCAGGAGATGACCTTGCCCGACTCCACGCTGGCGGAGTACTCCTCGGTGACGTCCCCCAGGGTCAGGCCGGCCGCCGTGATCGCGGCCGTGGCCTGGTCCTTGGTCTTCCTGACGACGTCGGGAACGGTCTTGGTCTCCACGCCTCGGGAGATGCTGGCGGTGACGGCCTGGCCGAGCCCCACCTTCTGGCCCGCCTTCGGCTGGCAGGAGACGATGCTGCCGGCCGGGACCGTGTCGGAGTAGACGCGCTCGGGCGTGCCCCAGTCGAGCCCCTGCTTCTCCAGGGCGAGCTGCGCCTGGTCCTCAGACATGCCACGATGTTGGGTACGGAAACTCGTCTGCCGGGACCGGCCGTCAGGTACCAGGTGGCGCTCGCACCGGTTCCGGCCACGGCCAGCAGCCCGATGACGAGTGCACGACGGCGACTGAAGCCGCCGTTGCTCTTCTTCGAGGTGGGGACGGCAGTGGTCTCCTGAGCGTCGGCCGCCAGGGCCTTGCGGGAGAGCGCACGTGTTCTCCCCTTGGAGTCCGGGCCGATCGAACCAATGGGAAGGGAGACGGTGCGCATCCCGGCGTGCGGCGAGGCATCCTCGGCGGAGGAGTCGTCGGCGTCGTCCTGGGGCTCGTTGTCGATGGCGGAGCGGGCGGCCTGAGCGTTGGCCGTCATGACCTGCTGGGTCCGGATGGAGCCGGTCCCGCCTCCGCGGCGCACGGAGAGCTCGGAGTCGGTGAGCTCGTCGACGACGTTGCGCAGCAGCGCCAGCGCCTCGTCGGCATCGGCCGGGCGCTCCTGCGGCTCACGGCGAGTCATGGTGGCCACGAGTTCGTCGACGTCGGCCGGCATGTCGGGCACCAGCTTGGAGGGCAGAGGCACGTCCTCGTGGACGTTGCGGAAGGCGATCTGAATGGGGGAGTCCGCGGTGAAGGGCTGCTGACCGGTCAGGAGCTCGTAGAGGACCACCCCGGCGGAGAAGACGTCGGCGCGAGAGGTGGAGTCCCCGGAGGTGATGAGCTCGGGCGCCAGGTAGGCGACCGTGCCCAGCACGTTGCCCGTCGTCGTCTGCGTCACCTCCGTGACCGCCCGGGCCAGGCCGAAGTCGGCCACCTTGGCCACCGAGCCGTCCGAGGGCAGCAGCACGTTCTCCGGCTTGATGTCGCGGTGGACCAGGCCGGCCCGGTGGGCGGCGCCGAGCGGGCGCAGCAGCTGGGCCACCAGCCCCAGGGCCTCCTTGACCGACAGCGGTCCCGCCGCGATGAGGTCGCGCAGCGTGGGCCCCTCGACGTACTCCATGACGAGGTAGGCCACCCCGTCGAGGCTGCCCTGGTCGAAGACGGCCACCACGCCCGGGGTTGGACAGGCGTGCCGCGGCCCGGGCCTCACGGCGGAAGCGCGAGACGAAGTCGGGGGAGTCGGCCAGGTGGGCGTGCATGAGCTTGAGCGCCACGGTCCGGTCCAGGCGACGGTCATGAGCGCGGTAGACGGTGGCCATCCCGCCACGCGCTAGGCGGTCGACGATCTCGTAGCGAGAGTCGACCAGCCGACCAATGAGGGGATCTGTGACCACGGGCGCGATTCTACGATGCCGGTGGGAAGGTGACAGCCGCACGCCGGATCAGGCGGGTAGTACTGCCCACCCTGGCGGGTCGCCCCTGTTTCCCGCACCGGATCAGGAGACCCGGTGCGTCAGCAGGTCCGCCAGCACCGCCAGGTCCTCCAGGGATGCGGTGCTCACCACGCCCTCGTCCCCGAGGCGTTCCAGCGCCCGGCTTCCCGGCATTGCGGTGCGCGGCGATGATCTCCTCGTGGGCGGCGCGCGCGCCGCAGTCCTCGATGAGAGCGGCGACCTCGCCGATCTGCTCCTGCGTGGCCTCGGCGTTGGCCAGGACGCTGCCGAGCAGCCGGCGGCCGGCGTCGTCGCAGCGCCCCCAGGTCAGGGCCAGCAGCACTGTGCGCTTGCCCTCGCGCAGATCGTCTCCGGCCGGCTTGCCGGTGGCCTGCGGTGAGCCGAAGACGCCCAGCTCGTCGTCGCGCAGCTGGAAGGCGATACCGACGTCCTCGCCGAAGGCGGCCAGGTGCTCGGCGGTGGGCCCCGCTCGGGTCCAGGCCGGCCAGGAGGGCGCCGATGAGCAGCGGGTGGCGCACCGAGTAGCGGGCCGACTTTGTGCCGCACGACCGACAGGGGCGTCGTCGTGCATGCAGCCTGGCCGCGGCGCCCGGCTCCCGGTCCCACGGGCAGGGGCAGGTTCTCGCTGCGCACGTCGAGGAACTGGCCCAGGGCCACCTCGGTGGTCATGGCGTCGAAAGGCGGACCGGGCGTACTGCACCGCACTGCTTCGGGTCTCGCTGGAGGCGCGCGACGGCGCCAGTGCGCTCATCTCCTCACCCGGCCAGGGACAGCAGGAGATCGCCGAGCAGGATGGCGCCATTGGCCCCGAAGGTCTGCGGGCGTCCCAGCCAGCCTCGGGCCTCATGGTCCCGGGCGAAGGCGCGGTGCGCCGCGGGCAGACCCCGCCGAGTGTCGGCGCCGTCCATGAGGTCGTCGTGAACCAGGGCACTGGCCTGGTAGAGCTCCAGCGCCGCACCCAGGTGGACGGCGTCGGAAGCCGGTCAGGCACTCGGATCGCCGCTCCGGGGCGCTCAGGATCGCGCAGCCGATGGCCCCCAGGACGGCCCGCATGCGCTTGCCCCCGCTCAGGACGCTGCTGGCGGCCCCGAGCAGCTCCGGCGCGGCCTGTCCCAGGTCCTCCCAACGCCGGCGGCAGTCCTCCAGGACCTCTGTCAGACGGTGCTCGACGGCGGGACGGATACGGCCCAGGGCCGCAGGCAGCGCACTCATGACCGCCAGGGTAGACCCAGGGCAGACGTCAGGAGGGGCGGTGACTCTTCCGGCAGTGGTTTTGCCGCGGCGCGACGCCGACTGCGAACAAGATGAGGTCGCACTAAGTCATCGGTGCGGAGATCCTGGGGAATAAACGCTACAATTCTGGGGTTGCCTGCTGTGCCGGATCGGGTTCCCATACCCCGTCACCGGCTGTCCGCCCGCCCACGCGAAAGGAACTCCGTGGCTTCTTCCACAGTGACGCGCTCCAGCACCGAGCTCACTGACGACGTCGACGAGACCCCGCTCGACGACGAGGACTTCGACCTCGACGACGAAGGAGACGACGACGCCGACTACGACGACGAGGACTACGACGACTCTGGGACGACGAGGACTCCTCTGATGAGGACGAGGACCAGGATGATGACTCCGAGGCGCAGACCGTCCAGGAGGATGACGGCCCGGCTCCCGAGCTGCGCGACTACTACCTGGATGTGAGCCTGGAGGAGAACGGCGACGGTTCCAAGCGCAGCCCCTTCAACAACCCCGCCTCGCTCAAAGGCGTCCGCCTGGCTCCGGGGGCGACTCTCTTCGTGCGCTCGCGCACGGTCGTGGAGAACCTGGAGATCGCCGGCCACGGCACCCTGGAGGAGCCCATCACGCTGGCCCCCTACGGCCACGGACCCGGTGCCCCGGTTCGTCATCGGCAGACTCCGCCCCCGATGGTGGCGCGCGACTACCTCGCGCAGAACGGCTACATCTTCCGCGGCTGGGTCATCAAGGGCATCAAGATGCAGCCCTCCATCGCGGCCCTGACCGGTGAGCTCGAGCGCATGCGCCGGGAGGAGGCGGAGAGGGCCGCCTCAAGAAGTCCGGTAAGCGCAGCAAGTCCCAGGACAAGGACGGCTCCTTCACCGTCTCCGACTCCGACGAGGGGCGACGAGCCCGCCCAGCGGGTCGTCACCGCCGGCGCCACCGCGGACCCGGTCAAGGACTACCTCAAGCAGATCGGTAAGGTCGCGCTGCTGAACGCCGAGCAGGAGGTCGAGCTCGCCAAGCGCATCGAGGCCGGTCTTACGCCGAGCACCGCCTGGCTGAGGAGGGCAACGACCTGCCGGGCCAAGCTGCGTCGCGAGCTGCACTGGGTGGCCCAGGACGGCCAGAGGGCCAAGAACCACCTGCTGGAGGCCAACCTGCGACTGGTGGTCTCCTGGCCAAGCGCTACACGGGGCCGTGGCATGCTCTTCCTGGACCTCATCCAGGAGGGCAACCTGGGCCTCATCCGCGCCGTGGAGAAGTTCGACTACACCAAGGGCTTCAAGTTCTCCACCTACGCCACCTGGTGGATCCGCCAGGCCATCACCCGCGCGATGGCGGACCAGGCCCGCACCATCCGCATCCCGGTGCACATGGTCGAGGTCATCAACAAGCTCGCCCGCGTGCAGCGCCAGATGCTCCAGGACCTGGGACGTGAGCCCACCCCGGAGGAGCTGGCCGTCGAGCTGGACATGACCCCGGAGAAGGTGGTCGAGGTTCAGAAGTACGGACGCGAGCCGATCTCCCTGCACACGCCGCTGGGTGAGGACGGGGACTCCGAGTTCGGCGACCTCATTGAGGACTCCGAGGCCGTGGTTCCGGCCGACGCGGTGAGCTTCACCCTCCTGCAGGAGCAGCTCCACGCCGTGCTGGACACCCTCTCCGAGCGTGAGGCCGGCGTGGTCTCCATGCGTTTCGGTCTGACCGATGGCCAGCCCAAGACCCTCGATGAGATCGGCAAGGTCTACGGGGTCACCCGGGAGCGCATCCGCCAGATCGAGTCCAAGACCATGTCCAGCTGCGTCACCCCTGCGCAGCCAGGTCCTGCGCGACTACCTGGACTGAGTGGACTCACCGGGCGAAGGAGCGTCCGGCTCACAAGTGTCAACGACGGCGTCGGCCCCGGAACCGCATGGGTTCCGGGGCCGACACCGTTGACATGAGTGACGCGGCCGGGCAGAAGGTCGTGGTGCCCGCCCGGTCTGGCCCTGACGTCAGCCGGTGACGACCTTGGCGCCGGTGGTCTTCTTGGCGGCGTCGAGGGTCCCCAGTTCGGTGACGCCGGCGAAGCCGGCGTTGCGCATGACGGCGCTGGCCATCTTGGGCTGGTCGGCGGAGCCGTAGAGCTGGTACTGGGAGCTGCGGTCCAGGCTCGAGATCTGGCTGGAGAAATCACCTGAGGAGAAGTCGTGGTTAACGGCACCCTCCAGGTGCCCCTTCTTGAACTCCTCGGCCGAACGCAGGTCGATGATGACGACGGGGCCGGTGGCCTTCGCGTCCGCCGGGGCGGTGTGTGCTGAGGGGGAGGCGCTGGAGCCGGTGGATCCGGAGCATCCGGAAAGCGTAGCGCGCCGCAGAAGACGAGCAGGGCAGAGGCGGTCATGACGCGGAGGGGGCGTTTCACAGACAGTTCCTTTGGGGTATCACGCGGCTTCGTCGAGCCTGGATGAGGGGCAGGATGCTTCAATCAGCGTAAGGCTCTGTGCCGGGGGACTCGGGGCGGGAACAGGAGCAGGGCCTCAGGAACGAGGATATGCGGCATCCGGTAGAAAAGGGCTGTGATACTCAGTGAACCGCAGTGCCGACGTCAGTGAAAAAGTCCACGTCGGGCTCGGGGGCTGCCGGCGGCAGTCAGCTCGCCGCCGGCGGTCAGGGCTCGCGGTCTCGTCCTGGAACAGCAGGGCGACCTCCTTGAGCTTCTCTCCGTGCTTGCGGGCGTGGTGGCCGCAGAAGAAGAGCTCGCCGGTCAGCATGACGACTCGGACATAGGCCTGCGCGTCGCAGACGTCGCAGCGGTCGGCGGTGGTCAGCGGGCGCTCGGCGGAGTCGGCGGCAGGGAGTGGTCTGCTCGTCCAGGGGGGTCACCGCCTGGGTGGCGGTTGAGGTTCCGGTTGTGCTCATGGAACGCATTGCATCATGACGCAGCCGCTCCCACCCGTCCGAGACGGCCGTTTCCGCCTGAGGCGCACGCGCTTTCGCCCACGGCGCACCCCTGCCATGGGGCACGTCACCGTGAAGTCGACCGATCGGGTGAATGCTGGAAGGCAGTAGCGGCGAGTCAATGCGCAGGAATCGGGAGGGGAGCACGCAGGATGTCGGTGGTGCAGGAGTTCCGCGACCGTGAGATCGCGCGCCTGGAGCGCTCGGGCTGGGTGACCAACAAGGCCCTTCGCCGGCGGCTGGAGGCGGTGGGGTTGCGGCCGCCCGCCGAGGTCGTCGCCCAGTGCCTGGATGAGGGCACGGGAATCGGAGGTGAGGTCGGTGCTCGCTGGACGCGGGCCGAGCGCGCGGTGGCCCGTTTAAGGGAGCGCTTCGCCCCCTTTCCGTTTCTCCGACGACGTCGACTACGGGCTCCTGGCCATCCCGGCCCGTCGACCGACCTCGACACCCGCGGCGCCATGGACCTCCGCGTCCGCCGCGGTCAGCAGCCCGATCTGATCGACGACCTCGTCGACCCGGCCCTGGGGGAGGGGGCTGACCTCGCCGCCTCCACCGGCACTGCCGGGACCACCCTGGGCAAGGACGGCTGGATGGTGGTGGCCGGCGTCGTCGGCCTGTACGGAATCTCGGCGGGGAGCCATGAGGACGTCACCGCCGCTCCCGCGGAGCTCTTCGAGGTCGACGGCGTCGATACCCGAGCCCTCATGACCCGTCAGATCTGGGGAGCCCGCCTCCTGCAGTGCCCGCCCGGACTCGTCCCCGATTCCGACTACGCCGAGCGGTGGACCTTCACGCTCTTCCCCGCCGAGGGGCTGGTCGATGGGCGGGCCGTCTCCGGCACCGTGCTCAAGAAGCGCGTGCGCTTCCGGCTGGGCAAGGCGAACCGAGGGATCGGCAGCGCGCGGGTGAGTCCCGCCCTCCCGCTTGAATAGAGGTCCCAAGGGCCCCGGACATGGCTGCATGACGTTCGACGCCACACGCGCACCGCGGCGGGGCACAAGGCGCCGGCGGCACTGATCGGCTAGATTCCCAGCGTGCCCTCATCCGAGAACAAGACCAGCCGGGGCGACTACTCCGCCCGCCACCTTCCGTCCTGGAGGGCTCGAGGCCGTGCGCAAGCGCCCGGGAATGTACATCGGCTCCACCGACCAGCGCGGTCTCATGCACTGCGTGTGGGAGATCGTCGACAATGCCGTCGACGAGGCCCTCGAGGGGCACGGCGACGACATCTCGGTGACCGTCCACGACGATGGCTCCATCGAGGTGCGTGACAACGGGCGCGGCGTGCCCGTGGACATCGAGCCCTCCTCCGGCCTGACCGGCGTCGAGCTCGTTTACACCAAGCTGCACGCCGGCGGGAAGTTCGGCGGCGGCTCCTACGGCGCCGCCGGCGGCCTGCACGGCGTGGGGGCGTCCGTCGTCAACGCCCTGGCCGAGCGCATGGACGTCGAGGTCGACCGCGGTGGCAAGACCTACGCCATGAGCTTCCACCGCGGCGAGCCCGGCATCTTCGACGACTCCGCCGGGCGCAGCCCCTCCTCACCTTTCACCGAGTTCACGAAGGCCTCCGAGCTGCGCGTCATCGGCAAGGTGCGCCGCGGCGTGACCGGAACCCGGGTCCGCTACTGGGCCGACCCCCAGATCTTCCCCAAGCCCACTGAGTACGACGCCGCCGCCCTGCGCGCCCGCCTGCGCCAGACCAGCTTCCTCGTTCCGGGCCTCACCCTGCGCCTGGAGGACAAGCGCCCCGAGGCCGAGGCCATCGCCGCCTCCACCACGCCGGCCGCCGACGCCGGCGAGACCGACGACGCCGTCCACGAGGTCACCCTGCGGGCGGCCGCCAAGAACGCCACCGAGAACCGCGGCGACCTGTTCGACACCGGCGATGACGACGGCGTCGAGGTCTTCCAGGCCCTGGGCGGCACCGCCGACTTCGTCGACTTCCTGGCCTCCGACGGCTCGGTCACCGACACCTTCCGCCTCACCGGTGAGGGCACCTACACCGAGACCGTCCAGCAGCTCGACCGCGCCAGCGGGCACCTGCGGCCCGTCGAGGTCGAGCGCACCTGCATGGTCGACGTCGCCCTGCGGTGGGGGATCGGCTACGACACCACGGAGCGCTCCTTCGTCAACATCATCGCCACCCCCATGGGCGGCACCCACCTGACCGGATTCGAGCAGGCACTCACCAAGGTGCTGCGCAAGCGCATCGAGGCCGACTCCCGGGCCCTGAAGCTCACCGCCAAGGACGGCCGCGTCGAGAAGGACGACATCATGGCGGGCCTGACCGCCGTCATCACCGTGCGCGTCCCCGAGCCCCAGTTCGAGGGCCAGACCAAGGAGGTCCTGGGCACCGGGCCCGTGCGCCAGATCGTCTCCAAGGTGGTCGAGCGCGAGCTCACCGCCCTGCTGACCTCCTCCAAGCGGGACCTCAAGACCCAGGCGCGCGCCCTGGAGGAGAAGATCGTCGGCGAGATGCGCGCCCGCGTCTCGGCGCGCCTGCACAAGGAGATCACCCGCCGCAAGACCGCCCTGGAGACCTCCTCCCTGCCGGCCAAGCTCGCCGACTGCCGCAGCGACGACGTCGCCGCCTCCGAGCTGTTCATCGTCGAGGGCGACTCCGCCCTGGGAACCGCCAAGAACGCCCGCGACTCCGAGTTCCAGGCGCTCCTGCCGATCCGCGGCAAGATCCTCAACGTGCAGAAGGCCTCCCAGGCCGACATGCTGCGCAACGTCGAGTGCTCGGCCATCATCCAGGTGGTCGGTGCCGGCAGCGGACGCACCTTTCGACCTGGAGGCCGCCCGCTACGGCAAGGTCATCCTCATGACCGACGCCGACGTCGACGGCGCCCATATCCGCACCCTCCTGCTGACCCTCTTCTTCCGCTACATGCGCCCCATGATCGAGGCGGGTCGGGTCTTCGCCGCCGTCCCGCCCCTGCACCGCATCGAGGTCTCCGGCTCGGGGCGGCGCAAGAAGGAGATCATCTACACCTACTCCGACGAGGAGCTCGTCACCACCCTGCGCCGCCTGGAGCGCGCGGGCCGCAGCTTCAAGGAGCCCCAGCGCTACAAGGGCCTGGGGGAGATGGACGCCCACCAGCTCGCCGAGACCACCATGGAGCCCCAGCACCGCACCCTGCGGCGCATCACCCTGGGGGACGAGGCCCAGATCATGGAGGCCGAGTCCGTCTTCGAGCTCCTCATGGGCTCGTCGGTCGAGCCCCGCCGCGACTTCATCGTCGAGGGCGCCCGTGATGTTGATCGCGAGCGCATCGACGCCTGACCAACGCGTCAGGTCTCGGCCGCTCCTTCAGGTAGTGTCGGTAACCTTCGTGTCACGGCCCGCCAGAGGTCGAGGCGCGCTGTTCACTGACTGATCGTCATTCTTCGTCCTCATGAGGGAGGTGCGCTGATGGCACCCGGTTACGGTACCCGCCGGGCGGGATCCTCGCCGTGGCCCGTCCTGCGCCCGGGGCCCCGCTCGTCCTTGTCGCGGGAGCTGGCCTGGCGGCCGCTGGGCCCGGAGGACAACCACGAGCTGGCCGCGCTCATCGCCCGGGCTGAGGACGTCGACAACCCGCCCTACCGCACCAGCGAGCAGGAGACGGCCGAGTACTTCCTCGACCCCACCTACTCCGGGGTCGCCGGGCGCGACACCGACGGCGTCATGCGCGCCTTCGGCCTGGTGCGCCTGCGCCCGGCCGGGCGAGATCTACGCCTCCATGACCGGCACCGTGGATCCGGCAGTGCGCAAGCGCGGCATCGGACGCGCTCTTCTGCACTGGCAGGCCGAGCGGGCCCGCCACCTCGTGGGCGCTGAGCGGGCCGGCTCCGTGCCGGGCAAGGGCTCGGCCCAGGTCCCCGCCCACGTGGTCACCACCGTCATGGAGGACGACCAGCGCATGCAGGGGCACCTCACGGACATGGGGTTTTGAGCCGATGCGCTGGTACCGGGAGGTGCGCCGTTTCCTCGGTGACGAGATCCCCGAGGTGGACCTGGACGGCTTCATCACCATCGACCCGTGGACCCCCGAGATCGACGACGACGTCCGGCGCGCTTACAACCAGGCCATGGCCGAGACCTGGGAGACGGAGAACGTCACCCCCGAGGACTGGACCGCCGGCAGCGCCTACTTCGCCCCCCAGTGGAGCTTCGTGGCCATGGACCGCTCCGGGGACCGGGCACGCGTCGCCGGGTACCTGCGCTCGGGCCGCTACGAGCAGGACTGGCAGGCCCTGGGCTGGCGGGAGGGCTACACCGACGTGCTCGGGGTCCTCAGCGACTACCGCCACCGCCAGATCGGGCCCGCGCTGCTGGTGGCCGCCATGCGCGCCTACGCCGCCGACGGCATGGAGTACGCCGCCGCCGGCGTCGACACCGACAACCCCAGCGGCGCCGTGGACCTGTATGAGTCCCTGGGCTACGTGCCCACCCGCGGCACCATCCTCTACGCCCTCGACGTCTGAGTGGGGCGTTCGTCCCGCTCGGGCGGTTCACCCTGCAGGTGGGCCACGGCTCCGGCCACCACGGTGGCCACTGGGCGAACGCCCGCCAGCTCCTCGGCCCCGAGGCGCAGGGGGTCCTCGGCCAGGAGCACCAGGTCGGCCTGAGAACCCACCGCCACCGGGCCGGCCCCGTTGACGCTGGCCGCCAGCGCCTCCTCGGCCGTCAGCCGCTGGTCCGGCGACCACACCGAGCCATCCGGCGTCCGGCGCCCCACGGCCGCCGACATGGCCAGCCACGGGTCCAGGGGCGCCACCGGCGCATCCGATCCCAGCTGGAGCAGGGCCCCGGCGGCCACCATGTCCCGCGAAGGCGTAGGTGCGCTCCTCCAGACCCCGGCCACACCCGGCTCACGGCCGCCCAGTCGTCAATGAGGTGGGCCGGCTGAACCGACAGCTCGATGCCGCAGCCCACCAGGCGCCTGAGCGCCCCGTCGGGCTCGTCGAGGGCGTCGGCCGGCAGCAGCTGGGCGTGCTCCAGGCGCCCGGCGGCGCCCGAGCGCGCGAAGGCCGCGGCGACGTCGTCGACCGCCGCGTCCCCGATGGCGTGGATGGCCATCTCATAACCCTGCCGGGAGGCGTGGGCCATGAGGTCGGTGAGCTCGGCCCGGTCGATGTTGACCACGCCGTGGCGTGCTCCAGGCCCAGCTCGGCCGGATAGGGCTCGCACATGTGCGCGCTGCCCGAGCCCATCGAGCCGTCTGCGATCACCTTGAGCGGCCCCTGAACCAGCACCGGGGAGCCGTCGGGCAGGTGCGGGGAGCCGGCCAGCCCGGTCCCGGTGCGCAGGCCCCTGGCGATCCACCGCTCCAGCTTGTCGCGGTAGACCCCGATGCGGATACGGGGCAGCACCTGAGGAAGAACGCCCTGGGTCCGCCATGGCCCGCAGGCGCCGCGGCCAGTCATCGGGATCCTCCGACCAGCTCATGTCCACCACGCCGGTGATGCCCCGGGACAGCATGTCAGCCAGGACCTGCCGGTAGCCGGACTCCCGCAGCCTCGCGTCCCCGGGCACCTCATCGAGGCGGTCCAGCAGAGCGAACCACGGGTCCTCCTTCATCGGTGCCCCAGGGTCCTGGGCGCTGGCCCCCGGCAGGCCGAGAGCACGCAGCGCCGCCGAGTTCAGCCACCCGGAGTGCACGTCCCCGGAGATGAGCAGCGTGGGAATCTCCCGGTGACGGCGTCGAGCTCGGCGACCGTGGGCACCCGGGGCCAGTTGGACAGGCGGTGCCCGAAGCCCTGGATCGTGGCCGGCCGCGAACCGGCCGGATGATCCCGCAGCGCCTGGGCCACCAGCTCCAGGGCCTCCTCGGCGCTGCGGGTGGCCAGCGTGTCGATGCGTGCCGAGCGCGCCGCCTCCATGTCCAGGTGGGCGTGAGCGTCCCACAGGCCGGGAATGAGGAAGGAGCCCTCGGCATCAAGGACGCGTGTCCCGGGAGCACTCAGCCCCTGTCCCACCTCGACGACCCGGCCCGCCTTGATACGCACATCCACGGGCTCACCCGGAGGCGGCGGCGCGGCCAAGGCGCCGGGGGACGGGGTCACCCTCGGCGCAGCGCACCCAGCTCGGTGCGGGACCGGAAAGGGGACGATGCGGCGTCCCTGATGAGCAGGTCTGCGGAGGGTTGATCGGCCATGGGCCACTGTAGGCACATCCGCCCTGCTCGCGGGCGGATCCCCGAGGGCACTGCTAGCAGACAGGCCCCTGTCAGCCGATTCCGATGATGGGGGCCGGTAGCGGTGAGCCGGAGCCGTCACGCCGCTCATCGGGCTCCGGCAGCGCGACCGGCTTGACCGCCCTCGCGCAGTGCCCGCGGCGGGGCCACACCCACCCAGGCCACCATCAGCTCGTCCTCACCGCGCAGGAACCGGTGCGACCGGACCCCGCCCGTGGCCCGTCCCTTCGCCGGGTAGCGATCCAAGGGGGTGACCTTGACACTGCCCCCGCCGGTGCCCGGGAGCGAGCCCTCGGAGCCCGCCACCGTCACCACCACGGCCTCGGCCAGGAGCTCCTCAGGAACCGCCGCGCCGGCGATGACCCGGGCGCCCTCATGAAGCGAGATCCCCGCCATGCCGCCGGCACCACGGCCCTGCGGACGCACCTTGGCGGCCTGGAACCGCAGCAGCTGGGCGTCGGAGGTCACCAGTGCCAGGAAGTCCGTGTCCGCCGCGGTGCCGGCGAAGACCACCCGGTCGCCCTCGGACAGGGAGATGACCTCCCAGCTCTCGGCGTTCCTGGGCTCGTCACCGGGCTTGACCCGCTTGATGACGCCCTCAGCCGTGGCCAGGACGATCGGCGGGTTGTCGGCCGACCCCACCGGGACCAGCCCCACCACCTTCTCCTCCGGCTCGATGTCCACCAGCTGGCGAACCTGAGTCGCACCGGCCAGCCCCGGGGCCCCCTCGGTGCGGGGCACCTCCGTGGTGGAGACGACGTCGAGCAGCACCAGCCGCCCGGTGTCGGTGACCGCGCCGATGCGCCCACGCGCCGTGGTGGCCACCTGGGAGGTCAGGGCGTCGTGGGGCTGGCGCCCACCGGTGCGGGCCACCGGCTCGGCGCCGGCAGTGCGCGCCACCAGTCCGGTGGCCGACAGCAGCACCCGGCACGGGTCGTCGGGGACGGTCAGCGGCACCGGGGAGGCGCTGGGCATGAGCGTCATCGGCTGAGCGGCGCCACCGGCCCGCTTCGCACCCCGACCTGAGGCGGAGGCGTCGTCCGCAGTCGCTGCACCGGCGGCCGACGACGTCACGCGCTCACCGGAGGCCTCCAGCAGCACCGTGCGCCGCGGGGTGCCGAACTGCTCGGCCACGGCCGCCAGCTCACGGGAGACCACGCGCCGCAGCAGCACGTCGTCGGCCAGGATCGCCTCGAGGGCCTCGATCTCGCGGGCCAGCTCATCGCGCTCCTTCTCCAGCTCGATAACCGAGAACTTCGTGAGCCGGCGCAGCTGGAGCTCAAGGATGTAGCCGGCCTGCGGCTCGGTGAGGTCGAAGACCTGCATGAGCCGGGTTCGCGCCGTGGCGGCGTCGTCGGAGGAGCGGATGACGGCGATGACCTCATCGATGTCGAGGATGGCGATGAGCAGGCCGTCCACCAGGTGGGCGCGCTCGCGACGCTTGCCCAGACGGAACCGGGTGCGCCGCGTGACCACCGTGAGGCGGTGGCGCACGAACACCTCCAGCAGCTCGCGCAGCCCCAGGGTGTGGGGCTGCCCGTCCACGAGGGAGACGTTGTTGATGCCGAAGGAGTCCTCCAGCGGCGTGTGCTTGTAGAGCTGGGCCAGGACCGCCTCGGGGTTGTAGCCGTTCTTGACGCTGATGACCAGGCGGGTGCCGTGCTTGCGGTCGGTGAGGTCGGCGACGTCGGTGATGCCCTGGAGCTTCTTGGAGCCCACCGCCTCCTTGATGCGGGCGATGACCTTCTCCGGCCCCACCATGTAGGGCAGCTCAGTGACCACGATGCCCTTGCGGCGCGGGGAGACGGACTCCACGTGAGCGGTGGCCCGCGTGAGGAACTTGCCCCGCCCCGTGCGGTAGGCCTCCCGGATTCCGTCCAGGCCCACGATCATGCCGCCGGCGGGCAGGTCCGGCCCCGGCACGAAGGCCATGAGGTCCTCCAGGCTCGCCTCCGGGTGAGTCAGCAGGTGCCGGGCGGCGGCCACCACCTCCACGAGGTTGTGCGGCGGCATGTTCGTGGCCATACCCACCGCGATACCCGCCGCGCCGTTGACCAGCAGGTTCGGGAAGGCCGCCGGCAGCACCTCGGGCTCGGTGAGCGTGTAGTCGTAGTTGGGGGAGAAGTCGACCGTGTCCTCATCCAGGTCCGCCGTCAGCGCCAGGGCCGAGGCGGCCAGGCGCGCCTCGGTGTAGCGGGGGGCCGCCGGCCCATCGTCCAGAGAGCCGAAGTTGCCGTGACCGTCGATGAGCGGCAGGCGCATCGTGAAGGGCTGGGCCAGGCGCACCAGCGCCTCATAGATCGCGGTGTCGCCGTGGGGGTGGAGCCGCCCCATGACATCGCCCACGACCCGGGAGGACTTCACGTGCGGACGATCCGGGCGCAGCCCCATCCGATCCATCTGGAACAGGATGCGGCGCTGAACCGGCTTGAGCCCGTCGCGGGCGTCAGGCAGGGCGCGCGCGTAGATGACGGAGTAGGCGTACTCCAGGAAGCTGGTGCGCATCTCCGTGGACAGGTCGAGATCGACGATCTCCCCGTCGGTCGGGGGAGGAGTCCGGGTGGTGGCAGACTTCGGCATGGGCGCATTCTCCGAGGAATCGGGCCGAAAACAAACCACGACACCCGGGCGTGACAGGTCAGACGCGCCCGGCCCTGGCAGCGATCGGCCCGCCTCGAGCAAGGGCACATCGGTGCTCGACGGCGCAGGGGCGGACGATGGCACAATGGCGACCATGACGACCCACTCAGGCCGCAGCTCGGCTGCCGGTCCCGCCTCGCACGAGGCGTCCCAGGAGGCCTTCGCAGACCTGGTGCAGCAGGTGGAGCTCGCCGGCTACTACCCCGAGCTGGTGCTCGACACCCTCCGCCTGGCCACGGGCGAGGAGGAGATCCTCTCCGGCATGGTCCAGGCCGAGACCACCTTCGCCGAGGCGGTCCACCGCCACCTGACCGTCCTGGCCCTGACCCCCAGCCCGCCTCATCATCGTCCACGTTGACGACACCCCTCGCGACGACGGCAGCCCCGGCGCCCTGGCCACCAGCGAGGCCGTGCCCGCTCAGCCGCATCCGCTCCATGGCCCTGACCCGTGGCGTGACCGACCCGGCCCAGGGCGGAGGAACCCTCACCGAGATGACGATCGCGGTCTCCTGGGGCTCGGTGCGCCGTATCGACATGGAGCCGGCCACCTGCGGCGACCCCGACTGCCAGGCCGACCACGGCATGACCGGCGTGTCCGTGCCCGACGACGTCGTCATCCGCGTGGCCGCGGGCGTGGAGGGCGCCGCCGCCCTGGCCCGCGCCGAGACCTTCGCCGGCCGGCTCTCACAGATGGCGGCCCGCGCCGCCGCCCTGTGACGGGGCCGGTGATGGGGCCCCTGACCGCCGGCGGGCAGCCCGCATCGGCTCCCGCCCCGGACTCCCCACAGGATCCGGCGCTCCGCTACGTCCTGGCGGTGGGCGCCGTCAGTGCCGGACTGAGCCTGGCTGACACCGATCACGACGGCGATACCGGCCGTGATGCCGACCGAGATGCCGTCCTCAGCCCCACCGGCGATCCCGCTGAACCAGTCGTCTCCGACGCCCGGGCCCGCGCGGTCGCCCGCAGCTGGGGGATCGAGCCGGCCGGTGAGCCCGGGGAGGCCGGTGGCGGCCCGGGAACCGTCGTCGTCCTCGTGGACGGTCTGGGCCTGGAGATGCTCCGCCAGCGTCGCGGGCACACCCCCACCCTGCGCCAGTGGCTGGCACAGCGCGAGGCCGCCACTGCCGCCGTCGGCGCAGGAATCCTCACCTGCCGGCCCTCGACGACGGCTGCGGCCCTGACCATGCTGGGCACCTCCGCGCTGCCCGGCACCACCGGCATGGTCGGCTACTCGGTGCTCAACCCCCGCCTGCGGTCCCCTCTTGATGCCTCCGCCGTCCCCGGCCCCGAGCAGGTCCTCAGCCTCATCACTTGGAAGGGGGACAACGTCCCCAGCCCCAGATCCTGGCAGGACGTGCCCACGATCTTCGAGCGGCTCCCGGCCGGGAGCGCGGTGAGCATCGGCCCGGCCCGCTTCGCCGGCTCCGGCCTGACCGAGGCCGCCCTACGAGGCGCCTCGCACCTGGGGGCCGACCGGCTAGAGGACCGGCCCGGCCTGGCTGCCGGAGCCCTGCGCCACGGCACCCCACTGGTCTACCTCTACGTCGGCGAGCTGGACAAGACCGGACACAAGCACGGGTGGCTCAGTGAGCAGTGGCTGACCCAGCTCGAGCGCCTCGACGCCGCCATGGCCGAGCTGGCCCGCCGTGTCCCGGCCGGAACCAGGATCATCCTCAGCGCCGACCACGGCATGGTCGACACCGATCCTGACCACCGCATCGACCTGAGCGCCCACCGCGAGCTCGTTCGCGACGTCGTCGCCGTGGCCGGCGAGCCCAGGCTGACGCACCTGCATGTCGCCGACGGCGACGTGGACCTGGCCGCCGAGGTGGCCCAGCGGTACCGCCGCGTCCTTGGGGAGCGCGCGATGTGGATCGGGACCAGGGAGCAGACAGGTGAGCACCTGGGCGCCCTCGGCGCCCGAGCACGAGGCGTCGTCGGGCGACGTCGTCGTGGCCATGGCCGAGACCTGGGTCCTCGTGGACCCCCGGGTCCACTCCGAGTCCGCCATCGCCATGCCCGGCGTCCACGGCTCCTTCACCCCGGCCGAGACCGAGGTGCCGCTGCTCATCACCGAGGCCTGAGGAGCCCTAGAGCCCTCAGGGCCCTAGGGCTCGGGAGCTCCGGGCCTCCCGGGCTACTCGGGCCTGGCGCCGAAGACGATCTCGTCCCAGGAGGGCACGGAGCGCCGTGAGCGACGGCGGGACTTCTTCTTGGCCGGAGGCGTCCTGGGCATGTCGGGCAGGGGCTCCTGCGTGCCCGCCGCCGAGGCGGCCGACGGGCCGGGGGAGGCCTTGGCCAGGACCTCGGAGCGCGAGGGCATGGGGATCTCCGGCACCGGCTCGGTGGGGCTGTCCGCCCCCAGCGGTGCCCGACGTCCCACGGGGATGCGCTCCACAGTGGGACTCGGGGCCGACGGTGCCGCCGAGGGCGCGCTGGAGGCCGTCACCAGCCGGGTGCCGGCCGGGTGGTTGCCGGTGTGCAGACGTCTGCGCTCCGACATCGAGTAGACCTGCGCACTCAGGCCCGCGGTCTGCTCCAAGGGACTCATCGTCGGCCCTGGAGCCGGCCTCGGTGCGGCGCTCCTCCATGCCCCGGGCCGGGGGTGAGGGGACCTCAGGGGCTCTCAGGGCTGCTGGTGTAGTCGATGCCGTGGGGATCGGTGAAGGCGTCCTCATCCGCGTTACCCTCCCCGGCGAAGCCGCTCAGGTCGTCGTCCTGGGGCATCTCCACCTCGACGCGCCGGCCCCGGCTGGAGGCCAGGTCGGCCAGCAGCGCGTCGGTGTCATCGGCCGACATGGCGCCACTGGTGGGGCGACCGTACTCCCGAACCGGCAGCATCCCGGCGGGCATCTCGACGGCCAGCCCGGTGGACTCGCCGGAGGCCGCAGCCGGGGCGGAGGCCGCCGAGACCGCACTGCCGGCCGCTGAGCCCGCGGCCGCGGGGGAGTGCCCCGACTGGGCCGACGGCGCGGAGGCTGAGGCTCCGGGGGCCTTGGAGTCCTGGTCGAAGACGGCCGGGCGCTTGGATCCCGCCCCGGCCTCGGTGAGCCAGCGCGCCTCATCGTCCAGGGCGTGAACCGCGCGGGCGGTCAGGTCCAGTGACCAGCGCGCCTGCTTCTCCTCGGCGGACTGCACGAAGGTCACCATGATGAGCCAGGGGTCGCGGCCCTCGCGCAGCGCGTCCCACTCCAGGCTGGAAGGGGTCGACGCCGCGCGTGGCCAGTCGGTCCACCACCAGCTCGCCGAGCAGGGGGAGTCCTTCTCCCAGCCGATCCGGCAGGACTGGGCCTGCGAGACGGCCCACTGGCGCTCCGCGAGCACCGGCCCCTCGAAACGGCGCACGTGCTCCACGTCCATGCCCGTGCTGATCGCGACCTCGGCCGCGGTCGCACCGGCGCGCATGTAGGCCTGGAGCTGCCGGGGGCGCAGGGGCGCCGGCGCCTCGGCGACCGTCCCCGACGGGGGCAGGATCGCTCCGCGGTCACGGCGCACCGCGGCCCTGAGGGCGTCGTCGACGACGATGCTGTAACGCTCGCCGTCCTCGTCTGTCATGACAATCGTGTCACCGTTGGCACCCAGCAGCTCGAGTTCGACCATGGGCGGGGCCTCCTTCATCCCGTGTCAGCACGATATGCTCCACTGTGCCCCACAGCCTGCCATCCGCAGGCGCCCAGCCGTGGGAGGCGCAGCGGTGTGCCACATGTGAAGCACGTGTGAATACCCTCGTGAAAACCCTCGGGTCGGGCGCACTGCAAGCGAATCGTGCTCCTTTCGTCGGGCGATTTGGCTTGACGGCCCACCTGGCGGTGCTATTGTGCGCGTGCCTTCCGGGACGGGGGCGCCGAATCGTCGGCACGACGCCGGTGCGCGTGCACGGCTCGGCTCCCGCCTTCCGAAGGTCACCCGAGAGCCGTCGACAGAAAGAGTGACGAGGCCATGGCGACCGACTACGACGCCCCGCGCAAGAATGATGACGAGCCCTGAGGCCGATTCCATCGAAGAGCTGACCTCGCGGCAGAAGGACCAGTCCTCCGCCGCGATCGAGGAGGACGAGAACGAGGCCGCCGAGGGCTTCGAGCTTCCCGGGGCGGACCTGTCCCGTGAGGAGCTGAGCGTTCACGTCGTGCCCTCAGCTCGAGGACGAGTTCACCTGCTCGGAGTGCTTCCTCGTCCATCACCGCAGCCAGCTGGCCTTCGTCGACGAGGCGACCGGTCTTCCGGTGTGCGCCGACTGCGCCGGCTGACGCTCCCACCCAACTCAGGAGATCCCCATGGGACTGTTCTCGCGCCGTCGTGACGACGCAACCACCGATTCCGACGTGTCCACACTCAGGCGCGACCCCGTCAAGGACGACCTCGGCGAAGCCGCCGCCTCCGGTCCGTGGGACCTCAGTGAGCTGCCCGAGGACCAGGAGGAGGTGCCCCGTATCGACCTGGGCGCGCTGCAGGTCCCGGCCGTTGACGGGATGCAGCTGCGCCTGGAGCAGGCGCCCGACGGCACCGTCACCGCCGTCGTCCTGGCGCTGGGCGGCTCGGCGCTCGAGCTGCGGGCCTTCGCCGCGCCGCGCACCGCTGGCATCTGGGACGAGCTCCGCGGCGACATCGCCAACGAGCTCGCCGGAAACGGTGCCCGCTACGAGGAGAGCCTCGGGGAGCACGGCACCGAGCTGGTCGCTCACCTGCCCATGCGCGGTCCCGACGGCACGATGGCGACCGGCACGATCCGCTTCCTGGGGATCGACGGCCCCCGCTGGTTCCTGCGCGGCGTCCTCCAGGGACCTGCCGCCTCCTCCGAGCACTCCGCCCAGGCACTGCGGGAAGTGCTGCGCGGAATCGTCGTCGTCCGTGACGGCCAGGCCCGTCCACCGCGGGAGATCCTGCCCCTGCACGCGCCCGGAGCCGTGACCGGCCCCGAGGCCGAGGACCTGCCCGGCATCGACCCGCTGGCGCCCGGCCCGACCATCGCCGAAGTGCGCTAGATGGGGGCGCTGTCGGCCCGTGTGAAGCGGCTCTACGAATCGCTGCGCACCAGCCGCGAGCACCTGAAGGCCGAGGAGGAGGAGCGCTCCGCCAGCCGGCGGGGCACCGATCCGATCGGGGCACTGACCTCGCGACAGCGGGCCCGCGTCTCAGGTGTGCTGCAGGCGGTCACCTACCGCTCGAGCCAGGACAAGCCCATCCTCGTCGGGCAGCTCTACGACGGCACCGGCAGCATCGACCTGGTGTGGTGGGGCCGGCGACGCATCCCCGGCATCAAGCCTGGCGCCCATCTCCTCGCTGAGGGGCGGGTCGCCGACGGCACCCACCGCCAGCAGATCCACAACCCCGCCTATCGCCTGCTGGGGCCGGGGCAGTAGCAACCGGCAGCCACCTGCGGGAAGGACCTATCGAATGAGCAGCCGTTCCACTGGAACCACCCGTACGGGCCTGGGGGCCATCGACTCCGAGCGCTTCGACGCCCTGGCCGCCGTGGGCGGGTGGCGCGGCATCCTCGAGTCCGTCGTGCCCACCCTCATGTTCGTCCTGGTCATGGCGGTGCGGCCCACCGCACTGGTGGCGGCCCTGGTCGCCTCCCTGGCCATCAGCGCCATCGGCCTCATGACCCGCCTGATGCAGCGCCAGTCCCCGGCTCAGGTCGTCGGCGGGGATCGTGCTGGTCCTCGTCTCGGCCCTGTGGGCCTGGCGCAGCGGCGACGCCTCCAACTTCTACGCCACCGGCCTCATGATCAACGCGGCCTGGCTGGTCGCCTGCCTGGTCTCGCTGCTCATCGGCTGGCCGATCGTGGGCGCCTTCATGACTCTGTGGCATCGCGTCACCGACGAGTCGGACCGTAGTGGAGGCGACGACGCGAGCGAGCACTCGGACAGCACCGAGGAGCCGCAGGTCGACGACGATCCTGTCGCGCGTCCCTCGGCCTGGCGCACCGAGCCGGCCCTGCGCCATGTCAGGCGCCGCTACCACGCCGGCACCTGGGTCCTGACGCTCATGTTCGCCCTGCGGCTCGTCGTCGAGGTGCCCCTCTACCTGGCCGGCGCCCAGGCCGTGTCCTACCTCGGGGCGGCCCGCCTCATCCTGGGCGTGCCGCTGTACGCCGTGACCCTGTGGTTCATCTGGCTGCTGGTGGCCCCCAGCCGGATCGCCCAGGCCCAGGCTCTCGCCGAGCGGTAGCGCCGCCCACCGTCACGTGAAGATGAGGGGCAGCTCCTCCAGGCTGGACTCTCCCTCGCGCGCCGTGAGGAAGATGAGCTCGTCGCCACGCTCGAAGCGTTCGTCACGGTCCGGTGTGATGGGGCGGTAGTCGCGCAGTATCGCAGCCAGCACCGTGTGGGGCGGCAGCTCGATGTCGGTGACGAGCTCGCCGATGACCGGTGAGTCCTCCGGCAGGGTCAGCTCGTGCATGGAGGCGCCCGACTGGTGGAAGTGGAAGATGCTCACCAGGCTGCCGACACTGACGGCCTCCTCCACCAGGGCCGTCATGAAGCGCGGAGTCGACACGGCCACGTCCACGCCCCAGGTCTCATCGAAGAGCCACTCGCTCTTGGGGTTGTTGATGCGCGCAACCGTGCGGGGCACCCCGTACTCGGTCTTGGCCAGCAGGGAGATGACCAGGTTGGCCTTGTCGTCCCCGGTGGCGGCCACAATGACGTCGCAGGTCTCGGCCCCGGCGCGCTCCAGGGCGTCGATGTCGCAGGCGTCCGCCAGCTGCCAGTCGGCCTCCGGGACCGAGGCGATGCGCATGGCCTCGGCGGAACGGTCGACGAGGGTGACCTCGTGGCCGTGGCTGATGAGCTCGCGGGCGATGGAACGGCCCACGGATCCGGCTCCGGCGATCACGATCTGCATGGCTCAGGCCTCCTGGGTCGGGGCGTGTGACAGGGCGCGGCGGACCTGGCCGATACGGTCGGTGCTCACCGCCAGGTGCAGCCGGTCGTGCTCCTGGATGACGGTGGCGGCCTCGGGCAGCAGCGCCGTGGCATCGCGTGAGATCCAGGCCACCCGCACCCTCAGGCGGTCCTCCAGCACCCCGATCGTCGTACCGACCCACTGCGGGGAGGCGTTGGGCTGGATGAGAGCAACCGTGCCCGAGGGGTCCTCGAGCTCGCGGGCGCTGGAGCCCGGCAGGATACGGCGCATCATCTGGTCGGCCGTCTGGCGCACGGTGGCCACCGTGGGGATGCCCAGGCGCTCGTAGACGTCGGCGCGCCGCGAGTCGTAGATCCGGGCGACGACGTTGTCCACGCCGAAGCTCTCCCTGGCCACGCGCGCAGCCACGATGTTCGAGTTGTCCCCGTTGGACACCGCGACGAAGGCGTAGGCCTCGTCGATGCCCGCCTGCTCCAGGGCGTCGCGGTCGAAAGCCGACCCCCTTGACCTTGCGGCCGTTGAAGTCCGAGGGCAGGCGGCGGAAGGAGTCCGAGGAGCGGTCGATGACGGACACCGAGTGCCCCATACGGTCGAGCTGAACAGCCATGGACGCTCCGACGCGGCCACAGCCCATGATGACGAAGTGCACGAGGAGGACGGTACTCCGTTGTCGGGCCGCGGACGTAACATCTGGAGACGTGCGTGACTTCGCAGACCGCATCAAGCGGCTTCTCGTCGGCCGTCCCGTCCCCAGCGGAGCTCTGGGGGAGACGCTCCTGCCCAAGAGGATCGCCCTTCCGGTATTCGCCTCCGACGCCCTGTCCTCCGTGGGCTACGCCCCTGATGAGGTGCTCATCACTCTGGCCGTGGCCGGCGTCGTCGCCACCTCACTGTCCCCGTGGGTCGCCCTGGCCGTCGTCGGCGTCCTGGCCGTCGTCGTGGCCTCCTACCGTCAGACCGTCCACGCCTACCCCTCGGGCGGCGGCGACTACGAGGTGGTCTCGGCCAATCTCGGCTCCCACGCCGGCCTCCTGGTGGCCTCGGCCCTGCTGAGCGACTATGTCCTGACCGTTGCGGTCTCGGTGTCCTCGGGCACCTCCTACCTCGCGGCCGCCCTGCCCGCCCTGGTCCCCTACAAGGTGGAGATCGCCGTCGCGGTCGTCACCGTCCTGGCCGTGCTCAACATGCGCGGCTCGCGCGAGTCGGGTCGGGCCTTCGCCATTCCCACCTACCTGTACATGGGCGTCATCGGCATCATGGCCGTCGTCGGCCTCGTCCAGGAGCTGACCGGGACCCTCGGGCGGGCTGAGTCCGCCGGCTTCGACGTCCTCACCCACGCCGGCTGGGAGCAGGGCCTGACCGGCCTGGCCGGAGGCTTCCTGGTCCTGCGGGCCTTCTCCTCAGGGGTGCGCGGCCCTGACCGGCGTGGAGGCGATCTCCAACGGCGTGCCCAGCTTCCAGCGCCCCAAGTCCCGCAACGCCGCCACCACGCTGCTGCTCCTGGGCGGAATCGCCGCGCTGATGCTCATGAGCGTCATCCACCTGGCCGGCGCCGTCGGCGTGCGCATGGTGGAGGACCCGGCCCACCAGCTCCTGCGCAACGGCGTCCCCGGTCGGGGACAGCTACCACCAGGACCCCGCGATCGGACAGATCGCCGCCACCGTCTTCTCCGGTTTCCGCCCGATGTTCTACCTGGTCGCCACCGTCACCGGGCTGATCCTGGTCCTGGCCGCCAACACCGCCTTCAACGGGTTCCCGGTCCTGGCCAGCGTCCTGGCCCGTGACGAGTTCCTGCCCCGCCAGCTCTCCCAGCGCGGCGACCGCCTGGCCTTCTCCAACGGCATCATCGTCCTGTGGCTGGGGGCCGTGGCCTTCCTCATCGGCTTCGAGGCCAACACGACCCGCCTCATCCAGCTCTACATCGTGGGCGTGTTCATCTCCTTCACGCTCTCCCAGGTGGGCATGGTGCGTCACTGGACGCGCGAGCTCACCATCGCCACCGAGCCCAGGGCCCGCTCACGCATGCACCGCGCCCGCATCATCAACTCCATCGGTGTGCTGGGCACCGGGACGGTCCTGGTCATCGTCCTGCTCACCAAGCTCACCCGGGGAGCCTGGATCACCCTGACGATCATGGCGCTGCTCTACCTGGTGATGAACCGGATCCGCCGCCACTACCGCAGAGTCAGTGAGGAGGTGGCCATCTCCGACCTCCACGACGCCCGCGTCCTGCCGGCCCACGTCCACGCCATCGTCCTGGCCTCCCGCCTCCACCAGCCCACGCTGCGGGCCCTGACCTACGCCCAGTCGACCCACCCGACCGCCCTGGAGGCCCTGACGGTGGACACCGGCGACGGCGGCGCCGAGCGCCTCCTGGACGCCTGGGAGGAGGCCGACATCGCCGTGCCCCTGACGGTCCTGGACTCTCCCTACCGGGACATCACCCGCCCGGTCATCAACTACGTCCGCTCGGTGCGCCGCGAGTCCCCCCGCGACCTCGTCGTCGTCTTCCTGCCCGAGTACATCGTGCGCCACTGGTGGGAGCAGATCCTCCACAACCAGACCGCCCTGCGCCTCAAGACCGTCCTGCTGTTCACCCCCGGTGTCGTCGTGGCCTCCGTGCCCTGGCAGCTGGGGACTTCCCGGTCAGCGGCACTTCCACCACGGCGTGCGTGCCCGCACCGCCGAGGGCATCATCGACGCCGACGTCGCCATGCGCCGTCACGTCGACAGCCACCTCAGTCATCTCGACCAGCACGGCCGCTCCAGCACTGGCGGCGTCGGTGCAGACCACCAGGAGATTCGATGACCCCCAGCCCAGCCGGACCGGAGATCAGCCCGCCCCCAGTCGTGGCGAGCCGCGCGAGCTGACCCTGGCAGTGGGGGCACCGGCGCACGGCGGGCACTGCGTGGCCCGCCCCGTGGACGACCCGGGCGGTCGCGTCATCTTCGTGCGTCACTCCCTGCCCGGTGAGACGGTGCGGGCCCGCCTGACCGAGATGACCTCGCGGACCTGGCGCGCCGATGCCGTTGAGATCCTCCAGGCCTCCCCGGACCGCGTCGAGTCCGTCTGGCCCGAGGCCGGCCCGGCGGGCGTAGGTGGGGGAGAGCTCGCCCACGTGGCCCTGGACGCCCAGCGCACCTGGAAGCGCTGGGTCCTGGCCGACTGCCTGCGGCGGATCGGTGGACAGGAGGTGGCCGACGCCGTCGCCTCCCTGCCCGAGGCCTCCGCCGCGGCCGCCGTGCCGATCGAGCCCATGCCCACTGACGCCGCGGCCCAGGCCTCCACCAGTGCTCGCCGGCGTGCCCTGGCCGGGACCGCCACCCGCACCCGCATCAGCCTGACGGTGAGTGAGGACGGCAGGCCCGGCATGCACGCCTTCCGCTCCGGGACGGTCCTGCCTCTGCACCGCCTGCCCCTGGCCGTTCCCGCCATCACCGAGATCGGACTGCTGGAGCGCTCCCGCTGGCGCGCCCACTACCGGCCCGGTATGCGCATCGAGGCCATCGCCCCCAGCGGCGGTGAGCCCGTCGTCCTGCTCGACGAGCGGCTCCTGACCGCACAGGCCCGCAGCACCGGGCGGCGCCGCGTCCGGGAGGTCGTGGACGCGTCCGCCCTGGGGCTGGGGGAGCTGACCTACTCCGTCCATGCCGAGGGCTTCTGGCAGGTGCACGTCGACGCCCCCCGGGTGCTGGTCGAGCGCGTCGTGCGGGGCGCCCTGGGGGAGAACCTTGAACGTGCCGCCGGCCGCCGCGTCCTGGAGCTCTACTCGGGGGCCGGCCTGTTCACCCTGCCGCTGGCCTCTTTGTGGGGGGCCGGCGGTCAGGTCCTGTCCCTGGAGGGCAATGAGCAGGCCGTTCGCGACGCCCGCCGCACACTGCACGACCACCCCGCCGCACGCCTGGCTTCGGGACGCGTGAGCGCCCGCTCGGTGCGCGAGCTCGCCGGCTCCTTCACCGGCGGTCGCCCCGACGTCGTCGTCCTCGATCCACCGAGGCAGGGGGCCGGGCGCGAGGTCATCGAGGCCGTCAGCGCCCTGGGAGCCGAACGGATCGTCCTGGTGGCCTGTGACCCGGCGGCCCTGGCTCGGGACCTGGGAACCCTTCTGCGGGCCGGCTACGTGCTGGGGTCCATGAGTGCGCTGGACATGTTCCCGCACACGCACCACTTCGAGACGATCGCGGTGCTTGACAGATCCTGAGCCAATCGACGGCAAAGGCGATGGGCCCCAGTCCTTCACGGACTGGGGCCCATCTCATGCTCCGGGAAGGAGCCTAGTCAGCCGATGGTCGGTCACGATGCGCGACGACGGACGGCCAGGATCACATATCCCGTCACCAGGAATGCGGCCATGGCTGCGATGACTGGCACGGCGTTGGAGCCGGTGCTCGCCAGGTTGCTGCCGCTATTGCTTGGTGGTGTGCTGGCCGACGTGCCGGGCGTGGGGACCTCGGTGGGAGTCGGCGTCGGCGTGGGCTCCTCGGTGGGAGTGGGCGTCGGCGTGGGCTCCTCGGTGGGGTCGGCGTCGGCGTGGGCTCCTCGGTGGGGGTCGGCGTCGGCGTGGGCCCTCGGTGGGGGTCGGCGTCGGCGTGGGCTCCTCGGTGGGGGTCGGCGTCGGCGTGGGCTCCTCGGTGGGGAGTGGGCGTCGGCGTGGGCTCCTCGGTGGGAGTGGGCGTCGGCGTGGGCTCCTCGGTGGGGAGTGGGCGTCGGCGTGGGCTCCTCGGTGGGGGTCGGGCGTCGGCGTGGGCTCCTCGGTGGGGTCGGCGTCGGCGTGGGCTTCGGGACCTCCGGTAGGTGTTGGTCACCGTGACAAGGGTGGCGCTGGCATCGCCCTCCCTGATCGTGAAGGCTCCGTTGTCGATCTTGGTGTCGACCGTGTAGCCCTCGCGCTCAGCGCCGCCGTCAGCCTGCTTCTCCTTCTCGGTGACCTCGCAGTTGGTACCCACCGGTACGGACGGGCCGTCGACGGGCGTGCCGTCGCCCTTCACCTCAAGGGTGCCCTCGGAGCCGTTCTCACACGTGTAGGAGATCTGGAAAGTCTCCTTGGAGAAGGCCTCCTTGTTGCTTCCCTCGACCTTCTTCACGACGGAGAAGGAACCGGTCTTCTCAATGACCTCGTTGTACAGGCCCACAGCCTGCACGGAGGAATCGACCGAGAACGTTGCGGTGTCCGGCGTCTCAGTACCGTTGACGGAGAAGGTCTTGCCTCCCCAGCCAAGGGCCCCGGGAAGGGCCGCCGCGGACGTGTCCTCCGTCAGCGTGATCTTGGTTCCCTTGGGGAACTCGCGCAGGGTGTCCCCGGCCTGCTGCTGGCCCGCGGCCACCTCAACGGTGTAGGGGTTCGACGCCGGCTTGTTGGTCCAGGTCGGGTAGTCGGTCTCGGTCGTACCGTTGGGGAGCTCATAGGCGACGTTCACGCGGATCTTGGTGTCCGCAGGGACGTCGTTCTGGTGAGCGCCGGTGACGTACTTCTTGACCCCGAAGGATCCGAAGCCCTGCGTCAGCTGCACGTCGTAGGAGATCGGGTCCTTGTAGGCCATCTGTGCGGACACCGTGGTGTTCTTACCGCCGTTCAGGGTGGCGCTGTTGGTGTAGACCTTGCCCGGGACGATCTTGCCGCCCTCGGCCAGGGACTGGTAGACGATCTCGTAGTTCGCGTTCTTGGCGAAGTTGCCGTCCGTACGGGACAGGGTGATGGACGCAGTGGTCCCGTCGGCGCCGATGGTCGGCGTCAGGGTGAACTTACCGTGGTCGGTGTTCATGGCTGTGCCATCGGCCTTGGCGACGTCGAAGTAGCCGTCGGCGCCACCGCCGAACTCCTCGGGGTTGACCCGCACGTACCAGGAGCCGAGATCCGGGTTGAGCTTCTGCCCGCCTCCGGAGACGTCGTTGAAGGTGACGGTGTTGACGCTACCCTCCTCCGCATTCAGGTGGTTGGCGATGGTTGCACCACTGAACTGGATGTGCCAGGTCAGACTGTTGGACTCGCGCTTGAGGGAGTTGGCGTACTTGCCAAGGTCCTTCTCAACCCAGGCGATCGGTAGAATCCGCTCGTTGTTGGGGTGGAAGACCTCGACCTTGGTGCCGTTGGCGTCGAAGGTGGTCTTGTTGTCCTGGGTCACCTTCTGGGCCACGATCATCTGGTTGCCCGATCCCCTGAGCTCGGAGGCTGCGCTGATCGCGGCGTTGAAGGTGCAGGTGAGGGCCTCGGTGGTCGTGACGCAGTCGCCCACCTTGGTGCCGTTCCCGAGAACAAGATCGTCGTGTCGACCGATCTCACGGAACCGGTACTCCTCCGGAAGGCCGATGCTGAAGGACTCGTCCGGCTGCGGATTCGCGTCAGAGGCGTCCCAGGCGAACTTCATGCGAACCGGGTCCTCGAGATGCGCAGGCTTGCCCGGAAATTCCGTTCCATCCTTGTCTGCGAGGATGAGAGGGACTGAAGAGACCTTCACTCCGGTATTCTGGTTCGCGCTCGCATGAGGTGCTAATAGCGCGACAAAGCTACCCAGTGCGACCAGCAGTACGCCGGCGAGCAGAGTCGCCACATACTTGCGATGCACAGAGAGGTGCTGTAGGTGCATTCGTTATCTCCATCTTCATGGGTTGACATTCCTGTGTTGTGGGGAATTACAGGAATCCGTCAAGATACTATGGGGTGAGTCTTAATGGAGGGACGCACAAATAACGTTTTGTAACCATTGCGTTGCCGTATTGGTATATTTGTTGATCGGATGATTGCGTGTGCGCGGTCTCTTGGGGTTGTGCGGCCCTCGACGGGTGCCGTTCCCCTATGTGTGCGGCGGGCCTTGCCTAATTGCCGTGTTGGCAACCACTCCGACCTTCAGGTTTGGTGGGGCATCCCTACGTGTTGACAACGGATGACATGCCGTGGGCTACGGTCCACACCGGAGTATCCGCGCAGCCGCCCGCCTGGCTGTCACTGCACGTCAGCGTGACAGACCTGCGATGGCGCAGCACGCCGGATCGGTACGACAACTGGAAGTGAGCCCCGGTGACCAGCCTCAACACCTTTGCCTCGCGCAGCACCCTCGACGTCGAAGGCCGCAACTACGAGATCTACCGCCTGGACGCCGTCCCCGGCCTGGAGCGTCTGCCCTACAGCCTCAAGGTGCTGGCCGAGAACCTGCTGCGCACCGAGGACGGTGCCAACATCACCGCCGACCACGTGCGCGCCCTGGCCGCCTGGGACCCGGCCGCCGAGCCCGACACAGAGATCCAGTTCACCCCTGCCCGCGTCGTCATGCAGGACTTCACGGGTGTGCCGTGCATCGTCGATCTGGCCACCATGCGAGAGGCGGTCTCCGACCTCGGCGGTGACCCCGAGGTCATCAACCCCCTCAACCCCGCCGAGATGGTCATCGACCACTCCGTGCAGATCGACTCCTTCGGTCTGCCCGGATCCCTGGAGCGCAACAAGGAGCGCGAGTACGAGCGCAACGCCGAGCGCTACCAGTTCCTGCGCTGGGGGCAGGGGGCGCTGTCCAACTTCCGCGTCGTCCCGCCGGGCACCGGCATCGTCCATCAGGTCAACATCGAGTACCTGGCGCGCATCGTCTTCACCCATGAGGCCGACGGCGTCACCCAGGCCTACCCCGACACCTGCGTGGGCACCGACTCCCACACCACCATGGTCAACGGTCTGGGCGTCCTGGGCTGGGGCGTGGGCGGCATCGAGGCCGAGGCCGCCATGCTGGGCCAGCCCGTCTCCATGCTCATCCCCAAGGTGGTGGGTTTCAAGCTCTCCGGCGCCATCCCCGCCGGCGCCACCGCCACCGACGTGGTCCTGACCATCACCGAGATGCTGCGCGCCCACGGGGTGGTGGGCAAGTTCGTCGAGTTCTACGGGGAGGGCGTCGCCGAGGTGCCGCTGGCCAACCGCGCCACCATCGGCAACATGAGCCCCGAGTTCGGCTCCACCGCTGCGATCTTCCCGATCGACGAGGTCACCCTGGACTACCTGCGCCTGACCGGCCGCTCCGAGGAGCGCGTGCGCCTCGTGGAGGCCTACACCAAGGCCCAGGGCATGTGGCACGACCCGGCCCGCGAGCCCGTCTACTCCGAGTACCTCGAGCTGGACCTGTCCACGGTGGTGCCCTCGATCGCCGGCCCCAAGCGCCCCCAGGACCGCATCGTCCTGTCACGGGCCAAGGAGTCCTTCCAGGAGGTCCTGCCCACCTACGCGGCCCAGCCCTCCGAGCCGACGCCGGTGACCATGGCCGACGGCACCGCCACCGAGCTTGACCACGGGCACGTCGCCATCGCCTCGATCACCTCGTGCACCAACACCTCCAACCCCTCGGTGATGATGGCCGCCGGCCTGCTGGCCCGCAACGCCGTGGCCCGGGGCCTGCGCTCCAAGCCCTGGGTGAAGACCTCCACCGCCCCGGGCAGCCAGGTCGTCACCGACTACTACGAGAAGGCCGGGCTGTGGCCCGCCCTCAACGAGTTGGGCTTCAATGTTGTCGGCTACGGCTGCGCCACCTGCATCGGCAACTCCGGGCCCCTGCCGGCCGAGGTCTCCCAGGCGGTCAACGACGCCGACCTCGCCGTGGTCTCGGTGCTCTCGGGCAACCGCAACTTCGAGGGGCGCATCAACCCCGACGTCAAGATGAACTACCTGGCCTCCCCGCCCCTGGTCATCGCCTACGCCCTGGCCGGGACCATGGATATCGACTTCGCCACCGAGCCGCTGGGCCAGGACCCCGAGGGCCGCGACGTCTTCCTGTCCGACATCTGGCCCGACCCGACCGAGGTCCAGGCCGTCATCGACGCCACCATCGACCGCGAGATGTACACGCGCGACTACGCCGACGTCTTCGCCGGTGACGAGCGCTGGCAGGGCCTGGACACTCCCGAGGGGGACACCTTCGCCTGGGACGAGGAGTCCACCTACGTGCGCAAGGCCCCCTTCTTCGAGGGGCTGACCATGGAGCTCACCCCGGTCGCCGACATCGAGGGACGCCCGGGTGCTCGCCCTGCTGGGAGACTCGGTGACCACCGACCACATCTCCCCGGCCGGCGCCATCAAGGCCGATTCCCCGGCCGGGCGCTACCTGGCCGATCACGGCGTGGCCCGCGCGGACTTCAACTCCTACGGCTCGCGCCGCGGCAACCACGAGGTCATGATCCGCGGCACCTTCGCCAACATCCGCCTGCGCAACCGGCTGCTCGACGGCGTCGAGGGCGGCTACACCCGCAACTTCCTCACCGGCGAGCAGGAGTCGATCTTCGACGCCTCCCAGGCCTACCAGGCCGCCGGCATCCCGCTGGTGGTCCTGGGCGGCAAGGAGTACGGCTCGGGATCCTCACGCGACTGGGCCGCCAAGGGCACGGCCCTGCTGGGCGTCAAGGCCGTCATCGCCGAGTCCTTCGAGCGCATCCACCGCTCCAACCTCATCGGCATGGGCGTGGTGCCCCTCCAGTTCCCGGCCGGACAGAGCGCCGAGTCGCTCGGTCTGGACGGCACCGAGATCTTCTCCATCACGGGCCTGACGGCGCTCAACGAGGGCACCACCCCGCGCACCGTCACCGTCAGGGCCGAGAAGGCCGACGGCTCGGTGATCTCCTTCGACGCCGTCGTGCGCATCGATACCCCTGGCGAGGCCGACTACTTCCGCCACGGCGGCATCCTGCAGTACGTGCTGCGCCAGCTCGTCGGCGCCTGAGCCGGCTTGGCCCGGCGTCGAGCGAATTTACCGGCAAAAGGAACGTGCACGGTACTCGTCCTGGTCGCCGCGCCTCGACCGGCTTTGGACTGGCCACTGCGGCCGAACTGGTTGATGACGGGATGACGTCGTCCTGCGCGCCTGCACCCTCCGCCCCTCACGGGGCAGGGATCTCGCCGACCGAGCACTGGGCGAGCCGAGCCTGTGGCACTGGTGGTGGGGAGCGCAACCGGTGGCTCAGTACCACTGATATCTTCTGCGCCGCTTCCGAGTGGCGGGCATGCACTGGGGACACTGGGCCACGGTGGCACCGGAGCAGGGAGTCAAAGCGGACGGGGAGGACAGGCTGAGGTTTTCGTCACCTCGGGGGTGGGGCACCTCCACTGGCTCCGGTTGCCGTCAGGGGCACTGTTGAGGGTGAGCGCAAGCACTGCAATCCCGGGATGATCGCGCGAGTCACGGCAATACCGAAGCGGTGCCACACCGTCACCACGGAGGCGATCACTGCGGCCGCTGCCTCAGAGGCGCAAGGACGTGTCCTCGAACTCGGCGAAGAACAGGCCCTCGGCGGGGAAGGATGGCATGAGACTATCGGCGGAGATAAAACTGAGCCACTGGTGGTCCGCACGCTGCAGCGGATGCGCTGCTCGGTGACCAGACAACGCACCTGCTGGTGCTCGCGCCACTGATCCGCCGCGAGTCGTTCGGCGGCTCGACGTCTGGCGCTGTTGCTGATCGCGGTGGCGCCCATACCTGCCAGGACGAAGGCTGGCGATCCAAAGAACATACCGTTGGACTGCGTGGGACACGGTGGTTCCGTCAGAAGCGCGCGTAGCCGCGGGCGAGTCCACAACCGCAGCCTCGCCGGGATCCAGCACGACGTCCCAGGGCCGGAACCTGCCACCAGGGTCATCGGACAGGAGGCTGATCGCCAGTGCGCGGGCGTGATCCCAGGACTTGGACAGATCATCGCGTCGTGCGATCTCACGGCGTTCTTCCAAGGTGAAGTGGCCTGCACGCCTCCGATGGGCCACATAGACCCGGTGCATATGGTTGATGAACAGAACTATAGCGGTGATGAGGAGGATGGAGTTGAGCGAGCTCAGGGCGACGACGGCTAGCCTCGTTCCCACGTTCCACGAATTCGAGGTCTGCGAGCTGGACTGGTTCAGGAGATTGAACAGCTGCACCAGGAGCCAGCCGATAACTGAGGCCGCCAAGCACAGGATCCAGCCTCGGGCGCCGGTGGCTTGCTTGAAGGGGCCAGGAGTGATGGGCGCGCTGCCTTGAGCATATGAGGATGGATCGGGCATCGGGAACTCCGTTCATGTGTTCTCTGCCTACGATAGGGGATGGCGGCGACATGCAACGGCGCTCGCACCCCGGTTTCATCTGGTATCGACCAGTACTTTCATCTGGTACCGACCAGGACTGGCACTGTGTTGCGCCTGTGCTCGCGACCGCGGTTGGCACCTACGCCGACAGCAAGATGCTCGTCGGTGCTTTGGTGCTGCCCTCAGCCACGGTCACGGGGCTGTCCTGCCCTGATGCCGGCTGGCCTGCGTGAATGGATGCCATGGAACTGCTGGGCGGTTTTGGTCGTCAGACGCTCCGGGTGGTGCTTCCTCGGCCGAGGGCATGAGCAGGTCATCATCGAACGTATGGGCAAAACTGCTCGCGAACATGGTGCGAAACTCAGTGTTCGATCAGGTCTCCCATGTCTGGGCAGTCTCGCAGGGGAGTTGTAGGGAATTTATAAATGTTTGTGGAATAAAAGCCTTCTGTGTTCCGTTGCCCTGTAGGCCACACCGGCCGAACAACTAGCTACATCTCGTGAGGAGCAACGTCCATGACCAGCAGCGCTACTATCTCAAACGAGCCCGCCTGTAGCCGGGACCAGCGGGTCGAGGAGGTCGACCTTCTCGTCGTCGGAGGGGGCAAGGCCGGCAAGTCCCTGGCGATGCTGCGCGCCAAGGCCGGTGACAAGGTCGTCATGGTGGAGCGAGGACAAGGTGGGTGGCACCTGCATCAACGTCGCCTGCATCCCCACCAAGACCCTCATCTCCGCCGCCCGCGTCCTCCGTGAGGTCCAGGGCTCACAGGCCTATGGCGTCACCCTGCCCGAGCAGGACGGCGGCGCCGACGCCCTGGCCCAGGCCCGCATCGAGCTGGCCTCCTTCCGCGCCCGCAAGGAGGCCGTCGTGGGAGGCATGGTGGCCGCCCACGAGAAGATGTTCCCCGCCTCCGGCATGGACTTCGTCAAGGGCACCGCCCGCTTTCGTGGGGAGCGCACCGTCGAGATCGCCCTGAACGACGGCGGCCTGCGGCGCGTGCGCGGCGCCAAGGTCCTCATCAATACCGGTACCACGCCGTCGGTCCCCCCGATCGAGGGCCTGTCCGACGTGCGCTACTGGACCAGCGAGGACCTGCTCACCCTGCCCGAGCTGCCCAGTGGCCTCATCGTCCTGGGCGGCGGTGTCATCGGCGTCGAGATGGCCTCCCTCATGGGGCTCCTCGGAGTCCCGGTCACCATCGTCCACGCTGGGCCGCACATCCTGGACCGCGAGGATGAGGACGTCGCCGCTGAGGTGACTGCCGGCCTGGAGGCCCTGGGGGTCACGGTCCTGACCGGTGCACTCGCCTCGAAGGTCGCCGCTGCGGCTGACGGGAACGGCGTCGTCGTCACCACCGCTGACGGGCACGAGGTGAGCGGATCCCACCTGCTCGTCGCCCTGGGGCGCACCCCCGTCACCGCCGGCCTCGGCCTGGAGACCGCGGGCGTGGAGCTGACCGAGCGCGGCTTCGTGCGCGTCGACGACCACCTGCGCACTACCGCCGAGAACGTCTACGCCGCCGGTGACGTGGCCGGCACGCCCCAGTTCACGCACGCCTCCTGGAACGACTTCCGCGTCCTGCGCGACCTCTTCGCCGGCAAGGAGGCATCCACCACCGGACGCCTCATCCCGTGGGCCGTCTTCACCACGCCCGAGCTCGGGCACGTGGGCCTGACCGAGACCGAGGCCCGCGAGGCCGGCTACGAGGTACGCGTCGCCAAGACCCCGACGGCGGCCGTCCCGCGCGCCAAGACCCTGGGCCGCACCGAGGGCTTCTTCAAGGTCATCATCGACGCCCGCACCGACCTCATCCTGGGCGCCGCCATCATCGGTGCCGAGGCCAGCGAGGTCGTCACCAGTATCCAGATGGCGATGCTGGGTGGCCTGATGTGGCAGCAGGTGCGTGACGCCGTCATCACTCACCCCACCATGAGCGAGGGACTCAACATCGTCCTGGACTCCCTGGGCTGAGAGCCTGAGGCCGGGCCCCGCCTGAACGGTCTGACCGACCCGCTCAGGCGGGGCGCACCCCCAGGTCCTCGACGCGCTCGGCCCCCGGCAGCGCTGCCAGCAGCGCCCCGGGCACCAGGAGCTTGGAGTGGCGCACACCCGAGCCGATGAGCACCGTGGTCCGGTCCGCCACGGCGCCGTCGATGAAGAGCCTCCAGTCCTCTGGCAGACCGACCGGTGTGATCCCGCCGTACTCCATGCCGCTCATCTCCACTGCCCGCTCCACCGGCAGGAATGAGGCCTTACGCACGTCAATGCGCTTCTTGACGACGTGGTTGACGTCAGCGAAGTCGGTGGCGCGCACGACGCAGGCGGCGATGCGCTCCTCGCCGGTCCGCTTACCGGCCACGAGCACGCAGTTCCCGGTCGCCTCGGGGTCCAGGTCATAGTGCGCGTTGAGGGCGTCGGTGTCGGAGTGGGACGGGTCAATGGGAACCACCTGCGCCTGACGGGCCAGGTCCGCGCCCTCGGGCGAGGCCGCCTCCAGCGCCCGCAGCGCGGCGGCCACCGGCTCAGCGAGCAGATCGGTACGTTCCAGAGCCGGCTGCCAGCCGATCTCCGCAGCGAAGACCTCAGCCGGGTCGCGCAGCTCAGTCATTCCTCTCATCCTCTCGACGACGTCGAGCGCTCTCGATGCGATCCACCAGACGGGTCCTGACCCCGGGCCACTGCTGCGGGTGATGGCGAACATGGCCGTGTCGCGCGTGCGCCCTCCTCGCCGGGCGCCAGGGAGGGCTGCCAGGCGCAGGATCCCCTCGAAGGTCGCGCCCAGCGCCGCGATCGCACCGCGAGCCAGCTCGTTGCGCGCATCGGTCTTGATGTCCACGCGGTCCACGCCCCACCCCTCAAAAGCCTGTGTGAGCAGCAGGAGCTTGGCGGCCGGGTTGACGGCGGTGCCGCGAACAGCCGGCGAGAGCCAGGAGGAGCCGACCTCGACGGCGAAGAGCCGCCCGTCCGGCATCCATCGGGGCGTCAGGTAGGGCGGTGTGCCCCTGACGACGCGGCCGGTGGCGACCTCACCTGGGCGAGACGGCGCGTAGGTGCCCTGTGTCCCGGCGGGCCAGACTGCGAGCTCACGTAGTCTTCGACGTCGCCAGGTGCCGGCACCGTGGCGAAGGGGCTGGTCGCGGCTGCCTCGGCGGCCTGCTGCAGCCCCGGCACGTGCTGGGGCTGCAGTGGCTCCAGGCGCACGATGTCGCCCTTCAGCACGCCACAGGTCAGAACGGGGGAGGGGGCGTGCGACTCGGTAGTGCTCATGCCTCAAGCATGGCAGCCGGAGCGCGGACGTCGTCGGGCTGCCTCAGCATGTGGTCTCATTGTCCCCGTGCTGCACGTCATCTTCTTCGAGCCGCGCATCCCGGGCAACACCGGGGCGGCGATCCGTCTGAGCGCCAACACCGGTGCCATGCTCCACCTCGTGGACCCGCTGTTCGACATGGATGACGCCAAGCTGCGCCGCGCCGGCCTGGACTACCACGACCTGGCCAGCACGCGCGTCCACGCCACCTGGCAGAAGTGCCTCGAGCAGATCCCCGGACGCATCTTCGCCTTCACCTCCCACACCGAGCGCCTCTACACCCAGGTCGACTGGCGCGGCGACGACGCCCTCCTGTTCGGCCCTGAGCCCACCGGCCTGCCCCAGGAGATTCTCGACCACCCGCGGGTGAGCGCCCACCTGCGCATCCCCATGGTGGAGGGCAACCGCTCCCTCAACCTGGCCAACTCCGCCGCCATCGGCCTGTACGAGGCCTGGCGGTCCCTGGGCTTCGCCGGAGGAGCCTGAGCTCCTGCTTCAACCGCCTTCTCAGAGCATGCCGGCGGGGCGGATCGCCAGGTCCTCCACGACCGCGTCCATCGGGGTGTTCACGGCCAGGCGCACGGCCGCTGCCACCGACTGCGGCGCCATATGGTCCGCAGCCCGGTAGGCGGGGGTGGCCATGATCCCCTCGGTGCGCAGGCGCGCCGCATTGAAGGCGTGCAACCGCTCCTGCATAGGGGTGTCCACCCGACCCGGGTAGATCGAGGTGACCCGCACCTTGCCCGTCTCCTCCTGACGCAGCGTGTCAGCCAGGGACTTCAGCCCCGCCTTGGAGGCGGAGTAGAGGGCGTTGCCCGACCGGGGGCTCACTCCGGCGCCGGAGTTGATGAACACCGTCAGCCCACGGGCCTCCCGCAGTGCCGGCAGCAGCAGGCTCGTCAGGTACGCCGTCGCCACCAGGTTGAGGTTCAGAACCGCCCGCCAGCGCGTGGGCGTGATCTTGTCAACGGCACCGGGCGCCTCCATGCCGGCGCTGTGCACCAGCACGTCGAGGCTCTCAATATCGATCCGGCTGACCAACCTGGCCAGGGCCGTGTCGTCGGTCAGGTCGACCGGACAGATGAGGACCGCCGTCTGGGACTCCTCCTCCAGTGCGAGCGCCAGCTCCTCCAGGTCGTTGACGGAGCGGGCCAACAGAATGAGGTCGTGATCCCGGGCCAGGTCCCTGGCCACGGCCAGGCCGATCCCGGAGGTCGCCCCGGTGATCAGGGCGATGGGGCGGCGCTGGTGGCGGCCGGAACCGGCGCGCGTGAATCCATGAGCGGGAGTGAAGGGGACGGACTCCCCCTGACGACGACGTCGGCCGGCCTTGGAGGCCGAGGTGTCGACCTGGGCGATCTGTGGACTCACTGGCCGTCCCTGAGGAAGGCGGCGGCCCCGGGCTCCCCGGGCACGGAGTAGGTGGCGGTGAGCGTGGCCCGGGCGATGCAGTGCGGCGCCAGGGTGAGGGCCGCCTTGGCGGGACTGGCCTCGTCGTCCAGGCCCAGGGTGTCCACGTCCAGAGCGGAGACGGTGAAGACGTAGCGGTGGTCGCCGTCGCCCGCCGGCGGGTAGGGGCCGAACCAGGCGTGATCGCCCGAGTCCCCGGCCAGGTGGAAGGCGGCGCCGTCGAGCTGAAGGTCGCTGGCCCCCGCGCCCCGCTCCAGCGAGGTGACCGAGGCGTCCAGGTCCACGATGGTCCAGTGCCACCAGCCCGACATGGTGGGAGCGTCCGGGTCGAAGCAGGACACGACGAAGGACTGCGTCTGCTCGGGGAAGCCCGACCAGCTCAGGGCGGGGAGACGTTGTCGTGGATACCGGTGAAGATATCCGGGATCCGTCCCCTGCTCGGTCAGGTCCGCAGAGGTCAGCGTGAAGGAGGGACCGAGGGAAGGAGGCCGGTAGGGAGCCGGCGGGCGGGGGCGAGTGAGGTCGGCTGTCATAGGTGTACCTCCAGGCAGGTGATGGATAGGGGTGGTGGCCTTCCATGAGGGCACAGGCCCACTGTAGACGCCACTCCGCAGACCCGTCCCTGTGGATCTCCTGTGGGAGAACTTCGCAGACTCGTCATGCTGTGAGACCTCCTTGTTGCCGGCGCCCCCGATTGATGTCCCAGCGCAGCGTTATCCTGAACGACAGGCATCGAACGTATGTACAGAAGGAGGGGGTGTCATGAGAGCCTCGACCACGCGCGCGCCATCGGACACCCAGAACCGCCTCAACCGGGCCCGCCTCGCCCTGAGACTGGCCGAGGAACGCACCGGACTGCGCGACTCCGCAGCCCTGACAGTGCAGCGCGCCCTCCCCGCGGCGCTCTCTGCCTGGCAGGGTTCCGGTGTCCTCACCCTCCAAGGATCCACCACCGTCCTCCTGGCCGCCCTCGCCCTGCGCCAGGGCGCTACCGGCTGGTGCGGCGTCATCGGGGAGACGAGCTGGGCTGGTGCGCGGCCACCGAGGTCGGCCTCGACCTCAACCGGGTCCTCACCGTCCCAACCTCCCTCCTCGATGACGCCTCCACCCCGACGGTCACCGCCGCCCTGCTCGACGGCGTCGATGTCCTCCTCATCGGCGCCCCCGTCGCCGAACGCCTGCGTCCCCAGCACCGCAGACGCCTGCTGGCCCGGGCGCGCGAGCGCGGCCGCCTCATCCTGACCCCCGCCCGCTGGGAAGGCGCCCGCATCCTCAGGCCGGCCCCCTGGCCCCCGACACCGGAACCGGGAACACGCCTCCCGCTCAGGACCCGGTGGAGGCCCCCGGAAGGCCCTCCGCCGACGGCGTCGTCATTCCCATCGGGCGAGGAGGCTCACCCTCCCCGGTGCGAGCCATCGAGATGCCAGCCGGATACCTCCAACGCCTCACCTGGGCCCTGACCGACCCGCAGCGCCCACGGCTCACCGCTACCGAAGAGCTCACGCTCTCACTGTCCGCCGAAGGACTGCGCACAGGCTCCCGCAACGCCGTCGACTCGGCCCCCAATCCGCAGGAGGCGACCGGATGAACCCGCCACAACCGACCCCGCCGTCCGGCCCGCCCGCCTCCAGACTCGTGGCCATCTGGGTCCCCGACTGGCCCGTCGTCGCCCTCACCCTGGAGATCCCGCCAACAGCGTCGACACGCCCGTGCACGCCAAGGAGCCCCTCACCTGCCGGACCCGGCCACCGAGCCCGTCGCCGTCGTCGGCGCTCGCGGAGTCCTCGCCGCCTCCGCCCCGGCTCGCCGCGCCGGCATCACCACGGGCATGCGACTGCGCACTGCCCGATCCCTGTGCCCCGAGCTCACCGTTCTCCCTCCCCAGGAGGAACGCCAGAGCCGCGCCTTCGAAACCGTCATGGAGGCCCTCGGCTCCCTCCTGGCAGACCCCACGGTGGCCCGCCCCGGGCTGGCCCTGTCCAGCGCCAGAGGACCCGCCGTCTGGATCGGCGGAGAAGAGCCCCTCGCCTCGGCCCTCGTGGAGACCGTCACCCAGGAGGCCGACGTCGAGTGCCAGGTCGGCATCGCCGACTCCCTGTCAGAGCCGTCCTGGCCGCCCGCCAAGGCATCATCGTCGAACCAGGACGGACCCCGGAGTTTCTCGCCCCTGGCCCCTGGACGCACTCCTGACCTGCCTGCCCCTCAGCCGCCTACGACGCGACGCCCGCCCCCTGCTGGAGACCTTCACCCGACTCGGCCTGCGCACCCTGGCGGACCTGGCGGCCCTGCCCAGAAAAGACGTCACCGCGCGCTTCGGCCCCTGGGGAGCAGGCTCCACCAGCTGGCCGCCGGCACCCACCACGAGGCCCCCGCCATGCCCCGGCCGGCTCAGGGACATCACTGTCACCTCCGAGCTCGACCCTCCCGTCGAGCGCGCGCGACACCGCGGCCTTCGCCGCCCGCCACCTCGCCGAGAACCTGGCGGCCCGCCTCCTGTCCGCAGGGCTCGCCGTCGGACGCCTCTGCGTTGCCGCCCGCTGCGAGGACGGCACCGACCTGGCCCGAAGCTGGATGCTGGAGGCCATTCCCACCCCACCGAGCTCACCGACCGCGTGCGCTGGCAGCTCGAGGGGTGGCTCTCCGGACGCTCCGGGCGCCTACCCTCCTCCGGACTGACCCACCTGAGCCTGACTGCCCTCGAGCTGAGCCCCGCCACGACCTCCCAGACGGGACTGTGGCAAGCGCCGGGTCACCAGGGCCAGGCGCGCGCCCGCTGCGCCGCCGAGCGTGTGGAGTCCCTCCTCGGAGCCGGAAGCATCCAGATTCCCAAGGTCGTTCCCGGGCGCGACCCGCGCTCACGGGCGCGTCTTATCCCTGGGGGAGAGCGAGGCGTAGGTGACTCCACGGGTGATGAACCGGCGCCCTGGAGCGGGGCTCTGCCCGAGCCCTCGCCCTCTATCGTCCTGCCCCGACCGGTTCCCGCGCGCCTCACCGACATTCAGGGAAGAGAGCTCGGCGTCGACATCCACGGTCAGCTCGACGGCGTCCCCGGCTTCCTCAGCGTCGACGACGGTGCGGATGACGCTGAGGATGATGCTGTTGAGAGCGTGCCCCGGATGGAACCCGTGCTCCTGTGGGCCGGTCCCTGGCCGGTCGACGAGGGCTGGTGGACCTCCCAAGGGCCGTCGCGTCGCGCCTACCTCCAGGTGGTCACTGAGGTCGGGCCGCCCCGCCTGCTGGTGCGATCAGGCCGGTGGTGGCTCGATGCCGTCTACTCCTGAGGAGCTATCGGATGGTCCGACTGCAGGGATCGAGATCGGGCGCCGTTGTCCCTTCAGCCACAGGAGTGCCAGCGTCACCAGGCACAGCCAGGCCAGTCCCAGGGACCAGCCGGCCAGGACGTCGGTCATCCAGTGGTAGCCCAGGTAGACGCGGGAGGTTCCCACCAGCAGGGTCGCCCCCGCCGCCGCCATGATCGCCAAGGCCCGGTACAGGGTCACCGCAGTTGATGTCAGAACCATCCCCGCCAGCACGCCGGCGAAGACGGCCGTGTTGAAGGAGTGCCCCGAGGGGAAGGAGGTAGTCGAGGCGGGGTTGCCCAGAAGGGTGTCGGTCGAGGGGACGTGCGCGCCTGAAAATCTCTTTGAGCGCTACCGTCAACAGGCTGGAGCCGACCATCGTGAGGGTCAGGACCAGTGCGCGCACGCGGTGGCCCCGCATGAAGAGGAGAGCGGCGCAGATCGCGGTCAGTATCGTCAGTCCCACGGTGGATCCCAGGGCGGTGAACACCTGCATGATGACGGTCAGAGCCGGGTGGCGCTCATCCACGGCCCAGGTGGTGACGCTCTGGTCATGAGGCGCCAGACCCGTCCCGGAGCTCGTGGTCAGGGCCAGCCAGGAGAACAGCGACAGTGTGATGACGGCGGTCGCGGCCAGTGTGCCGGCCTGCCTGGTGCGCCAAGTGTGAGGCAGGTGGTCGAGTGAGAGCATGAGGGGGAGGTTATCCGGGCTGGTCTGGATGAGGCTATGCGTGCGCCATGGAGCGGCTGAGCGGCGTCGTCACGTCCTGTCCGCGCCCGGGGCGCTCGGCGGGTAGCATCCGGCCCGAGTGATCTGACCCGGCTCAGGAGGACCCGCGTGGCCAAGCTCTACTTCCGCTACGGCGCCATGAACTCCGGTAAGTCCACCGGGCTTCTCCAGACCGCCTACAACTACGAGGAGCGCGGTCAGCGCGTCCTGCTCCTCAAGGCGGTGGTCGACACCAGGGGTGAGGACTCAGTCGTCTCCCGGCTCGGGGTGTCGCGCCGCGTTGACCTTCTCGTCGACACCGACGACGACCTGCGCACCCTGGTGCACCGCCGGGCCCTGGCAGGTGCGTGGCCCGTCTGCCACGAGGGCGCCGCTCCGCGGAGGACCGTGTCCTTGCGAGAGGTTCTTGACTGCGTGCTCGTCGACGAGGCCCAGTTCCTCACGGCCCTTCAGGTGGACCAGCTCATGGAGATCGCACTGATGGACGACGTGCCCGTCCTGGCCTACGGGATCCGCACTGACTTCCGCACAATCAGCTTTCCCGGGTCGCGGAGGCTGCTGGAGATCGCCCACTCCCTCGAGGAGCTCAAAACCATATGCCGCTGCGGGCGCAAGGCCGTCTTCAATGCCCGCAAGGTGGGGGAGTCCTTCGTCTTCGATGGCGATCAGGTGGCCATCGACTCTGAGGACATCACATACGAGTCGCTGTGCGGTCAGTGCTACCTCGCCGCAGGCGGGAGGCTTCCCGGCCGGTGATCCGGGCTCCGGGACTGTGCTTGTGCTGGCGGGAGTACAAGGCTGATCGAGGAGAGGGTGCCAGGAAACATCCTCGCTCCGAGATATTCCTTGTATTCGGGGTATTACAAAGCATTATCGTGAAACCGTGAATGTCTCTTACGCACTCATCGCAGACATCATCCGCTCGCGCGAGCTCCCTGATCGCAGGCGTGCTCAGCACGTCATCCGCGAGACTCTGGAGCGGGCCGCTGAAGGGCTGGCGCTGACGCAGCACCCGTACGCCACGGTCGGTGACGAGCTGCAGGCGGTCTCGGCGACCCTCGCCGACGCTCTCGCCCTCACCTTGCGCACGCACCTCCTTCTGCCTGAAGGGTTGGGCCTGCGCTTCGGTATCGGCGTCGGAGCGATCTCCGAGGTTGAGGGCTGCGGTGGGAAGTGATGCGGATGGTGCGCCAGGACATCCGATCCAGGACGGCTCGGCATGGTGGGCCGCACGCGAAGCCATTGAGAAGGCGCATCATCTCCAGGATGCGGGGAGGTCCTTCATCCGCACCTGGCTGCGCATCCACCCGGATGCGGTCGGCGGCTCCGGAGGGGAGTGGGGTGAGTGTGAGGGGGTCGTCAACTCCGTCCTCATCCTCCGCGACCAGACGGTGTTCCGCTTTCAGCCCCGTCAGCGCCGCATCATGGCCGGACTCCTCATGGGGGTGACTCAGGTTGAGGTCGCCCGCCAGGAGAAGGTGAGTCAGCAAGCCGTCTCTGAATTCGCTCGCAGTGCTGGATCCTCCTTGCTGGAGGTTCAAAAGCTTCTCGATGGGTTGAGCGGGGAAGGTGAAGGAGAATGACGGCCCTGCTCGTTCTTCTGCTTGCCGCCGCCTCCGTGGTCGCGGGCTCCGACTGGGTGGGGAGGAGGTCGTCCCGCATGGCTGTCGGCGTGAGGCTGCTGTTGGGGATGCCTGCAGTCGCTGTCCTTGGTGTCCTGATCGGATGGCCTGTTCTTCATCTTGGGGTGGGAGGCGTTGTCGTCATCATCCTGGTGGTCGCCGCATGGTTGTGCTGCGGCCTGGTTTTCGCCGGCCTGGTGGGAGGGCTTGTTGAGATCTCGCCGGCGGGAAACAGGTGGGGGCGGTGCCTCAGGATGGTGCGGATCGGCTGGAACCGCTTATCCGCCTTGTCCACGCAGGCCTGTTGCTCCTCGCTGTGGGGCTCTGTGTCGTTGTGTCTCAGCCACTTGGGTCTCGGATCGCCAAGATGGGCGCCGCCGTCGGAATCGTCGTCCTCCTGGCTGCTCCGGCCAATCGAGTCGTCGCTGACATTCTTGCTGTTGCTCGTCGGTCCTCGCGGGGGAGTGAGGCTGTTGTCGCTGGTTGCCAGCTATCGCAGGGGAGCGGGAAGCAGGGTGAGTCGGGGGACTCAATGCGCGGCGGTCGCTGGATCGGTCCGCTTGAGCGAATCCTCATTCTCCTGCTTGCCTCCGTTGAGGCGCCCGCTGCCATCGCCGCAATTGTCGCCGCCAAGGGTGTGATCCGATTTCCCGAGATCAGTCAGGATAAGGCAGGGCAGAAGGCTGAGGAGTTCCTCATCGGATCCTTCGCCTCCTGGATTCTGGCGGTCTTGGGTGCCGTGACCATTCATCTCGCCTGAGTCGCGTGACGTCGAGAGGGTGGTTGGTTCGGGGAGGCTTATTCATAGGGTGTAGGTGAATATGAGTCCGAGGACTGCGGTGATGGTTTCAGGAAGGTTTCCGGTGGTCTTCTGTAGCCGTGTGCAGGACTCTCCAGGTCTTGATGTTGGCGATGACTCGTTCGATCTTGTAGCGGGATCTGGTTGACGGCCCGGTTGTAGGCCTTGTCGTCTGGGTGGAGGGAAGTTTTGCGGGTTTTCTTTTTCGGGGTGATCATGCCCAGTCCGATGTACCCCTTGTCGCCAATATGCCTGGGTGGTGACGCTCCCGTCGGGCAGGTCGGTGGCGGGGACGTCGAGCAGGCCGCTGCGGCGCAGGGCCTGAGCGTCGTGTGTGCATCCGTCCTGGGGGTTGGATACCCAGGCCAGGGTTCCTGAGAGGTGCAGGCCACCTGGACGTTCAGCCCCGTGGTCTTGTGCTTACCGGAGTACAGCTCGGAGTGGTCCTTCCAGGACCAGCACTGAAGCAGGGTGCCGTCGATGATCAGCTGGGCCGTGGGGGTCCAGGTCCTCCACCGTTGGAACACTGCCGTTCAGGCATGCGGCAATCAGGGGCGTGTAGGTGCTGATGACGCGGGAGACGGTGGCCTGGGAGACGCTGTAGAGCTCGAGCGAGCAGCTCCTGGGGCAGGTTGTGCCGCAGGTAGGTCAGGGTCAGGCGCACGCACAGGAACGGCCCCTAGCACCCTCGCCCCGAACACAGGCAGATCGGGGTTCTCGGCGAAAATGGCCTCGCACAGGCCCATAACCTCACACCGAGGGATTCTCGTGCTACTATTCGTCATGGCGGTTTGCTTCTTGCTGGATTGGCTTACACCAAAGATTCTCTCAAGAGCAAGCCGCCACCCTGCTTTAGCGACACGCTATTACCAACAAAACACCTAAACACCCCTATGAATAAGCCTCGGGGTGTGAGTGCTGGGTGCTGGTGTGAGGGCCGGCCCGCCCCGGCTTCGTGTATCTCCGGCCAAGAAAGTCGATATCCCGGGTCTTCGTTGCCGCATCGGTGGGTGTGAAGGCTGCTTCACCGTGCGGGAGCGAGGGGCGGGACATATACTGTACATATGTTCGATGGTGGTGCGCTTCCTCTCGACCCGGCCGGTGGTGCGGTCGGGATGCTGGGTGCGCCTGCTGGAGGTCCAACGCCGGAATCTGCGACCCCGACAGAGGGGAGTGGTGGGCCTGCCGGCATCTTTGGCTGCCGGTGCTGGTCCAGAGGAACGACGGCGGTGAATGCACAGGGTTTGATGGAGGCAGTGATCCTTCCTGCCATCACTGTCTCCATCAAACCCCGTGCGATTCACATCGACCACACCCCACCTCTCTGAACCATCAGGTGCCACGGACAGACATGACCAGTCGACACCGCTATGCCGAGCTTCACACCCACTCCGCCTACTCCTTCCTCGACGGAGCCAATGAGCCCGATGACCTGGCCTCGGCCGCTGTCGAACTCGGGCTGGAGGCCCTCGCCCTGACTGATCACGATGGCGTCCCCGGTATCGTCAAGCACGCCCAGGCGGGTCGTTCCCACGGCCTGCCCACCATTCACGGCACTGAGGTCACCCTGGACGACGGCTCCCACCTGCCTGTCCTGGCTCGCAACCCCACCGGCTACCGTCGCCTGGTATCCGCCATTTCTCAGCACAACCTGGACGTGGGGCAACGCCGAGAACCGGCCCATGACCTGTCCGCACTCGCCTCGGCTCTCCGCTCCGACCCCACTGGCCAGACCGAGGGGGCGGTGGGGACCTGCCTCGTTCTCACCGGGACCGCCAACGGACCCCTGCGTCGGGCCCTGGGCGATCCTCGTCGACCCGGCACCTGGGACCTGAAGGCGGCAGACGCCTGCCTGGGGCGTCTGACCGAGCTCTTCGCTGCTCCTGACCGAGGCCGCCCCTCCGTGGCCGGCCCCACGGCGATCGGTCACCCACAGGTTGAAGGGGATGCTGCCATCGGTCTGGCCGTTGAGCTCACCCTGGATGGAGGTCCCACCGACGCCGCCCTCACCGAGGCCCTGACCCGGCTGGCTCACGACCACCGGCTGCCCCTCGTAGCCACCGGTGCAGTGCGCTGCGCCCGCCCCACCGACGCCCGTCTCGCCGACGTGCTCACCTCAACCCGCCTGGTCACCGACCTGGAAGGCGCCCGCGGTCATCTGCCCGCCATCGGCCGCTGGCTGCGGGGGAGCCCAGGACATGGCTCTGCTCCACCGCCGCAGCCCCGACGCCGTCGACCTGGCCGCCGAGCTCGCCGAGGACCTCGCCTTCGACCTGTCGCTCATCGCTCCGGGCCTGCCCGATGCCGATGTCCCGGAGGGACATACTCCATCCAGCTGGTTGCGTGAGCTCACCCTCCAAGGCGCCACCCGCCGCTACGGAACCCCGCAGGAGCACCCTCGGGCCTGGGAGGTGCTCAACCACGAGCTCGAGGTCATCGAGTCCCTCGGATTCCCCGGCTACTTCCTCATCGTGCACGCCATCGTCGAGTTCTGCGCACAGTCGGGCATCCTGTGCCAGGGAGAGGGTCGGCGGCCAACTCCCGCAGTCTGCTACGCCCTGGGCATCACAGCCGTCGACGCCGTCAGGCACCAGATGCTCTTCGAGCGCTTCCTGTCCCCTGGGCGAGCCGGCTACCCGGACATCGACCTCGATATCGAGGCCTGCCGCCGCGAAGAAGTCATCCAACATGTCTACTCCCGATACGGCAGAGAGCGTGCCGCCCAGGTCGCCAACGTCATCTCCTACCGGCCCCGATCCGCAGTTCGTGACGCTGCCCGAGCTCTCGGCCACCCCGCCGGCGTGCAGGACGCCTGGGCCAAGCAGATGGAGCGGTGGACCTCGGTGCGCCCCGGAGGGCTGACCGGGCAGGGCGACGACGTCCCCGAGCCGGTCCTCGATATCGCGGAGAAGCTGCTGCGGCTGCCCCGCCACCTGGGGGTCCACCCCGGAGGCATGGTCCTGTGCGGCCGCCCTGTCACCGAGGTCTGCCCGGTGCGCTGGGCCGCCATGGACAACCGCTCGGTCCTCCAGTGGGACAAGGACGACTGCGCCGAGGCCGGCCTGGTCAAGTTCGACCTCCTGGGCCTGGGAGCGCTCACCGCCCTGCGTCTGGCCTTCACCACGCTGGCAGAGCGGGGACAGGTCGTTCCCGACGCCGTGACGGAAGGAGAGCTGCGCACCTCCCAGTCCGGCCGCCCCTGGGGACTGCACACCCTGCCCGAGGAGGACCCAGCCGTCTACCGGCTGCTCACGGCCGCGGACACGGTCGGGGTCTTCCAGGTCGAGTCGCGTGCCCAGATGGCCACCCTGCCCCGACTCCGCCCCCGGACCTTCTACGACATCGTCGTCGAGGTCGCCCTCATCCGCCCCGGCCCCATCCAGGGTGACGCCGTCAACCCCTACATCCGTCGCCGACTGAAGCGCGAGGAGGTCACCTACCTGCATGACTCCCCTCAAACCCGCCCCTGACCAAGACACTGGGAGTGCCACTCTTTCAGGAGCAGCTCATGCAGATCGCCGTCGACGCCGCGGGGTTCAGCCCCGCCGAGGCCGACAGCCTGCGTCAGGCCATGGGGGCCAAACGCTCCATCGAGCGCATGGACGCCCTCCGTGACAAGCTCATAGCCGGAATGAGGTCCCGGGGCATCGACGCGCCCACCGCGGAGAAGATCTACAGCAAGCTGAGGTCGTTCGCCGAGTTCGGCTTCCCCGAGTCCCACGCCTTCTCCTTCGCCTACCTGGTCTACGCCTCGGCCTGGCTCAAGGTGCGCAAGCCCGAGGACTTCTATGCCGGGGTCCTGGCCGCTCAGCCCATGGGCTTCTGGTCCCCGCAGTCCCTCGTCGCCGACGCTCTCCGCCACGGTGTGCGCGTCCTGCCCGCAGACATCAACCGCTCACTGGCGCAGGCCACCGTCGAGCAGCGGGAGAACCACCAGGATGCAGACCGATCAGACCAGTGGGGGCCGCTCAGACCCCATCCCGCCGCCCCATCCGCCCTTGACGTCCACGACGACCTCGCGGTGCGTCTGGGCCTGGCCCCGCTCAAGGGCCTGGGGGAGCGGGCTGCGCAGGCCATCGTCACCGAGCGCCGTGCCCACGGCCCCTACCGTGACCTGGCCGATCTTGCTCGGCGCGTGAGTCTGAGCCGCTCCCGCCTCGAGGCGCTGGCCGTCTCAGGAGCCCTGGACAGCTTGGGGACGGAGCGACGTCAGGCCCTGTGGGCTGCCGGGGTCCTCTCCGATGAGCATGGTCGACGTCGCGGTACCTCCCACCAGGGACAAGGGGCATGGTGTCAGCCCACGCTTCCGGGGACCGCCGTCGGTGCCCGGGCCCCGACCCTGCCGGCCATGACAGACCGCGAGCGCCAGGCCGCCGACCTGAGCCTGACCGGAGTGTCCACGCACGGCTCGCCCCTGAGGCTGCTGCGCCCCGCACTAGCCGCCGACGGCGTGCTGAGCGCAGCCGATCTCGCAGGTCAGGAGCATGGGAGCCGGGTGCGGGTCGCCGGCGTCGTCACCCACCGGCAGCGCCCCCACACGGCTTCCGGCATGATCTTTCTCAACCTGGAGGACGAGACGGGTCTGCTCAACGTCGCCTGCCGAGCCGGCATGTGGCGCCGCTACCGCAGTGTCGGTAGACGTGCCGTCGCTCTCATCGTGCGCGGCACCGTGGAGAAGGGCGACGGAGTCGTCGCGCTCATGGCCGAGCGTCTCCAGGTCCTTCCCGGCGTTCCCGGAACTGGCAGCCGGGACTGGTGCTGACGGCGGAGTCTCTCACTCCTTGCGGGAGGAGTACGCGGGCAGCTCACCCGTGACCGGGGCGTCTTTGGTGTGCAGCTCGGAGTAGACGGACCAGAGCACGCTGATCAGCGGGACCGCGACGATCGCGCCGAGCAGACCGGCGGCGTAGGTCCCCAGGGCGACGCCGATGATCACCACCACGGGGTGCAGCGAAACCTGACGCCCCATGATGAGGGGTTGGAGGATGTGCCCCTCGATCTGACCGATCCCCGCCACCCCTACGCCGACAACGATCATGGTGACGAAGCCGCCGGAGGCATGGGGCCACCACCATGGCCACGATCATCGCCAGAGGGGCGCCGATGATCGGGATGAAGGCGCCGATGAATACGAGTACCGCCAGGGGTGCCGCCAACGGGATCCCCACCAGCTGTAAGAAGATCCCGGCCATGATGGCGTCGGTGAGCGCCACCAGCACGGTGCCACGGGCGTAACCGGCGAAGGTGTACCAGCCGGCGCCCGCGGCCCGGTGAGTCGACTCCCGCATCGTGGCAGGCAGCTCGTTGAGGAACCAGCGCCACATCCTGCCCCCGGAGGCGAGGAAGAAGATGGTGACGAACAGTGCCAGGGCCAGGACTGTGAGCACATCGACGACCGCACTCGCGTTGGAGAGCAGCTCCGAGGCCAGGGAGGGGGCATTGGACTGCAGATAGTGCTGCCCCTGGCGCAACCAGAGCTGGAACTGGTGATAGATCTGCTGCTGTGTCAGGTGCAGCGGTCCGTTCTCCAGGAACTCCATGATCGTGTTGAGGCCATCACCGAACTGGGATGCCAGGGAGCTCCACTGCCTGGTGACCGAGGTGACCACGTACGTGACCAGTCCGGCGATCGCGCCGATGGTGGTGAGCAGTGCCAGGAAGGTTGCCGGGTAGCGGGGCATGATCCTGGCGAAGAGGTTGACCATCGGTTGGAGGATCGAGGGTGAACACCAGCGCCATGAACAGGCCGACGAAGACCGGGATCACCTGTGAGGTGGCGTAGAAGACAAGACCGATGACAATGATGATGCCGAGGGCCCTCAGCCAGGTCCCCCATGCCGCCCCGCACCAGCCAGGCGGGCAAGGAGTCCATGATCGTGGAGCGGGTCGTGACCGTCTCCGGGAAGGAGACCGAGGGCGCCACGCGCACATGGGTGGTCGATACCGGGGGAGCGGCCGGCCTTGCTGCAGCATCCTCGTCTGAGTCGGACTCCCAGCGCAGCTGGTGGTCACGATCCGCCTGCCTGCGCCTCTCCGCCCAGTCGATCCCCCGATCCAGTGCTGTCCGGGCATTCTTGAGCCGGCTCAGCAGGCCGCTGCTGCTGAGAATCTCTCGAGTGGACTTCTTCTCCGAACCGGGTCCCTGAGCCGTCTGGTGGGACGCGGAGCTCTGGGAGGACTCGGAAACCTCGGCCGGCGCGTCCTGCGCCGGCTCTTGCGACGGAGAGCTGTTGGTTGCCATGGGGTGAACGATCAGTCCTTCACTGGATATCGGGCTGACGAAACACGCCCAGCCTACTAGCGTGGCCCCATGACCGCCCCGAATGTCGGCAATCCGACGCACCCCGCCGTGACGAATCAGCTGCGTCTGCCCCGCACTACCGCGTTGGGTCCAGGGCGGGGAGGACAGCAGAGGCTTCTCATCGATGCTCCTGCCGGCGCCGCGGAGATCTACCTCCACGGCGCCACCGTCACCTCCTGGGTGCCGCGCGGTGGCTCGGAGGTCATCTTCACCTCACGGCAGGCGGTCTTCGACGGCGCCACCGCCATCCGTGGAGGAATTCCCCTGTGCCTGCCGGAGTTCGGCGTCGGCATCAACGGTGACGCCGTGCCGAAGCACGGATGGGCCCGCATCGCCCCCTGGCAGCTGCGCACGGTGACCACCACCGACGGCGGCGGTGTCCGCGCTCTTCTGAGCGTCAGTCGCGACCGCCTGACGGCGCTCTACGAGGTCGAGGTCGGGGAGACGCTGCGTCTGGGACTCAGCCTGCGCAACGAGGGGATCGAGCCCCGCACGGTGGAGGCCGCCACCCACACCTATCTCTCAGTCCACGATGTCACCGCCAGCGTCATCAGCGGGCTTGCCGGCGCCTCCTACAGCGACAACCTGGCCCGCAGTCCCCAGGAGGCTCTCCGCGTCCAGGACGGTGACGTGACGATCTCCGGTCCCGTGGACCGCATCTACGACTCCGCCGAACCGATCACCGTGACCGATCCTGGGCGTCAGCGGACCATCGGCATAGACAAGCGCAACGCGCCCTCGACGATCGTGTGGAACCCCTGGTCCACGTACAGCGCCCCACTGCCGGACATGGCCGACGACGAGTTCCCTGCCATGGTGTGCGTCGAGAGCGGAGCGGTGCGAGAGCACGCTCCGACCATAGCCCCCGGGGCGAGCTGGTCCATGCAGGTGGCCTTGAGCGTCGAGAGCACCGGAGTGTGATGGGAAGCACTTGGATGTGGCTTGGTGGCCTCGGTGGCCGTCATGCTAAGTTTCTCTGCGTCGCCGGGGCGAGGCCGCGGGGAAGTCGCTGAAAAGCGGAGACAACACAAGTCCGAGTGGCGGAATAGGTAGACGCGCTAGCTTGAGGTGCTAGTGCCTTATTAAACGGGCGTGGGGGTTCAAGTCCCCCCTCGGACACCACCAACACATGATCCCCGGAACCATAAGGTTCCGGGGATCATCGCGTTACCGTCAGGAGGCCTCGGTCAGCTCCATTCGGGACGGTAGAGGTCGGGGCGGGAATCGAAGCAGCACATGATGAGCGGCACGATCCCTAGTCCAGCGATGATGAAGAGCGCCCACAGGCCCGACTGTCCTGTGTCGTGCAGCCGTCGCACCATGACAGCGATGTGAGGGATGAACGTCGCCAGCCCGAAAAATGCCGATGATTCCCATGACGAGAGTTAAAACTAATCCTGCTGAGGATTCGAGGCATCGTTGGCGATCAATGCTGCGACGCTAACGCCGAACACAAGATACAAAAATAAAGATACTGCCGACTAAGAACAGATAGGACCACCAGAACTCCGAACGCGATGCATAGCCGCGGAACTGGGCATAGCGCTGGAAGAAACGCTTGATGGCCTCACCGAAGCTCGCACCGGGCAGGGGAGCGATGTCGGGTGTCAGCGGCGGAGGCCCGAACTGTCCGAACTGGTTGGGGGCGCCGTAGGGGTGCTGGTCCCCCGGGGTAGGGGGCAGGGGCGCCATAAGGCGCCTGGCCGTCGTAGGTCGGCTGGGGTGTTTGACCACCGTAGGCCGGCTGCTCGCCGTAGGGGGCGGGGCCGCTTCCGCAGGGACATGAATCCTCCAAGTGAGACGGGGTAGGGAGCTGTGAATGCTTGCGCGGTCGGAGGCGTCCGAGTAGACGCGTCTTCTGGCCTTGGATCGGCATACGTCTGACAGCCTAGGGGAAGGTGCTGGACGACGTCACCTTCCTCTTCGCCACCCAGGTGGGGAGTAGTCCCTATATCGAGTCACAGGACAGCTGCCTCGGTAGACTGAGTTCCCATGCACTCTGCTACCCCACTGAGTAGCCCTCCGGGTACGCGGCGCAGTCCCGAGCTGGTACGTGCGCGCGCCGGGGTCTGTCTGGTGTTCCTGGCCAATGGCCTGGGGTTCGCCAACCTGGTGCCGCGTTTCCCAGAGATCGTGGCGGCGTTGGGGCTGAGCAAGAGCGCCTTCGGGCAGGCCGTGGCCGCAGTCGGCGTCGGCGCTCTCGTGGCGGGGCTGGCCGCGTCGTGGCTCATCTCCCGCCTGACCTCGGCCAAGGTCGCCAGCCTGGGCATGCTCGTGGTGGCCCTGGCCCTTCTCGGAGCGGGGCTGGCACCTTCGTGGGGCGTCCTCGCTGTCTGTCTGCTGATTGTCGGCGGGACGGACTCCATTGTCGATGTCGCGCAGAATGCTCACGGGTTGCGGGTCCAGCGCCGGTGGGGCGCCTCCATCGTGACGAGCTTCCATGCCTCGTGGTCACTCGGGGCGGTCCTGGGCGCAGCCATGGGGCAGGCCATGGCCGGAGCCGGAGTCGGGCTGGGAACCCACATGTTACTGACGGCGGTAGCGCTGCTCGTCATCTCGGTAGGTCCTCTGCTCGAAGGTTGGTTTCTGCCCGGCCATGACCGCGCTGATCGCGCTCCCGATCAGAGCAGGGACCTCGATGGTGGTGCCAAGGTGAGGCCTGCGACGTTGCCACGGCGCGCCCGAACGGTCACGATCCTCGTGCTCATCGCCGTCGGTCTGCTGTGTGCCGCGTCGATGTTCCCCGAGACGTCGCCATGAACTGGTCGTCCCTGCTCCTGTCCGAGCAAGGCGCCAGAGCCGGTCACGTCGGCCTGGGGCTGGTGGCACTTCAGGGAACGATGATTGTTGGGCGACTGGTGGGCGACCGCATCATCGACGCTGTCGGTCAGCGGGCCGTGATCGCCTGGGGCGGAGCCCTGGTCACCCTCGGGATGAGTGCCGCCCTCCTGCTCTCCTCCGTCCCTGGGACGCTGCTCGGGATGGCGATCTCCGGGGCGGGGTGTGCCGTCGCCGTCCCCGTGGCCTACTCCGCTGCCGACGACGTCGAGGGGCTTCCGCCCGGGCTGGGACTGACCATCGTGTCCTGGCTGGCCCGTCTGGCGGTCCTCCTGGCGCCACCGGTTGTCGGCCGGCTCGCTGACGACCACGGACTGTGGGTGGCTCTGGCCTACGGCTTGCTGGGAGGTCTCATCATGGTCACCTTCTGGCCGGTCCTGCGCCGCAGGCCTGCCGGGAGCTAGGGGACGGGACTGACGCGAGTCAGCCCAGTCCCACGAGGCGTCGTCGTCCGGCGTCCCGGTTGCGCGCCCAGACGACACTGACCACCACGGTCGTCGCCACGGCAAGCATGGTGAGTCCGATGTACACAGGAATGCTCAGGAACAGTGCTGAGACGGCTGAAGCGTCCGAAGCGTCCGTTGAGTGCTCTGAACTGCATTCGATGAAGAGCAGAACGCCTCCGGCTGCGCACAGGACCCAGAAGCCACTGGCTACCGCGTTCCAGTAGTCCTGTCGAAGGCGCGAGGCGCACCATCCGGGAAGATTGTCAACATCAACGTCTCGGAGGCCTATGCGGCGAGGAGCGTCCTCTCCGGGAACCTGGGTCGGGTAGGTGGCCAGGAGCCGGTCGCAGGCCTGTAATGACGGCATCAGGGCTAATCCAACCATTCCTGTACCGACCAGAATGACGGAGATGACACGACCGGTGTTGAGGCCTGCCCCGCCTCCGCTGAAGACGTAGAAAAAGCCGAGAATGACGATGATGAGGGAGGAGGTGAGGAGGACCTTGAGTCTGCCTCTTCTGACGGTCCTGGCGACACTGTGGGCGTCGGGCCAAACAGGCCCCATGCGGCCATCAAGAGTGACTCCCCGTCTGCGTGTCTCGCCGGAAGGACGAGTGATGAGATCCGGGCGCAGCCCCGCCTCAACGTCGAGTGGGCGAGACGATCCCGGCTGCTGCCCGGTCATCCGGGTGAGGACTGAGCGCAGGAGCTGCCACTGCTCCTCGGCGACGAAGTCCGGCGTGCGCAGGATCCAGGCGCTCCGGAGCCCAATGACCGTGATGAGCACGCCCAGGAGGGTGAACCCAGCAGGCAGGAGCAGAACAGGGGAATCGAATACGAAGGAACGTCCATGAGTCTCCTCCTCCATCCTCATCAAGGGGATGGTCATGATGACAAAGGAGAACGACAGCAGGGAGAAGAGGCTCCGAATCCGACCATAGCCAATCTGCTCCCCATTCCTGGTCCCCACTGCCTACCGGGTGCCGCGGTGCCCGGATCATAGGAGGAGACGGCGGCCTTGACCGCCTGCTCGACCTGCTCTCGGCCAGCAATCGAAGCCGGCACCGTAAGCCGTTCACGAACCAGGGGGAGCCTGGAGTCGGAGCCGAGCCCGGACTCGTAGTAGTACGTGCGCACGGTCCGAACGTTCCCACTGTCGTTGGACGTGGTGCTGACCGAGATGTTGCTGACGCGGGCCGGGACCCTCTGCTCGACTGTGATGACGCCGCCTTCCTGGCGTACTCGCACCGCGGGGAGCTTCCAACGGGCGATCGCGGGGCCGTAGCGACGACTTGCAGGCGTGGGGCTGGGCATGCTCATCTGGGTGTGTCTCCGTGGCGTGGGGGCAGAACTCAGATCAGTCCTGCCTGATGGCGCAGCTCGTTGTCCTTCTGCTGTATCCAGTGTCTGCCGATCACAATGGTGGCGAGTGCCGTAGTGATGATGACCAGGACAAGGACCGAGTTCCATATCAGGGCGTGGGTGTGAGCCTCATGCGAGGAGGAGCTGGTCGAGAACGCAGTCTGATTCAGCATCACAGAGGCGAATATGGCGAGAATAGCCACGACGAACTCAATCAGGAACACGATCGCAGCAAGGTTCCAGTAGCGTTCGCGCCGGCGCGCATCGCACCATGCGGGTAAGGAGGCGGTGTCGACATCCTCCCAGCCGAGCTCTCGCGGCTCTTCCTCTCCGGGCATCGTACTGGGATAGGAAACGAGGAGGCGGTCGCACTGCCGGGAGGTGTGGGAGAGGATCGCACCGAAAACGCTGACGCCGCCGAGCAGAGGAATGAGTGTGAGCTGTCCGGCGGCGATGAACAGCAGGAAGATCAAAACCCCCACGGTCAGGAAGACTGAGGCGAAGACGGTCATGCCGATGAGGGTGCGCCGGCCCTGCCTCACGCGCTTGGCGACGTCGTAGGCATCCGGCCATGGGGGACCCATGCGCCCGTCACGGGTGACTCCTCGCGTGAGGGAGTCTCCGTTCGGGTGAGTGATGAGATCCCGGCGCAGGCCGGCCTCAATGTCCAGGGGGCGCGACGAGCCGGGCTCCTGCCCTGCCAACTGGGTCAGGGTCTGACGCAACAGCCCCCACTGCTCCTCGGCCACGAATTTCGGGGTGCGCAGGGCCCATGCGGCACGAGCGCAGACAACTGCGAGGATGATCGCTACGAGGATGAAGAAACCGGGGAAGACTGTCAAGAGCTTCTGCAAACCGGCGAGAGGGTCTCCTGGAGGCGCGCTTGAGCCGCTTTGGTAGAAGGGGATGACGATAAAGTGCAGACCGAATCCCGTCATTCCCAGTAAGAAGACAGTCTGCAGCAGTCGCAGCAGCGCATCCCCACTGAGCTGAACGGACAGCGCCGCCGTGCCCGGGTCGTAGGCGGCGATGGCGTGGTCTACGGCTTGACGAACCTGCTGCTCGCTCACTGCGCTTGCTGGAACGGTCAGCCGTTCCTTGACGAGTGGCACCGATGTCGATGATCCCAGTCCGGCTTCATAGATCGGGTGTGATACTCGTCGTGGAGGCTACTGGAGTCATCCCTGCGACTCGTGTGAATGCTCTCCACGCGGGCGGGAACCCTCTGCTCGACCGTGATGACATCGCCGCGTCTGCGTACCCTCACTGAGGGCAGCATCCAGCGGGGAATGGCGGGACCGTGACGGCGGTTCTCTGACAGGGGTGGTGCTCACGCAGGCTCTTCTCTCCTTGGTGCTTCGCCTGTGAGCATAGGGGCAGGAAATCGTCCTGGGAGATGATTTTGGGGATCTCATCAGGAGCGCAGACGGGGAGGCGTTAGCATCGTCTCCCATGGATCCCTTTGAGATGACTGTTCCTGCGGATGCCGGTCTGCCCGCTCTTGTCCTGTCGGTTCCGACCTGCGACGACGTCGACCGCATCACCGAGATCTGCCAGGACGCGGACATTCAGGAGTGGACCTTCGTTCCCTGCAGCTATCAGCGCAGCGACGCAGAGTTCTTCGTCGAGCAGGGTCGTGGCCAAGGGCTGGAGCGAGGGCGTGAGCTCACCTGGGCGATTCGCGAGGCAGACGCCGGCGCCTCTCCGCACCTGGTGGGCATGCTCGGGCATCACCCTGAGCGGCCCTGAGGGCGCTCGGACCGGCGAGGTCGGGTACTGGCTCGCTGCTGCGGCGCGCGGGCGCGGCACCATGACCCGCGCCGTCGCCGCCCTCATCGATATGGCCTTCGACCCGAGCGGCCCCCTGAGCCTGTCCGCGCTGAGGTGGCGCTGCGACATCCATGAGACGAGCCGCGGCCCTGTGCCCAACTGGACCTCCTGGAAGGTCGCCTGGTCCCTCGGCTTCCAGCGGGAAGGGCGAGTGCGCCGCTTCCTGCCCAATGACGGTCGGCTCCGTGACGGCTGGATCGCCACCCTGCTGCCCGAGGACCCGCGTGAGCCGCAAGCTCCCTGGGACGGGCCCCGTTGACTCAGACGACGTTCTTCCCCTGGTGCCGCACGACGGCGTCGGAGAGCGGGAGGGTGACGACCCCGAGGCCTTGGTGCGTCGCTTCCACCACGTCTACGGACTTCCCGTCCAGACCGACGGTGCCAGCCTCGAGCGCGAGAGCCTCAATATGCGCATGAGCCTCATCGCCGAGGAGTTCGCCGAGCTCGTTGGCGCCGTCTACGGGCAAGCGGCCCGCACCGAGGTCGAGTCGAGCTACCGTCGCGCCGTGGCTGCTGATGACGGTGCTCGTGACACCGTCGAGGCCGCCGATGCCCTGGCGGATCTCGTCTACGTCATCTACGGCATGGCTCTGGAGACCGGGATCGACCTGGCGGCCGTGCTCGCCGAGGTGCAGCGCTCCAACATGTCCAAGCTGGGCGCCGACGGCCGGCCGGTCTACCGCGAGGGACGGCAAGGTGCTCAAGGGGCCGGACTACTTCGCACCCTGATGTGGGCTGGTGCTGCGCCGTCGGCGCCTGCGCTGAGAAAGAGCCAGCGGCGCGACCATAACTTTACTGTGCATATAGTAAAGTTATGGTCGTGACTCGTACCCGGACTTCGCTCCTGGGCGGCCCTGGCCGTCCTGACCCTGGCCGTGACCCTGCTGGCCATCGATTCCACGGTGCTGGCGCTGGCAATCCCCTCACTGAGTGCCGACCTGAGCCCGACGGCCAGCCAGCTGCTGTGGATCGGCGACATCTACTCCTTCACACTGGCCGGCCTGCTGGTCACCATGGGTAACGTCGCCGACCGCATCGGCCGGCGACGCCTCCTGCTCATCGGGACGCTCGGCTTCGGGGTGGCCAGCATCATGGCGGCCTTCGCACCCAACGCAGGAGCCCTCATCGCCGCCCGCGCCCTGCTGGGCGTCGGTGGCGCCACAATCATGCCCTCCACCCTCTCGCTCATACGCAACATCTTCCCCGATGCCCGCCACCGCACCACCGCCATCGCCATCTGGTCCGCCGGCAGCTCCGGCGGAACCGCCCTGGGGCCGCTGGTTGGCGGAGTCCTGCTCGAACGCTTCTGGTGGGGCAGCGTCTTCCTCATCAACGTCCCGGTCATGGCGGCCGTCATCGTCACGGGCCTGTGGCTCCTTCCGGAGTCCAAGAACGAGCAGGGGAGCCCCGGTGGATCTGGCCTCCGCGGTCCTGTCGGTCCTGGCCATCGTGCCGATCACCCTACGCCGTCAAGTCCTTCGCCCACGACGGTCTCACTGTCGTTGCGGTAGCAACGCTGGTGGGCGGCCTCGCCGCCGGCTGGCTATTCATCAGGCGTCAGCGCACGCTGGCCACGCCGCTGATCGACGTCGAGCTCTTCAGCCGCCCCGCGTTCACCTGGGCGATCGCGGCCACTGTCCTGGCGATCTTCGCCTTGGCCGGCCTGCTGTACTTCTTCTCCCAGTACCTCCAGCTCGTTCGAGGGCTACTCCACGCTCGAGCGGGACTGACCGAGCTGCCCGCATCGCTGGCCTCCATCGTCGTTGTCGCAGTCGTGGCCGCGGTGGTGCGCCGACTTGGCAACGGTTGGGCGCTCGGAAGCGGCCTGCTCATGGCCGCGGTGGGACTGGTTGTGGTCGCTCTGGGGAGTCCTACGGCGGAATCGTGGTGATCTGCGTCGGCCTGCTCATCATCGGCGCAGGCATCGGCCTGGCCTTCACGGTCTCCACCGGAGCGGTCCTGGGGGCGGTGCCGGCGGACCGCGCCGGAGCGGCCTCCGCCATCTCCGAGACCGGACTCGAACTGGGAGTAGCCCTGGGGATCGCGGTGCTCGGCACGATTCAGGATGTCGGCTACCGGCTGCTGCTCGGACAGGCCCCCTCCGGGCTCCCGAGGCGGGTCGCCGACGCCGCCGAGCAGTCCCTGGCCACCCTGGCGGGTGTCATTGATCCGGGTGACCCCGGGCAGGCCGAGCTGATGGTTCAGGCCCGGGAGGCATTCACCCGCGCCATGCAGGCCACCGCCGTGATTGCTGCCGGTATCCTCCTGTTCGCGGGTGTGATGGCTGCACGTCATGTTCCAGCGACGAGTGAGGAGAGCTCATGAGAGCCTCGAAACGGGACCGCATCATCACGGGGGCGCTCGAGCTCGCCCACCGTGACGGTTTCGATTCACTCACCTTCGACACCCTGGCTGAGCACGTTGGTCTGAGCCGCGGTGGAGTCATCTATCACTTCCGCACCAAGACCGAGCTCCTGGAGGGGATCGCGGCAGCGTTCCTGGAGCGGTGGCGGACTCAGGCCCTGGCTGCGCTGGGCGGGCCCCTGGAGGAGGCGAGCCGGACCGAGCGCATCGAGGCACTGACTCGCTCAGTCCTAGACGGCGAGATCCTGCCCGGCGAGGTCAGCTTCATGCTCTCGGCCACGCCGGAGGCGGAGATGCTCAAGGAGGCCTGGAACACGCTGCGCCGGGAGTGGGTGGGTGAGATCCGTGAGCTCACTGCCATGCAACGCGTGGCGCTGCTGGCCGTGGACGGATGGTGGGCCAACCGCGCCGTCGACACTGACAGTCAGGACCCCGACGATCCCGAGATCGCCGAGCTCATCGTGTCCCTGGCCCGCGGCGAGCACGCCCGTGGACAGCAGTGACAGGCTTTCCTAGAAGCGGGGATATTACGCATGTTCGACGTCGCCATGCTCACGGCCTCACCCGCACCACGATTAAGGACGATCTTGCTCATTGCTGTGGCGAATCCGATCAACTGTTCACCCGTGATCTCCGGTGGCAGCGACAGGGCATTGGGATCGGTGATGATCTCCACCAGCGCTGGACCATTGACGTCGAAGGCCTTCTGAAAGGCCCTGCGCAAGTCTCTTGGATCGTCAACGCGTTCGGCGTGGAAGCCAATCGACTGTGCCACTCCGGCATAGTTGACGTCGTGGACATCAGTACCGAAGTCTGGCAAACCATTGACCAGCATCTCGAGCTTGACCATGCCCAGGGTCGAGTTGTTGAAGACTACGACCTTGATCGGCAGGTTGTGCATGCGGGCGGTCACGAGCTCTCCCATGAGCATGGACAGGCCGCCGTCGCCGGACACGGAGACCACCTGGCGGTGCGGGTGGGAGACCTGCGCACCAATGGCATGGGGGAGGGCGTTTGCCATGGAGCCGTGTAGGAAGGAGCCGATGAGTCGGCGTGTACCCAGCGGGTCGATGTAGCGTGCGGTCCACACGTTGCACATGCCGGTGTCCGCGGTGAAGATCGCATCCTTGGCAGCGACCTCATTGAGCACGTGGGCGGCATACTCGGGGTGAATGGGTTTGATCCTGTCCACCTTGCGCGTATAGGCGCCAATGGGCGCCTTCATGATCTTGGCGTGCTTCTTGAGCTGAGCCTTGAGGAATGCGTTAGAGCGACGTTCTTAATATGTGGTAGAAGAGCTTCAATGAAGGGGATGACGTCGGAGTGAATCGGGTGGGAGACGTCGGTGCGCCGCCCCAGCTTCTCGGCGTGATTGTCTATCTGGACAGTGGTGGTCTCCGGTAAGAACTGGTCGTAGGGGAAGTCGGTACCCAGCAGAAGCAGCACGTCGGCGTCCTTCATGCCCTCGGCGGCGGCCCCGTATCCCAAGAGCCCCGTCATGCCGACGTCGTAAGGATTGTCGTACTGGATGAAGTCCTTGCCGCGCAACGAGTGGCCGATCGGTGCTTTGAGCAGGTCGGCCAGGGCGATGACTTCGTCATGGGCACCCTTGACGCCGGCACCGGCAAAGATCGCCACCTTTCGGGATTTGTTGAGTAGGGCGGACACCTCGGCTACATCGGCAGGGTTGGGTGACAGGACGGCCGGTCGAGCCTTGGAGTACTCGGGAATGGCGGCTGTGGCCTTCTCGTCGGAGACATCTCCTGGCAATGTGATCACACTCACGCCGCCCAGGCTGACAGCGTGGCGGATTGCTGCGTTGACGACACGCGGAGCCTGCTTGGGAGTGGAGATGAGCTCAGAGTAGACGGAGCACTCGTTGAACAGACGATCCGGGTGGGTCTCCTGGAAGTAGGACTGGCCAATCTGAACGCTGGGGATATGCGAGGCGATCGCCAGCACAGGGGCGCCCGAGCGTTGCGCATCGTACAGGCCATTAATGAGATGAAGGTTGCCTGGACCGCAGGAGCCGGCGCACACGGAGAGCTCGCCGGTCAGCTGTGCCTCGGCTGCGGCAGCGAAGGCGGCGGCCTCCTCGTGGCGCACGTGGACCCAGTCGATCCCACCCTCGGCGGAACCGCCGGTCTTACGGACGGCGTCGACGACGGGATTGAGGGGGAGTCTCCTACAATGCCGTAGATTCTGCGGACGCCGGCATCGACAAGCTGGGCCACGAGCTGTTCTGCAACATTCATGCGTTTCTCCCTAGAAGTCCTGCATCGAGTGACGTCATCACGCTACGCCCAGTGCGACCATGGTCCTAGAATTGATGGTCTGTTGTGAGCGAGAAGACCATCCGTACATGGCACGATGGGCCCATGAGCGAGACCACCGACGGCACCGACCTCCCGGAGTCGAACGTCTTCGCCAAGCCATGGCCGCTCGACCTGGGCCTGCCCGGCTTCACGGCCGTCGACCACGCCGACATCGAACCGGCCATCCGCGCCGGGATTGCTGCCGAGCGCCGGGAGTGGGAGGCGATAGCCACCAACGAGGACGAACCCACGATCACCAACACCGTTGATGCCTTGGAGCGATCCGGTGAGCTGCTGGAGCGGGCGCTGACGGTACTGGACGCTCTGACCTCAGCCACCGACTGCCCGGACCTCGACGAGCTCGAGAGGCCCTGGCTCCCGAGCTGGCGGCCCACTCCGACGCCTATCACCTCGACTCACGTCTCTACCGCCGATTCAAGGTCCTCGACGACCTCGTTGCCGCAGCCCCTGATGGACAGGACGCCTGCGACGCCGACGGCACTGTCATCGACGCCGAGGCCGCCCGCCTCATCCGCCTGACCGTTGAGGAGTTCGAACGCAACGGCGTCGGCCTGGAGGAGGCGGAGGCTCACGCGCTCAAGGAGATCAACGCCCGCGTCAATGCGCTCAAGATGCGCTTCTCCGTCCTGGTCACAGAGGCCATGCACGCCGCCGGGGTCACGAACGTCACGGTGCCGCCGTCCCTCGCCACCACCCGGCCCCACAGCGCCAGGCTCGCCCTGTTGGACAAGTCCATGAGCCGAGGGCTGGGGGAGCAGGGCGCCTCCGGCGACACCCGCAGCATCGTTCTGGAGCTCGCCCTGCTGCGCGCCGAACGGGCTGTCCTCCTGGGCTTCCCGCACCACGCCGCCCTCGTGTCCGCGGAGTCGGCCGCGCGAACCACCGAGGCGGTCTCGGGCTGCTGGGCCGGCTCACGCCGCCGGCCATGGCCAACGCCCGCGCAGACGCCCAAGTCTACGCCGCTCGCATGGACCTGGATCCGCAGACCCAGGCGGGCGAGGCCTTCGGTCCTGCCGACTGGCCCCTCTACGAGGCCGCTGAGCGCAAGGAGCGCTTCGGCGTCGACGACGAGGTCCTGGCCCCCTACCTGGAGCTGTGGAGCGTCGTCACCAAGGGGGTCTTCTATGCCGCCAACCGTCTCTACGGCGTCACCTTCCACGAGCGCGAGGACCTGGCGGAGCACATGTACGCCCCGGGCGTGAAGGTCTGGGAGGTGCGCGACGGCGAGGACCCGCAGGCGCCGGTTCTGGGCCTGTTCGTCGGCGACTACTACGCCCGAGCAGGCAAGTCCGGCGGCGCCTGGATGGACAGCCTCGTCACCGGCTCGACGCTCACCGGCCGCAAACCGGTCGTCATCAACTGCTGCAACATCGAGCAACCCACCTCCGGTCCGGCCCTGCTGACCTGGGACGAGGTGATCACCTGCTTCCATGAGTTCGGGCACGCGCTGCACGCCCTGTTCTCCGAGGCCCGTTACCCCTCGGCCTCCGGGACCGCCGTGCCGCGCGACGTCGTCGAGTTCCCCAGCCAGCTCAATGAGAAGTGGGCGCTCCACCCTGAGGTGCTGGCCGGCTACGCGCGCCACGTCGACACCGGCCAGCCCCTCCCGCCCGAGCTCGCCGAGCAGCTGCGTGGCCAGGGCACCTTCGGTCAGGGCTACGCCACCACCGAGTACCTGGGAGCGGCCCTGCTCGACCAGGCCTGGCACACCCTAGCCCCCGGCGAGGTCCCGGGGGACGTTGACGAGGTGGAGGACTTCGAGCACCGGGCCCTGGCCGAGGCCGGAGTCGATGACGCCCTCGTGCCTCCCCGCTACCGCACCACCTACTTCTCCCACGTCTTCGCCGGAGGCTACAGCGCGGCCTACTACGCCTATATCTGGAGCGAGGTCATGGATGCCGATGCCATCGAGTGGTTCACCACTGATGGCGCGATCAACGACGACCTCGGCCTGAACCGGCGGGCCGGAGGGATCTTCCGCCGCGAGTTCCTTGCCCGCGGCAACTCCCGAGACCCTCTGGCCTCCTACCGCGCCTTCACCGGGCGCGACCCCGGTATCCTGCCTCTTCTTCAACGTCGCGGACTGGCCTGATGGACGCAGTTCGCAACTTCACCCTCTCATCACCGGAAGGAACATAATATGGCTCGCGTCACCATCGTCGGCGGTGGATACGGTGGCATCACCGCCGCCAAGGCCCTCGACGACGTCGCCGAGGTCACCCTCGTGGAGCAGAAGGACACCTTCGTCAGCCACGCCGCGGCGCTGCGCGCGGCGGTCGATCGTGACTGGGCTGAGAAGATCTTCCTGCCCTACGACCGGCTTCTGACCAACGGGCGCGTCGTTCACGGCACGGTGCTGACTGTGCGAGGCACCACTGTCGAGGTCTCCGGTCATGGGCAGATCGAGGCCGACTACCTGGTGCTGGCCACCGGGACCGCCTACCCCTTCCCCGCTAAGCACATGGAGTCCTCCTCCGTCATCGCCAAGGCCCGTATCGAGCGCGTCCACACCAACCTCGAGCAGTCCTCGCGAGCGCTCATCGTGGGCGCCGGCGCCGTCGGTATCGAGCTGGCCGGCGAGATCACCTCGGCCTTCCCGGACGTCAAGGTGACCATGCTGGAGGCCGCCGACAGGATCCTTCCCGCCGGCGACTACAAGCCGGAGATCCGTGAGGCCATCTCCGACCAGCTCGCCCAGCGCGGGGTGGAGATCATCACCGGTGACTCTCTCAGCTTCCTGCCCCCGGTCGACGTCGGCGTGCTCTCTCCCTTCCGGGTCACCACCGAGAACGGGCGCCAGCTCGAGGCCGACATGTGGTTCCGCGCCTACGGCTCGGCGGCCGCCACCGGATTCCTCGGCGAGGACTACGACGAGGTGCGCCACTACGACGGCACGATCCGTGTCGATGAGTACCTGCGAGTGGTGGACCACCCCGGTGTCTGGGCCATTGGCGACATCACCGATGTGCGCGAGTCCAAGCGCGCCGACGCCGCTCGGGCCCATGCCCGGGTCGTCGCCAGCAACATCGCCGACGTCATCGCGGGCCGTGAGCCCTCCGCGACCTACGCTCCCGGAACCGAACGAATCATCCTGCCCCTGGGACCCGACGGCGGCGCCTCCCAGATCCTGCGCGACGGTGTGCGCGTGATCGTCGGCCCCGAGGAGACCAGCAAGATCAAAGGAGAGGACCTCTTCCTGGGCTTCATCCGTCAGGAGCTGGGAGTCGATCCGGAGGCGTGATCGCGCGCGACGCGGCCCGGCAACGCCGTTTACCTGTGCGCTGTGCGGGAGATAGCCGGTAGTGTGTCCCACATGACGAACGATCCGCGGTCCGCGCTCAACCGACTCATCGCCGCCTTCGAGGCGCACCTGGATGCTGCCGCGACCGGTGACGAGCTCTCCCCGGCCGTGGTCGCGGCCGAGAACGCCCTCCAGGACGCCTTCTTCACCTATGACGACTCGCTGTTCACCGCTTACGGCATCGAGCTCCCCTTCGAGGCCTTCGACTCCGACGGCGACGAGGAGGATGACGATGAGGACTATGACGACGACTACGACGATGACAGCGATGATGACGAGGACTATGACGATGAGGACTGACTGAGGTCCGTCGATTGTCCATCGTCCAGTGTGGGGTCTGCGCCAGGTGTGCGGACCCCGCACTTCTCTGTGCTCAGAAGCGCTCGGGGTAGCCGAGCTGCAGGGAGGTGACCTCGTCCAGGGCGTGTCGGATCTGGACCGGAAGCTCCAGGTCGTCGGCCGCCAGGACTCCCTGGAGCTGAGCCGGAGTACGGGCCCCCACAATGGTTGAGGCGATGCCGGGGGCGTCGCGGGCCCAGGCGAGCGCGACCTCGGCCGGCTTACGGTCCAGACCCGAGGCGGCAGTGGCCACGGCCTCGACCACACCCCGGTGCACGTCACCCAGGTAGGGGGATACGTAGGAGCGTAGGTGAGGTGAAGCTGCCCGTGAGTCCGGTGGGATTCGTCGCCCGGTACTTGCCGGTGAGCACGCCCCTGCCCAGGGGTGCGTACCCCAGGATGCCGAACCCCAGGGCCTGCGAGGCGGGCCGGAGCTCGCGCTCGATGCCCCGGGAGAGCAGCGAGTGCTCCACCTCGACGGCCGCCAGTCCCGAACCCCGGCCGCACTCACTGAGCAGGTCATGCATGCGCACCGATGCCCAGGCCGGGTGGTTGGCGATGCCCACGTACCGGGTGCGCCCGGAGGAGACGGCCAGGCTCAGAGCGTGGGCCGTCTCCTCCAGGGAGGTGCTGGGATCCGGTACCTGGACCAGCAGGAGGTCCAGGTGGTCGGTGCCCAGGCGGGCCAGACTGGTGTCGAGTGTGTCCAGCAGCGAGCCGCGTGAGGCGTCGGCCACCGAGGACCGCTCCCCGGTGCGCCAGGTACGCACCCCGGCCTTGGAGACCAGGACGAGGTCCTGCCGATCCACGTGCTCGCGCAGGAGTGCACCGATCACCTCCTCGCTGACGCCCTCGCCGTAGGAGGCGGCTGTGTCCACGAGGGTGCCTCCGGCGTCGAGGAAGACGTCGAGCTGTTCCTTGGCCTCGAGCTCATCGGTGTCTCGGCCCCAGGTCATCGTGCCCAGGCCCACGGAGGACACGCGCAGGCCGGTCTGGCCGAGTCTCCTGTGCTCCATAGGCCTAACCGTAGCGGCTCGGCCTACTTGCGCACGGTGATGGTCCAGGCCGCGTCGCCGGTGCGCTCGAACTCGGTGACGGTGTAGCCGTTGTCGGCGGCCCAGGCGGGCAGTGTCTGAGTCCCCTGGGTGCAGTCAAAGCCGATGACGAGCTCGTCGCCGGTGCTGAGCTCTTCCATGGCCTCTTCCGCCTCGATGACGGGGAAGGGGCAGACCTGGCCGGTGGTCTCCAGAACGGTGCGCATGAGTCTCTCCTTGATGCATTGTGATGACGGCGCAGGGTGGGGGTGAGTGGTGTGGTTGCTGTGGTGCAGGTGCGGTCTCAGACAGTGGCGGGCACACGCGAGGCGGCGCGCTCGGCGCGACGATGCTGCCGGGGGCGGATGAGCAGGAACCAGGCGGCCGCCCCGACCCCCAGCACCTGGAAGACGAGCGCGATCCAGCCCTGCCATGACAGGAGCGAGGTCTGCACCAGGGCATTGCCGATGGAGCAGCCACCTGCCCAGACGGCGCCGATCCCCATGAGGACCCCGCCGGCGATGGAGCGCTGAATGACCTGGGCACTGGGCACCCGAACCCGGAACTCCCCGGAGGCCTTGGCTGCGACGTAGGAGCCGAGCAGAATACCCAGGACCAGGAGCACGCCCCAGTCGAGCCGCTTGTGTCACCGGTGACGATGAGGTTCACCAGGTTCGACGACGGCGTCGTGATCCCGAGCCCGTCGGGGCGCCCCGAGGCCCAGGACGCGGGCCAGGCAATGACGGCGACGACGCCCACGAGGAAACCGGTGACCAGAGGGTTCCACTGCTTCTCCAGCAGCAGGTGAGCCAGTCCCGTGCGCTGCGCGGGAAGCTGGATCTGGGTGGGACGGCTACGTTCCAGGACAACGAAGCGGTGCACGACGACCCCGGTGATGCCGGCCAGAATGACGACGCCGCCCCAGCTCGGCAGACCGATGGTGGCCGGGATGGTGGTGAGGTCGGTGACCCACAGCCCTTTGACCCAGGTCGTCACCCCTGACAGGAGTCCCGTCTTCGACGCGGCCGCGGTGGTGGCATAGGCCACGAGCGCGAACCAGGAGCCGACCAGGCCCTCTCCGGCGCGGTAGTAGGTCCCGGTGGCGCAGCCTCCGGCCAGGACGATCCCGACTCCGAAGAGGAAGGAACCGACAACGGTGGCGACTACTGACAGCTTGGGGATCTCGGGGGTGATGGAGCCCGCTCCGGTCAGGACGACGACTCCGACCGCCTGAACGGCGATGGCCAGCAGGAAGGCTGTGAACCAGCGCCAGGAGCGGGAGACCCACAGATCGCGGAAGGCTCCAGTAATGCAGAAACGGCCCCGTTGGAGGATAAAACCGAGGACGGCTCCAACGACGAGCCCAGTGAGAATGGTGGGTGACGGCACGATGTGGTCCTTGTCCGGCTGCTGCTGTCGGGTGCGAGCAGCCTGTGTGGGGGACCGGTGACGCAGCACGGGTGAAGAAAGACAGAGACAGGCCACGTCATCCGATGGGGGAGTGAGGTGGAGGCCTGGCTGGACGTGGCTGATGAGGCGCCGTCTCAGGAGCGCCGGGAGCCGGGGAGAACGATCTGTCTGAGACCGCCTCAGAACGCCCGAACCAGGCAGCGCATACACATGCCGGCTCCGCGCGAGGCGGTGCGGGCTGTGTGGGCCTGGACGACGTTCATGTGCTTCTCCGTGGGGAACTGGGAAGTCCGTGGTGACGGTTGTCAACCGTCACGGACTGTAACCGACGGCTTCTCGCCATGGCAATTCCGGAACAGTGGCTGAGATCAGGCAGCAGCGCGGCGGGCACTCAGGAGACGGGCGATCCCGTCGTCGGGCACCTGCGGCGTGGTGCCACCGAAGAGCGGGCACTGGGCCTGGAAGGCGCACCAGTCGCACAGCCGGGAGCGGCGGGGGCGGAAGGATCCGGTGCGAGCGCAGTCCTCGACGTCATCCCACAGGTGCATCAGGCGCGTCTCGGTCCGCTCCAGCTCGGGCAGGCGAGGATCGTGAGTCAGGACCCGTCCGTCCTTGAGATAGACCAGCTGGAGGCGGGCCGGCGCCCGCCCGCGCAGGCGCCACAGGACCAGCGCGTAGAAGCGCATCTGGAACAGCGCGTCCTCCATGAAACGCGTGCCGGGACTGCGGCCGGTCTTGTAGTCGACCACTCGCATGGCGCCGTCAGGTGCCACGTCCAGACGGTCCACGAAGCCCCGCAGGAGCAGGCCGTCACCGGTCTCGGTCTGGACGAAGAGCTCGCGATCGGCCGGTTCCAGGCGCTGGGGGTTCTCCAGGGTGAAGTAGGTGCGGATGAGTCCGCGGGCCTCCTCCAGCCAGGTCTCCACCCGGCTGGTGTCCTCGAACAGGTCCATGACCTCCGGGTTCTTCTCCCGGTGGGAGGCCCACTGCTCGGGCAGGAGGTCAAGCGCCGCCTCAGGGTGGCGATCTGAGGCTGGAAGATCGTAGAGCCGTTCCAGCACGCCGTGAACCACGGTGCCCTTGTGGGTGGCCAGTGATCCGGGCTCGGGGAGGCGGTCGACCGTGCGCAGACGGAACATGAGCGGGCACTGCATGAAGTCCTTGGCCCGGGAGGGGACAGGGCTGCTCGGCGTCCACCGCCGGACCCTCCCCCGGACTGCCACTGGCGCCCGGACCGGTGGGCCTGACGCCGGCCTGAGGTGATGGGCTGGAGACGGTGTGCGGCTCGGGGGACATGGGCACGACGCTACCGCGAGGAGGTGACGCGGTGTCGGATCTGTCCGGGGGAGATGAGCCTTCCTCCACAGGCCGGGCCCGCGGGCCCGGACATCTGCGGCTGTGGCCCCGAGTGAATGCGGCAACCGGCTTCCGACGGCGTTAGGCTCGCGCCCATGCCTGCCTCCACATCGAATGGCGAGTGGGTGATCGCCCGCGTCGGCGGCGCCCCCGTCGTCGTCTCGCCGACCTCCCTCCTGCTCGGCCTGCTCATCGCCGGCAGCTGGTACCCGCTGGTCTCCTCGGCCCTGGGCGCCTTCGGGACCACAACGGTGCTGCTGGTGGTGGTCTCCACAGTGCTGGGCGTTGCGGCATCGGTCCTGCTGCACGAGCTGGCCCACGGGCTGTCCGGCACTCTCATGGGCAGGCGCCCCACCCGTTACGAGCTCTACCTGTGGGGCGGACGCACGTCCTTCGGACCGGCACGCGACTGGAACGCCTGGAAGGACCTGGTCACCTCCCTGTCGGGACCGGCCACCAACCTGCTCATCTGGGGCATCGGATCGTGGGTGCAGGACTCTGTCAGTCTGCCGGTCCCCGTGGCCTTCACGGTGTGGGCCGTGACCCTGGTCAACCTGGCCCTGGCCATCTTCAACGCCCTGCCGGGTCTTCCCTCGACGGCGGCTACGCTCTGGCCGCGCTCGTGGTCCAGGTGACCGGCAACCGCAGAGCTGGGTCTCAAAGGTGGCCGGCTGGGGCGGGTTGGCGGTGGTCGGCGGTGTCGTGGTGGTGGATCCTGCGCCCCCTCGTGCTCGACGGCCGCCAGCCCGACGCCTTCAACCTCATCCTGGTCGTCATGGTGGGCTGGTCGATCGTGGTCTCCAGCTGGCAGGTGCTCGAGCTGGGAGGAGGGCGCCGGGCCGCCTCGAAGCTGGACCTGCGCGAGCTCGCCCGGCCCGTGCACGTCGTCGCCCCCGACACGCCCGTGTCCCGGGTTCGTGAAGCGCTGGCGCAGGGAGCCGCACTCGTCCTCGTGGCTGACGGGTCCGAGCTCATCGGCACGGTCGATGAGGCCTCCCTCAAGGAGCTCGGACTGTTGGACGCAGCAGGCTCGGCCCCCGTGGCCGGAGTGACTGCAAGGCAGGTCTGCACGGTGCTGCCGCCCGCAGCGATGACGACTGACCTGAACGGTCAGGCGGCCGCTGACGCCATGAAACGGGCCCGGGAGGTCTCACGCTGGCTGGTGCTCGTGGATGCGGGGGCACCTGGTCGGCGCGGTGCCCACCGGCGCGCGCTGAGCAGCTGTGCCGTAGCGCGGCATCGATCCGCGTCCCACGGTTGGGTGCCGACGCAGCTATCTGTAGGACGGACCCTGGTGGCCCATCGCGGCACACTCACTAGACTTCTCCGTGATGAGCCAGTACGAGCCCGCCCTGAACCCGCCGCGTCCGAAGCGCAACCGCCCACCCAGCGCCCCGCCCCCAGGAGGTCCTGGGACAGGGCCGGTCGCCGTGGCCCCTTCCGCTACGGTGACCGCATCCAGGTCACCGACACCAAGGGCCGTAAGAACACCTTCCTGCTCGACCCCCACGGCTACTTCCAGTCCGTGCGTGGCTCCTTCCGCCACCGTGACGTCGTCGGCATGGACGAGGGCACCGTCATCGAGACCGACACGGGCCACGAGCTGCTCCTGCTGCGCCTGCTCCTGGCCGACTACGTCCTGTCCATGCCCCGTGGCGCTCAGGTGGTCTACCCCAGGACTCCGGTCAGGTCATCGCCCTGGGGATATCTTCCCGGTGCCCGCGTCCTGGAGGCCGGCGTCGGCTCCGGGGCCCTCACCATGAACCTGCTCTCCGCCATCGGGGAGAGCGGGCCACCTGCTGTCCATCGAGCGCCGTGAGGACTTCGCCCAGATCGCCGCCTCCAACGTCGACGCCTGGTTCGGCCGCCACCATCCCCGCCTGGGAGCTGCGCACCGGGGACTTCGCCGACGTCGTCGCCGCCCGGGTGGAACCCGGCAGCATCGACCGGGTGGTTCTAGACATGCTCGCCCCCTGGGAGAACGTCGAGGCCGCCTCACAAGCCCCTGGCCCCGGGTGGGCTCTTCCTGGCCCTACGTGGCCACCGTCACCCAGCTCTCCCGCACCGTGGAGGCCCTGCGTCACAGCGGGCCTGTTCACCGAGCCCGAGTCCTGGGAGTCCATGGTGCGTACCTGGAACGTTGACGGGCTCGCCGTGCGCCCCGACCACCGCATGGTGGCGCACACCGGCTTCCTGCTGACCGCCCGTCGCCTGGCCGCAGGCTCCCGGCCCCTGACCCGCAAGCGCCCGCCCGCCCGCGGCGCCTACGACGAGGGCGGCTACTGGCTGCCCGACGACGTCAAGGAGCGCACCAGCACCGACAAGAAGGTCCGCCGTGTTCTACGTGACTGCCGGGCCAAGCAACCCACCGACGCCACACCCGTTCTCAGCGGGAGCGCGGATGACGGCCAGGACGGCGCTCACCATGTCTGAGACGTCTGCGGCCGACGCCGGCACGCCCCAGCCACTGGGGATGCCGACCACGGACTTCATCAGCCACCAGCTGCGTGAGGCCCGCGCCCAGGCCGTCAGCCTGGCGGCCAAGAACGAGCGCCTGGTGGCCGCGCTGGGCACCGCCCGCGAGCGCATCACGGAGCTCGGCCAACAGCTCGATGCCGTCACCCGGCCCCCGGCCACCCTGGGACTGCTCACCGGCCTCCCCCACATGAGGGATGCCGGAGACGGCCCCGCGGGCGCCGCCCAGGCCCGCGAGGTCGCCGTGAGCCTGGGCGGCCGCCAGATGCTCCTGCACGTCCACCCCGGCGTCGATGACACCGAGCTGCAGGTCGGGCGGCTCGTGGCCGTCAACGACCAGATGCTCGTCGTCGCCACCCTCCCCGAGCCCCGCACCGGTGAGGCCGTCACCCCTCGAGGAGACTCTTGACGATGCCCGGGTCCTGGTGACCACCGGCGCAGGAGGCACCCGGGTCCTCACCCTGTCCTCCGCGCTTGGCCGCATCGCCAGGACCGGGGAGGGGCTCAAACCCGGAGACACCCTGGCCGCCGACCTGCGCGCCGACGTCGCTACGACTCTCATCGAGCGCACCAGCGTCGAGCAGCTCGTCGTGGCCGAGACACCCGACGTCTCCTGGTCGGACATCGGAGGCCTGGGGCCGCAGATCGGGCAGATCCGAGACGCCCTCGAGCTGCCCTTCACCCACCCCGAGCTCTTCCACGCCTACGGCCTGCGCGCCCCCAAGGGCCTGCTGCTCTACGGCCCACCCGGATGCGGCAAGACCCTCATCGCCAAGGCCGTGGCCACCTCACTGGCCGGCTCTCCCAGCACCTCCGGCGTCACAGGGCGCCCGCCCGCGTTCCTCAACATCAAGGGCCCCGAGCTGCTGAGCAAGTTCGTCGGTGAGACCGAGCGGCAGATCCGCGCCATCTTCAACCAGGCCCGCAAGGCCGCCGCAGAGGACCGGCCGGTGGTCATCTTCTTCGACGAGATGGAGGCCCTCTTCCGCACCCGTGGCACCGGCGTGTCCTCCGACGTCGAAACCATGATCGTGCCCCAGGTCCTGGCGGAGATCGACGGCGTGGAGTCCCTGCGCAACGTCGTCATCATCGGGGCCTCCAACCGTGAGGACATGATCGACCCCGCCATCCTGCGCCCCGGGCGGCTGGACGTGAAGATCCGCATCAACCGGCCCGATGCAGCCGGTGCCGAGGAGATCCTCGCCCGTCACCTCACTGCCGACCTGCCCCTGGCTCCGGCCGAGCTCGCGGGCCACGGAGGAGACCGCGAGGCCACCGCCGCCTCCCTGCGCCGCGTCGTCGTCGAGGCCCTCTACGCCCGCAACGAGGCCACCGCCGTCCTGGAGATCACCGAGGCCCACGCGGCCAGTGGCACCTCCACCCGCGTCCTTCACCTGGCCGACTTGACCAGCGGCGCCATGCTGGCCGCCATCGTCTCCCGCGCCAAGACCGCCTCCATCAAGGATGAGCTCGCCGGGGGAGAGGGCGGACTGAACGCAGCCAGGCTCCGCTCGGCCGTTGAGACCGAGGCACGGCAGAACGAGGAGATCACCGGTGCCACCACCTTTGAGGGGTGGGCACGTCTCATCGGCGCCCGTACCTCGCAGATCCGCAGCGTGCGCAGGCTCGGTAAGGAGAGCACATGAACGACGTCGGCTTTCAGCCCGGTCCGGTGACGCGCCCCGTCGGCCTGGAGACCGAGTTCGGGGTCCTGCACCCGGGTGACGCCTACGCCAATCCCGTGGTCCTGTCCACCCGGGTGGTGGAGGCCTACTGCACCGGTGCCGGCGTGCCCACGGTGCGGTGGGACTACGAGGGAGAGGATCCACTGGCCGATCTGCGTGGTGGCAGGTTGCAGCGCCCGCCGCTCACCCCAGCCAGCTCACCGACGACCCCTGCTCGCCCAGCGCCGTCGGGCGATGCGCCGCAGGCCACTGCGGGGAGGGGCCGACCCTCCGCCTGCCCCCTGGGGCTCACGCGCCCGCCCCAGTGCCGCCGAGGCGGCGCTTCCCCGGGCGACGACGGCGGTCCTGGTCAACGGAGCCCGCTTCTACGTCGACCACGCCCACCCCGAGTACTCCTCACCCGAGGTTCTCACCCCCCGTGACGCCCTGGTCTGGGACCGCGCCGGTGAGGTGGTCGCCAGGCGAGCCATGGCGGTCCTGAGCGACGGGGACGGCGGGGTCGGGGCGCCGGCGGAGATCGTCCTTTACAAGAACAACGTGGACGGCAAGGGCGCGGCCTACGGTGCCCACGAGAACTACCTCGTGCGGCGCGACGTGCCCTTCGAGGAGCTGGCCGCGGTCCTCACCCCCTTCCTCGTGACCAGGCCCGTCCTCGCAGGTGCCGGCCGGGTGGGCATTGGGCAGCGCAGTGAGCGCCCCGGGTTCCAGATCAGTCAGCGCGCGGACTACGTCGAGTCCGAGATCGGCCTGCAGACGACCTTCAACCGCCCCATCATCAACACCCGCGACGAGCCGCACGCCGACAGTGCCCGCTGGCGCCGCCTCCACGTCATCAACGGCGACGCCAACCGCTTCGACGTTCCCATCTACCTCAAGGTCGCCACCACCGATCTGGTTCTCTGGTTCCTGGAGCAGGCGTACACCGAGGAGCGCGGCCGGTTCAAGGAGGCTCTGGATCGCCTCAGCGGCCTGGAGCTCACCGGCGACCCTGTCGAGGAGCACTGGGACCTCTCTCACGACCCCACCCTCTCCCATGAGCTGCGCACCCAGGGCGGGGCCATGAGTGCCCTGGAGATTCAACGCGCCTTCCTCGACGCCGTCAGCCCGGCCGTCACACGTTCCGAAGACGCCCAGGCCAGCAGCGCCCTGACTCTGTGGCGCCAGGCCCTCGACGCCCTCGAGCAGTGGCGCCACGACGGATCCGGTCCGGCTGCCCAGATGCTGGAGTGGGTCGCCAAGTACGAGCTCTGTGAGGGACTGCGCCGCAGGTCGGGAACCGCTGGGACGATCCCCGCCCTGGCCGCTCTCGACATCCAGTGGGCCGATCTGCGCTCGGGACGCTCGATCGTCGACAAGCTTGACGCCGCCGGCAGGATCCATCGGCTGGTCACCGACGCAGAGGGTTCAACGCGCGGCCGACGCGCCCCCGAGGGCACGCGTGCCGCCGTCCGCGGAACCGCCATTCACCGCTACTCGCAGATCGTGGGCGCCTCCTGGACCTGCCTCCTCCTCGACGTCCCAGGCGCCCCCGAGCTGGCGCGTCTGCGCCTGCCCCACGACGTGGTCGTCGGCGCCGATGAGACGGCGACCATCCTGGAGGAAATTGGTCGCCGGGCGGCACCTGAGAGACACTGAGCCTCACAGTGCGCTCACCAACGGTGCGCTGCTCGAGAGGACTGCAGAAGGAGCAAGACATGACGCCGCAGCACGCCAGTCAGTCCCATGGACAGGTCCGTCGCACCGGCATCGAGACCACTGCTGCAGACACTGACGAGCAGGTCGGCGCTGGGACGCAGACCTCGTCAACCACGCGGGTCAGCGACGTGGACAGCATCCTCGATGAGATCGACTCGGTCATCGAGACCAATGCCGCAGCCTTCGTCCAGGGCTTCGTCCAGAAGGGCGGCCAGTGAGCATGAGCGGCTCACGGCCCGTGGCGCGGCGCATCATCGGGGTGGAGACCGAGTACGGCATCACCTGCGCCCCCACCACCGACGGCTCACCTCCCATGGACGCCGACCACGCTGCCCGTGAGCTCTTCGATCCCGTGGTTCAGCGCTCGCGCTCCTCGAACGTCTTCACTGCGGGGGTGCTCGCCTCTACCTGGACGTGGGTTCCCACCCCGAGTTCGCCACCGCCGAGTGCGACCGCCTTGAGGACGTGCTCGCTCAGGACCGCGCCGGCGAGCTCGTCATGGCCGATCTCGCCGAGCGGGCCAATGCCCGCTTGGCTGCCTCAGGTGTTCCCGGGAGGATCCACCTGCTGAAGAACAACCGCGATGCTGAGGGCAACGGCTTCGGGTGCCATGAGAACTATCTCGTGCGCCGTCGTGGAGACTTCTGGAACGATGCCCGCACTCTCGTACCCCACCTGGTGACCCGGCAGATCCTTGTCGGTGCCGGCCATATCGCAGGAGACGGCGATACCCGACCCGCAGGCAACGGGCTCAGGGACCTCAGGGACTACGTCTTCTCCCAGCGGGCCGACCAGATGTGGGACGCCGTCTCCTCGGCCACGACCCGTGCCAGGCCGCTGATCAACACTCGGGACGAACCGCATGCCGATGCCGAGCACTACCGGCGCATGCATGTCATCGTCGGGGACTCCAACATCGCTCAGGGATCCACCTTGCTCAAGGTGGCGGCCATGGACCTGCTCCTGGACTACCTGGAGCACGGGGGAGACCTCAGTGACCTGGCCCTGGCCGATCCCATGAGGGCCATCCGCGACACCTGCCATGACATGAGCGGAGGGGCGCTCCTGGAACGCGTCGACGGACGGACCATCACGTCGTTGGAGATGCAGGCCGAGCACCTCGGACGTCTACGCAACCATGTCGCGCAAGACATTGAGATCACTGCTCTCCACGAAGCCGCACTGGATCTGTGGGAACGGGGGCTCGAGGCCCTCCGCCTGCAGCAGCCCGACCGCGTGGCGACGGAGCTGGACTGGGCGGTCAAGCACCAGCTGCTGACTCGCTACTGCCAACGGCACGACACCGATCTGACTGATCCTCGGGTGACCCGGTTGTCCCTCGCCTATCACGACGTCTCTCCCGGTCAGGGGCTGCGTCAACGTCTGGAGGGCGCCGGTCTCCTGCGCCGATTCGTCGACGATGAGACCTGCCGCCGGGCGGTGGACACCCCGCCCGCGACGACGCGTGCGCGCCTGCGTGGCGCGGTCGTCGCCAGGGCCGAGGACCTGCGCTGCGATCTGAGTGTCGACTGGGTGGGTGTTCGACTCGACGACGGCGTCTGCTCACCTGTTACCCTGAGTGATCCCTTCTGTGCCGTGGACGAGCGTATCGATGCACTCCTGGAGAGCATGGAGCGCTCAGCAACCGCTCTTCCCAACGGGGTGTGAACGGTGAGGCTCACGGCACTGGTAAGGCGACTGACGGAAGACGCAACATGAGTACTACCTCCTCCCCGGATCCTGGAGCGGGCACGCCTCTGACACGGCGTCAGCGCCGTGCGCTCGAACGATGCTCAGCAGGCTCAGCAGGGAGGCACTGACCCAGGACATTCCGGCATTTTCCCAACCTGCTGCGCCGTCACGGCCCGCCGGCACTCCAACCAGCAGTGCCCAATCTGCCGGCACACCGGCGCCTCGCACCGAGCCGCAGCCTCGGTGGCAGCCACAGGTGTCGGGCCGGGCCTCCGTTCCTACGCAGGACGCCTCCCGTCCCGGACGACCCATGGCCGGTGCACAGACATCCGCAGCGCCGCAGGACAGTAGCCATGATCTCCACAGCACGCACATGCCGGCTGTGCGAGCCGATCGAGGCTATGCAGCCGGCGAGCCCAAGCGCCCGCAGGACGAGGAGGTCACCGGGATACGGGAGCCAGAACCGATGCAGCGGCGGCGCACCCTGGGTGGCCCGCTGGGTCGTATGCCCAGGGGGCCCCTGGCGGTCGGCCTGATCGGCGTCGTCGTTCTTGCGATGATCCTGGTGCCGCTGGCCGTCAACAAGCTCGTCTCCAAGAGTAACGGGACGGGTACCAGCACCGTGGCCCAGGCGACCGTGCTGGACGGCAACGCCCCCCTCAGCCAGCTGCTGAGGGTCAGCGGTCGGGTCGGATCGGGGACGGCGCCCTCCATCGACTTGAGCAACGACACCTCTCTGTCAGCCCCCAGCTCGGTGCTGACCGACGTCGTTGAGACCGGGCAGGGTCGTGCAGTCTCCGAAGGGACGCCAGTGATCCTGCAGGTCTCGCAGTTCTCCGGTCTCGACGGGCGCAACACGACGGGTAACAAGGATGGGTACAAGCTCTGGCAGGGCATGCTCGGTCCTGACGTGGGTGACTACATCAACGCGGCGGTCTCCGGTCAGCGTGAGGGGACTCGCGTCGTTCTTCGTGAACCGGCCGACGAGGAGAACGGCTCTCGGACGACGAAGATCACCGTCGTCGACCTCCTGCCCACCACGGCAACAGGGGAGGCCAAGCAACCGGCGCCCGGTACCCCCACCGTCAGTGAAGGACCCGATGGCTCCATCACCGTCAGCAGCGCCGGACTCCCCGCACCAACCGGGGCGTCCACGGAGATCCTCATCAAGGGCACCGGCCCTCAGATCGGTTCCCAGGACCGTCTTATCGCTCGGACCACGATGGTCAGCTGGGCCACGGGCCAACCCCTCGAGAAATCGACCTTCGGGTACCGGGAGCCGCCCAAGCAGCTCGACATGAGTAACGCGTTGGTGGGAGTCTCCCAGAACCTGGTGGATATCACCGTCGGTTCACGGGTTGTCCTCTCACTGCCCGCGGAGCAGGCGCAGGGGAAGGAGCCCGTCGTCGTGGTGATCGACGTTCTCGCCAGAGACCCTGCTCAGGCTTCCGGGGCGTCCGAGGATCATGCGGGCAGCGCTGCAAGCGCCGCCCCTCAGACCTCCGCCGGCCCGACACCCAAGGACCATTCATGAGCGTTGCCATCCGTATTATCCCCTGCCTGGACGTCAAGAACGGCCGTGTCGTCAAAGGCGTCAACTTCCAGGGCCTCAAGGACGCCGGAGACCCCGTGGAGCTCGCCTCCCGTTACGGCGCTCAGGGGGCCGATGAGATCACCTTCTTAGACGTCTCGGCCTCGCACGAGGGGCGTTCCACCATGCTGGACGTGGTCGGTCGTACCGCCGAGCAGGTATTCGTTCCACTGACTGTTGGTGGGGGAGTGCGTTCCGTCGATGACGTGGCTCAGCTGCTGCGGGCGGGGGCGGACAAAGTCGGTATCAACACCGCGGCCATCAACCGTCCCGAGCTGTTGACGGACGTGGCGCAGCGTTTCGGAAACCAGGTGCTCGTCCTGTCAGTGGATGCGCGTCGGTGTCCCTCCGGCGTCTCGACACCCTCTGGCTTCGAGGTCACGACTCACGGAGGGCGGACCTCCACCGGGATCGACGCCGTCGCCTGGGCGGTTCGAGGCGCTGAGCTCGGCGCCGGAGAGATCCTCCTGAACTCCATGGACGCCGACGGGGTCACCCAAGGATTCGACACCGAGATGATTGACGCCGTTCGTCGACGGGTCCGGGTTCCGCTCATCGCCTCCGGCGGCGCCGGATGTCCAGCGGACTTCGTGACTGCGGCCAACCATGGTGCCGACGCCGTTCTGGCAGCCTCAGTGTTCCACTACGGAGTGATGACCATCGCTGAGGCCAAGAATGCCCTGCAAGGCGCAGACCACTCGGTACGTTAAAAAATATGGACGACTGGCTGTGGACGTGGTGCCGGTACGGTGCCCTGTCCTGATTCCCTGATGGTGCCCATGTGGCCAAGTCCAAGGAGAGATCGTGAGCCACTACTATGACAACGAGCCCAGTTATCCAAGTGGCGGGAATCCTTGGAGGAATCCGGATAGTGAGAAGAACCACCTGGGGAACTGGGCTCTTGGTCTGGGGATCGCTAGTATTTTCTGTTGCGGAATCATTTTTGGGGTTACCGCGATCGTTTTAGGGCTGCAGGCTCAGGCTGCGGCAGACCGAGGTGAGGCGACTAACCGAGGTGCGGGGGACCGCTGGAATTATTTTGGGAATCATTGGATTCTGCGCCACTCTCATTTATCTTTTTGTTCAGATGAGAGGGAGTGGGGTTTAGCTCGGGCGTCATCGCCGTGTCGAGGTGGTGTCGCGAAGGGGTCTCGATTTGCGTGCTGCGTGGAGCCTGTTATACTTCAGTGACATACTGTCAACGTCATCGAACCCTATCTACACGGAGAGATTCTATGAGCAACATGGGTCCCTACCCCGAAGGTCAGTACAATCAGCAGCCCGGGGGCTATGTCCCTGGTGGATTCGGCCCTCGTCCTGATGAGAAGAACTCGCTGGGAGTCTGGTCCCTCTGTCTGGGGATCGCCAGCTTCCTCTGCTGTGGTATCGTCACCGGTATCCCCTCCATCATCGTGGGATATCTGGGTATTCAGGCGGCTAATGAGGGGCGCGCCACCAACAAGGGCATGTCCATTGCCGGCATTGTGCTGTCTGTGGCCGGCACCGTGCTGGCGATTGTGCTCTATGCGACTGGCGTGACTTCACAGTTCACGAGCGGAATCCAGTCCTAGGACCTTGTCTTCTACCTTCGCTCCGCCGCACAGGGGTTTCGTCGGCCGACTGTGCGGCGGGGCGAAGATCGTGTGGGGGCGTGAACGTCGAGACTGATGGGGTGTTCTCCCCATTGAGGTGTGAAGTCCTTCCCGGGATGTGATACATGTGCTCGTGTAGGCTACGTTGTGCGCTTCGCCCCAGGGGAGGAATAATGAGCGACTTGAATCTTTACCAAGCGGATCTTTATCGCCAAGGAGCTGTTGGTTCTCGGTATTACTCCGCTGAGTCTGGCGCGGCCTCCCAAGCCGGATCAGGTGCATCGGCGGCTCAAAACGGTTACTACAGTACTGATTATCCCGGCGCCCAGTCGTACCCCTTTCCTGCGGCGCTAGGAAGTCAGGTGGTCCCGTATCCGGGGCCTGGCCAGCAGTCCCTACAGCCAGGCCTACGGACAGCCCTACAGCCAGCAGTATCCCTACCCGCCACCTTCTTACGGGCAGTATCCTCCATATGGGCCGGGCATGTACTGGGGGCCGCTCTACGATCCGCGTCGGCATGAGGCCAACGCCCTCGGCGGGTGGGCGCTCGGGCTCGGCATCGCTAGTATCTTCATCAACTGCATGTATCTCGGTGCAGTCCTCGGCGTACCGGCGATCGTCGTGGGAATCAAGGGGATGCACGCTGCCGATGAGGGGCGTGCATCCAATAAAGGGGTGTCAATCGCCGGAGTGGTGACGGGTACTATAGGTTCTGTTATCAGTGCTGGTTTCCTCCTGCTGCTCATGGTGGTGTTTCTTGATGAGATGTCGGTCTGAAGGCTGCTGCGCGAGCGCGTCGGCGAGGCTCCATCGCTCCGGTGTGCACTCGGGACCCGGAAGGCGCATCAGGCTGGGCCTCCTGATGGTCGTCCCCGCCTTGCCAGGGTAGCCTCATCGTGCTGCGTGCACTGACTCTACCTCGCAGTTCGCCGGGGCTTCCCGACCTCTGCCCGCTTCACCGCACCACGGGGCTGTGGTGCCCTTTGTGCGGAGGCACCAGGGCGACTCGCGAGCTCATGTACGGCGACCTGTGGGCTGCCATGGGTTACAACCCCTTCGCGCTCGTGCTCGAGGCGCTGGTGGTCCTTCTGGTGCTGCGCTGGCTTCTCGCATATGCCCGAGGGCTGCGACGGCCGCTCGTCACCGGTAGGGAGGGCGTCCTTCTCGGAGTGGCCCTGGCTGTTTTCGCGGTCGTGCGCAACCTGCCTGGCATGTGGGTCTACCTGGGCCCGCTGCTCGGCCCTCCTGGCTGAGCGGCACCTGAGGTGCATAATGCAGTCGTGGCTCTCGATTCTCAGATCTCCGCGCGTCTGAAGCGCAACGTCGACGGCCTGGTCTGCGCCGTCGTCCAGCAGTACGACTCACGTGAGGTCCTCATGGTGGGATGGATGGATGATGAAGCGCTTCGGCGAACCCTGGCAGAGGGGCGCGTGACTTTCTGGTCGCGGTCTCGCTGCGAGTACTGGCGCAAGGGAGACACGTCCGGACATGCGCAGTATGTCAAGTCCGTCCATCTGGACTGCGACGGAGACGCGCTCCTGATCGAGGTCGATCAGGTCGGAGCCGCCTGCCACACCGGCGAGCGCAGCTGCTTCCTCGCCGGTGGCGACCTGGGCGCGCACGTGGGAGGACGTCCTGGCTGACCGCTCCTCGGTCAGCACGGTTTGGCGATTTGCAACAGACGGCCTCGGGCCGTCACGATTGATACGGACAGGCGCCCTTCCGGAGCGCCTCCAGGTGAGATCGGGGAGGTGGCGATGACCTCGTTCGAGGCAATGGTGGTCGAGGCCAAAGCGGCCGCCGACCGTCGCGCGTCGCTGGTTCCCCTGTCCAGCCTGCGAGAGACCTCCCGCCTGGTCCCCGGTGCCATCAGCGCCCTGTCCAGCTTGCGCACCGACGACCGTGCGGTCACGGTGATCGCCGAGGTCAAGCGTTCCACGGCCACGTTCGCGGACCTCAGCGGCGTTGGGGACCCGGGGATGCTGGCCTGCTTCTACGCCGCCGGCGGTGCCGCCTGTGTCTCAGTGGTCACAGGGCCGAGCGCGACGCGAGGCTCCCTCAAGGACCTGGACGCCGTCAGGGCCTCGGTGGATCTTCCCGTCCTCGCCAACGACCTGGTGGTCACTCCCTACCAGGTGCACGAGGCCCGGGCTCACGGCGCCGATCTGCTCATGCTCGATGCCCGCCTTGATACCCTTGTGCTCGAAGGACTCATCGAAAGGGTCCACTCCCTGGGGATGGGCGCCGTCGTTGAGGTTCGTACCCGCCGTGAGGCGCTGACCGCGGTCGATGCGGGCGCCTGCATCGTCGCCATCGACACCCGGGATCCTGATACCCTGGCCGTTGACTGCAGCATGTTCGATCAGGTCACTGACGTTCTGCCGACGCAGGTCGTGCGGATCGCAGCCGGAGGAGTCAGAGGCCCGCACGACGTCATGGGCCTCGCGCGCTGCGGCGCCGATGTCGTCCTCGTCGGCGAGGCCATCATCCGCTCCACCGACCCCCAGCAGTTCGTTGCCGAGCTGGTCGCCGCCGGCGCCCATCCGGCACTGATCCCCTCCGCCCATCGAGAGGTCCTCTGAGTGCCTGTCGCCACGCTTTCCGCCATGATGCCAACAATGCCGACGATGCTGCCGATGCCGGTCGCGGCAGCTGCCCTGCAGGCATACCGAGCCCGTCCTCGGCCGTCTGGTACCTCGGCCCCATCCCGGTTCGGGCCTACGCGTTGTGCATTCTCACCGGGGTCTTCGTGGCCGTGTGGTGGTCGGACCGACGCTACCGGGCCAGGGGCGGCCGACCGGATCTGGTCCTCGACGTCGCCATCGTGGCCGTCCCGGCTGGAATCGTGGGCGCTCGTCTCTACCACGTGGTCTCCTCGCCCGACGACTACTTCGGTCCCAACGGCGACCTGTCCCGTATTCCGCAGACATGGCAGGGGGGCCTGGGAATCTGGGGAGGCATCGCCGGTGGAGTCCTGGCCGGGATGCTTCTTCTGCGTCATCGTGGCCTGCGTGTTGCTCCGCTGGCCGACGCCGTCGCCCCGACGCTGCTGGTCGCTCAGGCGATCGGTCGACTGGGAAACTGGTTCAACCAGGAGCTCTACGGCGCTCCGACGACACTGCCCTGGGGGCTGCGGATCGACGACGCTCATCTGCCAGCAGGTTCCACCTACCCGCCGGGGACCCTGTTCCATCCGACCTTCCTCTATGAGGCCCTGTGGAATTTGGCTGGCGCGGTCCTCCTGGTGTGGATCGGAAGGAGAATGGTTGCCCGCAGCGGGGTCACAGGCGGGAGGCTGATGTGGATCTACCTCATGGTCTACACCGCCGGCCGGGTGTGGATCGAGATGCTGCGCATCGACGAGGCCGAGACGGTCCTCGGTCTGCGACTGAACGTGTGGACCTCCATCATCATCTTCCTCGTCGGCGCCATCGGACTGGCCCTCGCCTCCCGACGCCCCCTCAGTGACGCCATCGACAGGCCAGGGCGCGGGACGAGGAAGGGACGCTCAGAGGACGAGGACGACTCCGCTGAGAACGGCTCTGCTGAGGACGACTCGCCTGAAGGCTCCTCACCGGCAGAGTCCTCCGCAGCGGCGGCCCAGGACCAGACGGATGTGTAGGGACTGAATCGGAAGACCGGTCCGCCACTGAGGTGGGAGGGAACCGGGTGAGGATGGTCGCAACCTGACACGTGACGGGATTCGTCCTCGTGCACAGGGCCCGATGTCCCGTATTCTGCATCCATGCGTAGAGCCAAGATCGTATGTACCCTCGGACCCGCTACTGACTCTCCCGAGCAGGTGCAAGCGCTCGTGGACGCCGGCATGAACGTCGCGCGCATCAACCGCTCCCACGGCCGCGCCGAGGACCAGGAGGAGGTCATCGCCCGCATCCGTGAGGCAGCAGCCGCTTCCGGCCGCGCCATCGCCATCCTGGTCGACCTCCAGGGCCCCAAGATCCGCCTCGGGCGTTTCGTCGATGACCAGAAGGTCATGCTCAACAAGGGTGACGAGTTCACGATCACCATCGACGATGTCCTCGGCACCGTCAAGCGAGCCTCCACCACCTTCAAGGGACTTCCCGGTGACTGCCGTCCCGGCGACCGGCTCCTCATTGACGACGGCAATGTTGCTGTTCGTGTCGTGGCCGTCACCGGCACCGATGTCGTCACCAAGGTTGAGGTGCCCGGTTACGTCTCCAACAACAAGGGTATCAACCTGCCCGGCGTCGCCGTCTCCGTCCCGGCCCTCAGCGAGAAGGACCGCGAGGACCTGCGCTGGGCCCTCAAGATCGGTGCCGACCTCATCGCCCTGTCCTTCGTGCGTGACGCCGATGACATCAAGGACGTCCACGAGATCATGGACGAGGTCGGTGTGCGCATTCCGGTCATCGCCAAGATTGAAAAGCCCCAGGCGGTTGAGAACCTCTTCGACATCGTCTCCACCTTCGACGGCATCATGGTGGCCCGCGGTGACCTCGGTGTGGAGATGCCCCTGGAGGCCGTCCCGCTGGTGCAGAAGCGAGCCATCGAGCTGGCCCGCCGCCAGGCCAAGCCGGTCATCGTGGCCACACAGGTCCTGGAGTCCATGATCCAGAACCCGCGGCCCACGCGGGCTGAGGCCTCCGACTGCGCCAACGCGATTCTCGACGGCGCTGACGCCGTCATGCTCTCCGGTGAGACCTCCGTGGGTGCCTACCCCATCGAGGCCGTGCGCACCATGGCCAGCATTATCGAGAATGTCGAGGAACACGGAGGAGAGCGTATCCCCGGCCTGGGCTCCTACCCGCAGACCCGCGGCGGGGCCCTGACCCGCGCCGCCGCCGAGATGGGTGAGCACCTCGATGTCACCTATCTGGTGACCTTCACCCAGTCCGGTGACACCGCCCGACGCCTGTCGCGCCTGCGCTCTCCGCTTCCGCTGCTGGCCTTCACGCCGCTGCATGAGACACGCAACCAGCTCGCCGTCTCCTGGGGCGTGCAGTGCTACGAGGTGCCCGAGGTCGAGCACACCGACGACATGGTGGCCCAGGTCGACGAGATCCTTCAGGACAAGCACCTGGCCCAGCCCGGGGATACCGTCGTCATTGTGGCCGGCATGCCTCCGGGTACGCCTGGCTCCACCAACTCGATCCGCGTCCACACCGTCGGTGAGACGGTCGACTACAAGGTCTGAACGTCGGATCCGATCCGTCGAGGGGTCTCCCACCTATCATCGGGAGACCCCTCGCCCCGTTTCAGGACGACGCTGTTCCGGCACCTGATTCCCACTGAGGAATCGGTGGGGCAAGGGACCCGCCGAACAGAGCTTTCCGGTCACAGCTTCATCGCCGTAGCCACCACTGGGGAGTCAGATCGGCGAGAGTCATCGTCTTCCCCGCAGCGAAGTCGATCATCACCTCGATATCGCCGAACCGGTTCGGCATCAGCTGCGTCATCATTTCTCGACACGCTCCACAAGGCGGACCGGTACAGCCGTCGCGCATAATAGTCAGAACACGCCGAATCGTGTCCTCACCGTTGGTGATCATGTTGAGTATCGCGTTACGCTCGGCACAGATTCCCAGTGTGCAGGCCGTGTCCACGCAGACGCCCGTATAGATTCTTCCGGAGGACGCCTCCACTGCAGCCGCGACACCGCCCGCCTCAATGTATGAGGACACGTGACGAGGATGCTGAACAGCCTTGGCCGCTTCGTGCAGTGAGACCCACGTCGTGCTCAAAGGTGTTCTCCATCTGACTGACCCGGCCTGTCCTGAGGCGGGGTTGGGTAGGGGCTTGCTGGTACCTCCGGTGGGACTCGAACCCACAACACTCCGATTTTGAGTCGGATGCCTCTGCCAATTGGGCTACGGAGGCACGCCGTCCGCTCTGCGGGGGCGCTATCAGCAAGATCATACTAGGATTAAAGCCGTGAGCAATGAGTCCAGCACCACCAAGTCCCGCCGGGTGCTCGTCGCTGAGGACGAGACCCTCATCCGCCTTGACATCGTCGAGACTCTCACCGATGCCGGGTACGAGATCGTCGCTGAGGCCGCAGACGGGGAGGAGGCTGTCCGTCTGGCTGATGAGCACACCCCTGACCTGTGCGTTCTCGACGTCAAGATGCCGGTGACCGACGGCATCACCGCAGCCGAGAGGATTCTTGAGAAGCACAGCTGCGCCGTCGTCATGCTGACGGCCTTCTCCCAGACTGAGCTCGTTGAACGAGCCAGCGCCGCCGGCGCCATGGCCTACGTCGTCAAGCCCTTCACCCCGGCAGACCTCATTCCAGCACTTGAGATCGCCATGTCGCGACACGAGGAGATCCTTTCCCTCGAGAGTGAGATTTCTGACCTCACCGAGCGCTTCGAGACCCGTAAGCGCGTCGACCGGGCCAAGGGGCTGCTCATGGAGCGCATGGGGCTGAGCGAGCCGGAGGCCTTCCGGTGGCTGCAGAAGACCTCGATGAACCGGCGTCTGACCATGCGCGAGGTGGCCGATGCCGTCATCGAGCAGGTCGGTACCGCCAAGAAGGACTGATCACGTCCTGGTGCGCAGTGCGTCAGGTGAACAGGCTGCGCAGCGTTCCGACGGCGATCGTCCGCTGGTCGTCGTCCGTGACCGTGACCTGGTAGACCACGGTACGGCGGCCGCGGTGCAGGGGGGTGGCGGTGGCCTTCACCCAGCCCTGGGACACGGAGCGCAGATGGCTGACCGTCAGCTCCGCCCCGACCGGGACGGCATCATCGGGCGCCGCTGCGCGCTGCCACGGAGGCGGCCGTCTCGATGATCGCGGCAGTGGCACCGCCGTGCAGGATCCCGATGACCTGTCGGGCTCCGTCGACAGGCATCCGGACCTCGGTTCGGTTCGCGTCGCGAGTCACCACCTCCATCCCGAGGGTGTCCATGAGCGTGCCCTCCTCACTGTCCTCCAGCACCGCGTGCAGCGCCGAGGAGGCGGAGACGGCAGAGCCCGCGGGACGCGGATCGGGGTACGGGCGCCGGGCGGGGTCCGGGAAGGCCACGGCAGCGGCGCTCGCTCCGGAGTAGGAGGCCGCAGTGACGCGGCCCACTGGCCCCAGCGGCCCGACGACCGCCGGTGAGCCGGGGGAGTCCGCGGAGACAGGAGAGGCTTGAGAGTCGCAGGACTCTCCTACGCTGACGGGGGAGAGGGGCGAGTCGGACTGTGGATGGCTCATGGGCCTAGGCTGGCACGGTGAGCACCACCGCGACCAGCCCTGCGACGAGCCCAACACCTCAGTCCCCCTCGGATCCGGTTCCCGAGCGGCTTCTTCTCATCGACGGACACTCGATGGCCTTCCGCGCCTTCTACGCGCTGCCCGTCGACAACTTCACGACGTCGACCGGGCAGTCCACCAACGCCGTTCACGGTTTCGTCTCCATGTTCCTCTCGCTGCTGGACAACGAGCAGCCGACGCACGTGGCGGTCGCCTTCGACCTGCCGGGAGGCACCTTCCGTACTGAGGAGTACGCGGAGTACAAGGGAACCCGCGATGAGACGCCGCAGCCCTTCCTCGGGCAGGTCGAGCTCATCCAGGAGGTCCTGGAGGCCATGGGCGTCAAAGCGCTCACCGCGCCGGGCTACGAGGCCGACGACATCCTGGCCACCCTGGCGGTCTCGGCCCAGGCCGAGGGCATGGAGGTTCTCATCTGCTCCGGGGACCGCGACTCCTTCCAGACGGTCACCGAGCAGTGCACCGTGCTCTACCCGGTCAAGGGCGTCTCAACGCTGCGTCGCATGACGCCTCACGAGGTGGAGGAGCGCTACGGGGTGACGCCCGAGCGCTATCCCCACCTCGCCGCCCTCGTGGGGAGACCAGCGACAACCTCCCCGGAGTCCCAGGCGTGGGGCCCAAGACCGCCGCCAAGTGGCTCAACCTCTACGACGGGCTCGATGGCGTCATCGCTCATGCGGACCAGATCAAGGGCAAGGCCGGACAGTCCCTGCGCGACCACCTCGACGACGTCGTTCGCAACCGCCGCCTCAACCGTCTGCTCACCGACCTGGATCTCGGAGTCGTTCCCCGCACCGACCTGCGCCTCCCAGGCGCCGACCGCGCCGGCCTGGCACGCGTGTTCGAGACCCTGGAGTTCCGCACCCTGCACCAGCGGGCGCTGCGCATCCTGAGCTTCACCGACACCTCCGACCACGCCGAGCCGGGTGAGGGAGAGGGACCCGGTGCTCTGAGCGCGTTGAGTGACCTGGAGATCGTCTCGCTGGGGCACGATCTTGCCGCGGGGCACCTGGCTCACTGGTTGGAGGCCGGCCCGGCGGCTGATGGTGACCGTTCCCGTCCTCTCGGTGTCGATGTTGTCGGCGTCCTCAGGCCCGTCGAGGGCGATGCGGCGCTCGTCTCGCTGTCCGATGGCTCCCGGGCGGTCGCCATCGACCTCACCGAGATCCTGCCCGAGGACGAAGCGGTGCTGGCCCGGTTCCTGTCCGACACGGACCGTCCCAAGCTGGTCGCCGACGCCAAGGGGAGCTGGCACGCACTGAGCGCCCGGGGACTCACGCTCGACGGCGTCATCGCAGATCCCTCGCTGGCCGGCTACCTGTGCCGTCCTGAGCAGCGCAGCTACGACGTCGAGACCCTCACCCAGCGCTGGCTCGGCATCGATCTGGCCGCTGTCGATGAGAGCGGGGCCCAGGCCAACGACGGCCCCGGTGAGTCCCAGAGCGCCTTCGATCTCGAGGCCCTCACCTCCGACGCCGTTCCCGCGACCCACCTGGCCAGTGCGCGTCGGGCCGCTGTCCTGCTCCCGCTCCAGGTCGTGCTCGATGAGCAGATGGCGGCTCGCGACGCCGTGGGGCTGTTCACCGACCTGGAGATGCCCGTGGCCGCGACCCTGACCGTCATGGAGGACGCAGGCATCGCCGTCGACGACGCCGTGCTCGCAGCCCGTGAGACCGAGCTCGACGCCCGCGTGACCCACGCCGCTGAGGGCGCCTACGCCGCCGCCGGGCGAGAGCTCAACCTCTCCAGCCCCAAGCAGCTCCAGGCCGTCCTGTTCGACGAGCTGAAGATGCCCAAGACCCGCAAGACCAAGACCGGCTACACCACCGACGCCGATGCCCTGGCCGGCCTGTACGCCAAAGACATCCCACCCCTTCCTGGAGCACCTTCTTGAGCACCGCGACGCCATCAAGCTGAGGCAGACGGTTGAGGGACTGCGCAAGGCGATCCAGGCCGATGGTCGCATCCACACCACGTTCCAGCAGACCATCGCCGCCACGGGGCGCCTGTCGTCGACCGACCCCAACCTGCAGAACATCCCGGCCCGTCACGAGGAGGGGATGCGTATCCGCGAGGCCTTCACCGTCGGTGAGGGCTATGACTGCCTCATGACCGCCGACTACTCCCAGATCGAGATGCGCATCATGGCGCACCTGTCCGGCGACCAGGCCCTGATCGAGGCCTTCCGCAGCGGGGAGGACCTGCACCGCTACGTCGCCGCCCTGGTCCACGGCATCGAGGTCGGGGACGTGACCGCCCAGCAGCGCAGCCACGTCAAGGCCATGAGCTACGGGCTGGCCTACGGTCTATCGACCTTCGGACTGGCTCGTCAGCTCGGTATCGACAACGCTGAGGCGGCGGACCTGAGGAACGCCTACTTCGCCAGGTTCGGAAAGGTTCACGACTACCTGGAGTCCGTGGTGGAGCAGGCACGCCGCGACGGATACACCGAGACGATGTTCGGGCGCCGCCGCTACCTGCCCGACCTGACCAGCGACAACCGGCAGCGCCGTGAGATGGCTGAGCGGGCCGCTCTCAACGCCCCCATCCAGGGGCAGTGCCGCCGACATCGTCAAGAAGGCCATGATCGACGTCGACGGCGCGCTGACCGAGCAGGGGACTGAGCAGCCGCATCCTCCTGCAGATCCACGACGAGCTCCTCATCGAGGTCGCACCCGGAGAGGCCGCGGCGGTCGAGAGCCTCCTCAAGGAGCAGATGGGAGGGGCGGCCGAGCTCTCAGTTCCGCTGGACGTCGCTGTCGGACGAGGACAGACCTGGCGTGAGGCCGCCCACTAAAGGAACCCTCCAGGCCCCTCGATCATCACCCGAAAAAACCGTTGATATGTAAATGAGATCGATGCGTCATCCTCTCGACACCTAGTTGTCAGATGACGTGAGCGATTGCACGCATGTACGGGATAATGCTTGAGCATTGTCTAGTTACGGATTCGTCACGCGCTGCTAAGGTTCACTCGTGCGCTCCTGGGCGTCTCCTATGAGAGTAATCCAACCAGGATGATGAATTGGTCCGGGCCGATTCACCTCACTGGGGAGCGTGCGGTCCCTATCAACCCGATCCAACTATCCGCATTCGGAGCATCCACTCAATGACAACCACTACGCCCAGCCCCGCCCCGGTCGCCGTCAACGACATCGGTTCGACCGAGGAGATCCTCGCCGCCGTTGACGAGACCATCAAGTACTTCGATGACGGCGACATCGTCGAGGGCACTGTCGTCAAGGTCGACCGTGATGAGGTCCTCCTCGACATCGGCTACAAGACCGAAGGCGTCATCCTCGCTCGCGAGCTGTCCATCAAGCACGACGTCGACCCTGATGAGATCGTCTCCGTCGGTGATGAGATTGAGGCCCTCGTCCTGCAGAAGGAGGACAAGGAGGGGCGCCTGCTCCTGAGCAAGAAGCGCGCGCAGTACGAGCGCGCCTGGGGCACCATCGAGCGCATCAAGGAGGAGGACGGCGTCGTTACCGGCTCCGTCATCGAGGTCGTCAAGGGCGGTCTCATCCTGGACATCGGTCTGCGTGGATTCCTCCCCGCCTCCCTGGTGGAGATGCGTCGTGTTCGCGACCTCCAGCCCTACGTGGGCCGCGAGCTCGAGGCGAAGATCATTGAGCTGGACAAGAACCGCAACAACGTGGTCCTCTCCCGTCGCGCCTGGCTCGAGCAGACCCAGTCCGAGGTCCGCACCAACTTCCTGCAGACCCTGCAGAAGGGGCAGGTTCGCTCCGGTGTCGTGTCCTCCATCGTCAACTTCGGTGCCTTCGTGGACCTGGGTGGCGTTGACGGTCTGGTCCACGTCTCCGAGCTGTCCTGGAAGCACATCGACCACCCCTCCGAGGTCGTCGAGGTCGGCAACGAGGTCACGGTCGAGGTCCTGGACGTCGACTTCGACCGCGAGCGCGTCTCCCTGTCGCTCAAGGCGACCCAGGAGGACCCGTGGCAGGCCTTCGCTCGGACCCACGCCATCGGCCAGGTCGTTCCCGGCAAGGTCACCAAGCTGGTTCCCTTCGGTGCCTTCGTTCGTGTCGAGGACGGCATTGAGGGCCTGGTCCACATCTCCGAGCTGGCGCAGCGTCACGTTGAGGTGCCCGAGCAGGTGGCCAAGGTCGGCGACGAGGTCTTCGTCAAGGTCATCGACATCGACCTGGAGCGTCGTCGCATCTCCCTGTCGCTGAAGCAGGCCAACGAGGGCGTCGACCCCACGTCGGAGGACTTCGACCCCAGCCTCTACGGAATGGCGGCCGAGTACGACGAGCAGGGCAACTACAAGTACCCCGAGGGCTTCGACCCGGAGACCAACGAGTGGCTCGAGGGCTACGACGCCCAGCGCGAGGCCTGGGAGGCCGAGTACGCGGCTGCCCACGCCCGCTGGGAGGCTCACAAGGCCCAGGTCGCCAAGGCTCTGGAGGAGGAGCAGGAGTCCGGTGCCCCGGCGGCCCCCGCGGGCGGCACCTCCTACTCCTCGGCTCCGTCGGAGGCCTCCGGCACTCTGGCCTCCGATGAGGCCCTGGCCGCTCTGCGCGAGAAGCTCACTGGTAACTGAGCATCCGCACTTTTCACTGATCAGGACTGATCTCTGACATCATCTGAGGGTCTCTGTCTGTTCCGCAGGCAGAGACCCTCATATGTCGGTGTCTTCTCCCCATCGCCCGGGCGCTTTGCCCGTGGGAGGCTCTGGGGTGGAGCTGGTGCTCCCTCTTCCTTGGAAGTAGGAACCTGTACGTGACGACCGTTGGAGACGATATGAGCTATTGGGGCGACATTGCCCGTGCTCTGCATGATGTCGACCCCGTCTGCCCCAGTCGTGTCGCTGCAGCGGCCTTGTGGGAGGCGATTGCCACTGACGACGTCGAAAAAGCGGCTCCGGGGGATGCGCCCGACCAGGTGGTGCAGGCGGTCTGCGCCGTCGACCGGGCCTGGCTGGTTCAGCTGGGCCAGGACCCGGGCACCCGCAAGGAGAGCCTCGACCAGGCGATCGCCTTCTGCCAGAGGCTCCGGACAGCTCACAGCTGCTCGACGCTCCCACTGCGCTACGCCCAGGTGGAGCTCTCAGCCGTCCTCGGCCTCAGGAACGAGGCCCTCGAACGGCTTCGAGAGGCCAGACTCTTCTCCTTCGGCAAGACTGATACCGGCGCGGTCCTGGCCACCGCTCGCATGCATGACGACTACTCCGGTGTCATCAGCACTGCGACGGCGACGCCGAACCGTGCGGAGGCCGATCCCGTGGAGACCGCGCGGGGGCTGGGTGCGGTGCTGGTTCCCTACCTGGCCCACCAACGGCTCGTTGAGGCCGAGGACGCCTTCGCCTCCTTGAGCCGGCTCCGCCTTCCGGACGTCGTGTCACTCCAGTCCCTGGGGGACAGGTTCGAGTACCTGGGACTGTCCTCCCAGTGGCAACGGGCCATCGCGCTCCTGCGCCACAGCCCTATGACGGCTGTGTCCGAGGCCTCGGCCTGGAGCCTGATGAACACCGCTGTCGGACTGGCTCTCGTCATGAGGGAGGCCAACCGGGCCGACTACGGCAACCATGCCCTGGGCGCCTCACTGAGCTGGACAACGCCCTGGGGGAATCTGGAGCTCACGGCCTGGGATACCGTCGTGCACGCCTATGACGTCATGACCGGCTTCGTGCGCGGTATCGCCCAACGCTTCGACGCCCGCAACGGCAACAACGGCGTGTCGTACCGGGTGGAGATGAGGATGGCCGCTGAGGCCTCCGGACTCGCCAGCCGGTCCTACGGGACGGTGACGAGCGCTGTGCCGGCTGATCGCACCCGGCTGCGTAACCAGGGCGCCCTGCTCAAGGAGGTCCGTGAGCTGCTGACGCTGTCTCGTGGCTACGGCATGGAGTCGGTGCGCCAGCGCGCCATGTCGACCGCGGAGACGGTCAGCGCCTCGCTGTCCGAGGTGGTGGATGACTCGGCCTTGGAGCTGGTCGTTGACCTCCGCCTGGCCTTCGGCCGGCTCCTGGCGGCGCTGGGCGCCAACGAGCGGGCACAGAAGGAGCACCTCGACACGGCGGAGCTGAGTCTGAGCCAGGGATGGACGGAAACCGCCTGCGCCGCACTCGCCCTGGCCTCGCACGCCGCTCAGGCCCGGGGAGACCGCGCCGCCAGTGGCCGGGCATGGCGCCAGTGCCGAGAGTCGATGGAATCCTGGCCGATGAACCGGCCGGGAGAGCGCTGCGGGATACTCGTCGACGCCGTCGGCGACCCTCTGGTCGCGGTGCAGGTTCTCTCCGCACTGGCGGAGGTCCTGGTTGAAGGGGTGGAGGAGGACCACTCCCGCGCGTCGATCGTCCGCGAGATCATCTCGCGGGCGTCGGATCAGGCCTCGCGGTGCGTGAGTTCCCCGCAGAACGCGGTGGAGTCCCTGGCCCGGGTCGAGGAGCGCATCGCGCCCTACGGGCGGGGCCGGGGAGGAAGAAGACGACCCGGATCGACCGCGACGATCATGAGTGATGGTCAGGCGGCCTCGGGGGGCAGCTGACAGGGCGAGGCCGCGTGCCCCGTATCACCGGTGTCTCCAGTATCGCCGGCGCGCTGGCCCGGCTCGGGCCGGTCACGGCATCATGGGGTCATGCACTACACACCTGCACCCCGTGCCACTCGCCGTCCGACGGATCGAGCCCTGCGCGTGGGGCTCACCGGCGGCATCGGCGCGGGTAAGTCAACGGTGGCCGCGCTGCTCGAGGAGCGCGGCGCGGTCGTGACCAGTGCTGACGAGGTCGCTCGCGACGTCGTCAGCCCGGGCAGTGACGGTCTTGCGGCAGTGGTGGCCGAGTTCGGGGATGGGATCCTGGCACCGGACGGCTCCCTGGACCGCAGTGCCCTGGGGCGGCTGGTCTTCTCCGACGACCTGCGCCGCGCGCGTCTGGAGGAGATCCTCCTGCCCCTCATCGCAGCCGAGGCGTGGGCTCGGATGGACACGGTTCCGGCCGGGCAGGTAGTGGTCTACGACGTTCCTCTCCTTGTTGAGGGGCAGATGCAGGACATGTTCGATCTCGTCATCGTCGTCGAGGCGGATCTTGAGCTGCGTCTGGAGCGGCTCTCCGAGCGGGGGATGAATCGCGACGAGGCACTGGCTCGCATCGCGGTACAGGCCACCGACGAGGAGCGCCGAGGTGTCGCCGACGTCATCGTGTCCAACTCCGGGGCGATGGAGGACCTGAGCGCGGAGGTCGACAGGCTCTGGAGCACCCGGATCTTGGAGCCCGGAACCATCGCCTGACACCGGGGGAGACCTTCCCATCGGTGGATGCCGCGCCCATTCCTGCAGTGGGGTGAGGAGCCATGGCGCCCCGGACGCAGGCGGATGGTGGCGTCACGTGGCACATGACGGCGTCTCCTGACGGGGACCTCACCGACGCCTCGGGGCGGAACTACCCTGTCACTGTTTTGGGAGGGGGAGGAGCCCACCACCTTCGCTCAGGACAAGGGCTTCGTCGTCGAGGCGGAAGCAGCCGCTTCGTTCCTCGAGGACAAGCTCGCCGTCCTGGGGCTGAGTGAGCGCGAGGCGACTGAGTTCATCACCTTCTGGGGACCGCGGATCGCTGAGCGGGGCAGGGCACTGGTCACCTTCGCCACCGATGAGTACGCTCGCAAGGCCGTCTACCGCTTCACAACCCCTTCCTCCGGCGCAGAGATCGTCCCGGGGGCATTCATCCGGGTCTACATCGTCGTCGGGGATGTACCGCAAGTATCGGTTCCTGAGCAGAAGCTTGTGCCTGCACCCGTACGGACCGGATTCACCGCCGTCGAGTGGGGCGGAACCGAGCGGTAGAGCCGGCAAGTGGACTCAGCAGCTGCTGCGTCGAGAGGTCGTGCGGGTCGGGCCGAGGACACCGATGATGGTTGCTGAGACAGCAACGATGAAGGCCATGAGGACTCCTTGAGTCAGGGCGGAGGGTGCGGCTGACAGGAGCTGCGTCCCACCGTGAACGCGGGGGCAGGACGTAGCGATGTCCTGCGGGCACCACGGTAGTGGGCGAACTTGCTGGAATGGTCCCTAACCGGCCACAAAGGCGCCTCAGTGTGGTGACGGCACGGTCCCAGCGATGTGACGCGAGCCGAGCCTCCACCGGTGATCTCAAGGATGTCGGCCGGACCGCGTAGCCTGAGGGCATGCGTCCCGTTACCGAGCTCCAGCGCGTAGCCAAGCCCTTCGAGGTCGTCAGTCCCTACTCGCCCAGCGGGGACCAGCCCGCGGCGATCGCCGAGCTGACCGAGCGCCTCCGTGCGGGGGAGAAGGACATCGTTCTGCTCGGCGCCACGGGAACCGGTAAGTCCGCGACCACCGCCTGGCTCGTTGAGCAGGTCCAGCGCCCCACCCTCATCCTGGAGCCGAACAAGACCCTGGCCGCTCAGATGGCCGCCGAGTTCCGTGAGCTGCTCCCGAACAACGCGGTCGAGTACTTCGTCTCCTACTACGACTACTACCAGCCAGAGGCCTATGTCCCGCAGACGGACACCTTCATCGAGAAGGACTCCTCCATCAACGATGAGGTCGAGCGTCTGCGCCACAGCGCCACCAACTCCCTGCTCACCCGCCGGGACGTCGTCGTGGTCTCCTCGGTGTCCTGCATCTACGGCCTGGGCACCCCCCAGGAGTACGTGGACCGGATGACGCCCCTGGAGGTGGGGCAGCAGATCGACCGGGACGATCTCCTGCGACGCTTCGTGACGATGCAGTACACCCGTAACGACATCGACTTCACCCGTGGCACCTTTCGCGTTCGCGGCGACACGGTGGAGATCATCCCGATGTACGAGGAGCTCGCCATCCGTATCGAGTTCTTCGGAGACGAGATCGAGGCCCTGGCCACACTGCACCCCGTGACCGGTGATGTCATCGACACCGTCGGGCAGGTCTTCGTCTTTCCCGCCTCCCACTACGTGGCCGGACCCGAACGCATGCAGAAGGCGATTGAGGGCATTGAGGCCGAGCTCGCCGAGCGCCTGGCCCAGCTCGAGCACGACGGCCGGCTCCTGGAGGCCCAGCGGCTGCGCATGCGCACCACCTACGACCTGGAGATGCTGCAGCAGATCGGCATGTGCTCGGGGATCGAGAACTACTCCCTGCACATCGACGGGACGTGAGGTCGGCACCCCGCCCAACACCCTCCTGGACTACTTCCCTGAGGACTTCCTCCTGGTCATCGACGAGTCCCACGTGACAGTCCCTCAGATCGGGGCCATGCACGAGGGGGACGCCTCTCGCAAACGTACCCTCGTCGACCACGGGTTCCGTCTGCCCTCCGCCCTGGACAACCGGCCCCTGACCTTCGCCGAGTTCGAGGACCGCATCGGCCAGACCGTGTACCTGTCGGCCACCCCCGGCGATTATGAGACCCAGCGCTCCGACGGAGTCGTCGAGCAGATCATTCGGCCCACCGGCCTGGTGGACCCCAAGGTGGTCGTCAAGCCCACCGAGGGGCAGATCGACGACCTGCTCGAGGAGGTGCGCACCCGCGTCGAGCGCCAGGAGCGGATCCTCGTAACCACCCTGACCAAGCGCATGGCCGAGGACCTGACCACATACCTGGCCGAGCGGGGCGTGCGCGTGGAGTACCTCCACTCCGACGTCGACACGCTGCGGCGTGTCGAGCTCCTGCGCGAGCTGCGACTTGGCCGCTTCGACGTCCTCGTGGGCATCAACCTGCTGCGCGAGGGGCTGGACCTGCCGGAGGTATCGCTCGTCTCCATCCTGGACGCCGACAAGGAGGGATTCCTGCGCTCGACACGCTCCCTCATCCAGACCATCGGACGTGCCGCCCGTAACGTCTCCGGCGAGGTCCACATGTACGCCGACACCATCACCCCGGCCATGGCGGAGGCCATCGAGGAGACCGAGCGTCGCCGCACCAAGCAGCTGGCTTACAACACCGAGCACGGCATCGACCCGCAACCGCTGCGCAAGAAGATCGCTGACGTCACCGACATGCTCGCTCGTGAGGACGTCGACACCGCCGACCTCCTGGCCGGCGGCTATCGGGGCCACGAGGACTCCTCGGTACGAGCCCGACGTAAGCACGCCGCCGAGGCCACAGTCCGAGAGAGACTGGCCGGGGCGGCGCAGGGTGATCTCGTCGAGCTCATCAATGAGCTCACCCAGCAGATGCATGCTGCAGCCGAGGACCTTCACTTCGAGCTCGCCGCCCGTCTGCGCGACGAGATCCAGGATCTCAAGAAGGAGCTGCGCGCCATGCGGGCCGCGCAGTGAGAGAGCGCGACCGGCATGATTCGTTCTGTTACTTCATGGCTTTAGTCCCAGAAGTGAAGAAGCGGCGTTCAGGATTCTCTAGGGTGTCTGGCTGGTATTCACCATATTGTGTGGCTTGCTGGAGTGAATCTGAGCGATTATGCATCGCGTTATACGCGCCGAAGAATTTCTATTGACATGACGTGATCCTTGTTCACTCTCATAATGTGCCGTATGGTAAATACGTGTTGTGCCAATGTGATTGCGAGGGGGCGTGAGTTGCTATGGCTGAGAGGACGTCAGGGGCCGTTGATGTGGGGGACCGGACGGTCTCCTCCAGCAAGGTTTCGTTGGCCGCGCTGACTGCACTCGGCATCGGATCGATGATCGGCGGTGGCATCTTCGGTCTGCCGCAGCAGATGGCACGTGCTGCAGCGCCTGGACCGCTCATCATCGGGTGGTTCATCACGGGTGTCGGCATGCTCATGCTCGCCTTCGTCTATCAGCGGCTGGCTATCAGCCGACCTGAGATCAATGCCGGTGTCTACGGCTACGCCCGCGCCGGCTTCGGCGACCTCGTCGGATTCTCCTCCGCCTGGGGGTACTGGCTGTCGGCCTGGATCGGTAACGTTGGCTATCTCGTGCTGCTCATGGCCTCACTGGGAGTGTTCCTCCCCGGGTTCGGTGACGGCAATACCGCGCTTGCCATCGGGGTCGCCTCGGTCGTCATGTGGATGTATCACGTCTTGATTCTGCGCGGCATCCGCGAGGCCGCGATCATCAACTTCATTGTGACTGTCGGCAAGATCCTGCCACTGATCGTCTTCATTATTATCGGCCTGCTCGCTTTCAAGCTCGATATCTTCGCCCACGAGTTCTGGGGATCCGGTGCTGGTGTGGGAATCGGTGATGTGCTCTCCCAGGTCAAGGGCATGATGCTGGTGACAGTGTGGGTGTTCATCGGCGTTGAAGGGGCGTCGGTGTTCTCCGAGCGGGCCAGAACGCGTGCCGACGTCGGCAGGGCGACGATTCTGGGATTCCTCTCCGTCCTGGCCCTTCTGCTCGCTGTGAACGTCCTGTCCTACGGCATTGTTCCTCGCTCCGAGCTCGCCAAGTTCGGTGATCCCTCCTTGGCCGGGGTGCTTGAGGCGGCAGTCGGCCCGTGGGGAGCGAAGTTCATCGCCCTGGGACTGATCGTGTCGTTGGTGGGTGCCCTGCTGTCCTGGTTTCTCATGCTGGCCGAGATCGTGCGCGTTCCCGCCCAGGAAGGGCTCATGCCCTCGTTCCTGGGGCGCGAGAACGCTAAAGCCGTACCCGTCAACGCCCTGTGGCTGACCATGGGGCTGGTTCAGCTCTTCCTGATCTGGACCTATTTCAACGCCTCGACCTACACGCGTCTCATCAGCCTGGCCTCTGCCCTCATCCTTCTGCCATATCTGCTGTCCGCCCTGTTCCAGGTGCTCGTGTCCCTCAAGGGTGGAACCAAGGTGAAGGCGTTCGATCTCGTCGTCGGCGTTCTGGGGTCGGCGTACGGTCTGTGGCTGCTCTATGCCGCAGGCTTGGTGTACCTCCTGTACACCGCCATCTTCTACGTGTTGGGGCTGCCTTTCTACATCTGGGCGAGGCGTGAGCAGAAGGTCAAGGTCTTCAGTACGGCCGAGTGGGGACTTGTTGCGCTCTTCTCCGCCATGTCCGTCTACGCCGTCCACGGGCTGGCCACTGGCGCGCTGAGTCTATGACCGCTGTTCTCAATCATCGTCCTGTCATCTACGACTGCACCGTTCTCGGTGGCACGTGAATGTGCTGCCACGACCTGGAATGAGGAACAATGACCGAACAGAAGCACGGAGTCTACTCCGAGGTCGGCAAGCTGCGCCGTGTCATGGTGTGCCGCCCCGGTCGCGCGCACGAGCGTCTCACGCCGTCGAACTGCCACGATCTACTCTTCGATGATGTCTTGGACGTCCCCAAGGCTCAGCGTGACCACGATTTCTTCGTCGAGCTCATGCGTGAGCGTGGCATCGATGTCCTCGAGCTGCGTGATCTGCTCGCCGATGTCCTGGATATTCCCAAGGCACGCTCGTTCATCCTGGACCGGCGCGTCAATCACGCCACCATGGGGGTGGGGGTCGCTGAGGACCTGCTGACCTGGTTGAAGGAGATGCCCTCGGCCGAGCTCGGTGAGCTCCTCATCGGTGGCCTCGTGTCCGACGAGGTGCCCACGGACGTGTTCGGCAGCTGCATCTCTCCGTTCCACGTCAACAGCGACGACCCGGAGATGCTCATCGCCCCCCTGCCTAACACCCTGTTCACCCGTGACAACTCCGCCTGGATCTACGACGGCGTCGAGATGTCCCGGATGTTCTGGGGCACCCGACGACGCGAGGTCCTCCTGCTGACCGCCATCTACCGCTACCACCCGATGTTCAACTACGACTACAAGGCCTGGCTGGACACGGTCGACCAGGACATGGGGCACACCTTCATCGAAGGGGGCGACATCATGCCGATCGGCAAGGGCATCGTCCTGGTCGGCATGGGGGAGCGCTCCACCTTCCAGGCCGTCAGCCAGATCGCCAAGTCGCTGTTCGACGCGGGCTCGGCCGAGCGGGTCATCGCAGCGCGCATGCCCAAGGAGCGCGCCGCGATGCACCTGGACACCGTCTTCACGGTGTGCTCCGAGGACGTGGTCAACGTCTATGAGCCGGTCGTCCGGGCGATGGACACCTTCTCCCTGCGCCCCGACGAGACTGAGCGCGGCGGTATCAAGGTCACCTACGACGAGGGCTACTTCGTCGACGTCGTCTCCGAGGCCCTAGGCGTCAAGCTCACCCCGGTCATGTCCACCGCAGGACGCTACGGGGCCGAGTGCGAGCAGTGGAATGACGGCAACAACGTCGTGGCCCTATCCCCGGGAGTGGTCGTCGCCTACGACCGCAACTACTCGATCAACGCCAACCTGCGCGCCGCCGGTATCGAGGTTCTGGAGATCCCCTCCAGCGAGCTCGGGCGCGGCCGCGGAGGCGGTCACTGCATGACCTGCCCGATCGATCGGGATCCGGTCTACTGATCGAGCTCGCTTCAGGGCAGGGACGTTGCAGTCACGATGGTGATGTCGTTGCCGCCTCCGAGGATTCTCTGTGAGGCGGCAACGTCATGCACCCCACACCTGCTCGACGGGACTGTCCATGCGCCCACGCCGGTGAGAACGTTAGACTCTCAGGCGTTATACACGGAGGGGAGTACTCCCAACCAACGGCGACGTCGTCATCACGGCGGTGCAGGCACATACGGCCCTGCGTTCCCGGCGTCGCGGCCAGAGCGGTACACGCCTTGAGCGCCTGTGCACGTGGCGGGAGGAGACCTCCGGTACCAGTTCCGTACCGGAGGAGAATACGTGGACGTCCACATCCTGGGGTGGATCGGCCTTGCGGCCATCATCATGACCCTCATCGTGATCGACATCGTCGGTCACGTGCGCACCCCCCACGAGCCCACCATGAAGGAGGCCGCCGTCTGGTCGGTGGCCTATATCGCCATGGCCCTGGTCTTCGGCGGCATCGTCTGGTTCGTGTGGGGCGGGGGCTTCGCCCAGGAGTACCTGGCCGGTTACATCACCGAGAAGGCGCTGAGCATCGACAACCTCTTCGTCTTCGTCATCATGATGTCCTCCTTCAAGGTGCCCCGGAAGTACCAGCAGGAGGTGCTGCTCGCCGGCATCGTCATCGCCCTCATCCTGCGGCTCATCTTCATCCTCGCCGGTGCCGCGCTCATCGAGAACTTCTCCTGGGTGTTCTACTTCTTCGGGGCCTGGCTCCTGTGGACCGCCTTCGCTCAGGCGCGGGAGGGCGTCGAGGACTCCGATGACGAGGATGAGGAGTACAAGCCCAGCGGCTTCGTCAAGCTCATCGCCCGCGTCATCCCCATGACCGACGGCTTCGTGGGCGGCAAGGTCATCCACCGCCACGCCGGTCGCACCATGATCACGCCCATGATGTTGTGCATCATCGCCATCGGCACCGCCGACGTCATGTTCGCCGTCGACTCCATCCCCGCGATCTACTCCCTGACCAGCGAGCCCTTCCTGGTGTTCTCCGCCAACGCCTTCTCCTTGCTGGGCCTGCGCCAGCTCTACTTCCTCATCGACGGGCTGCTCGACCGGCTCGTCTACCTCCACTACGGCCTGGCGGTCATCCTCGGCTTCATCGGCTTCAAGCTCATCGTTCACGCCCTGCACACCAACGAGGTGCCCTTCATCAACGGCGGCCAGGAGTGGCACGCCATTCCTGAGGCGTCGATCGGCGTGTCCCTGAGCGTCATCATCACCACCGTTATGGTCACGGTCATCGCCTCGGTCCTCAAGTCGCGAGCAGATGCCCGGCGTGCCGAGGTCGCATCCTGATGTCTCGGCCGCCAGGATGAGGGCGGCCCTCGACCGATTCACTACTGTGTGACTCGTGAGCACCACGAACCCCTCTGAGTCCCCGGTGAACGGGCTCAGTGCGGCCCAGGTCGCCGAGCGTGTCAGCGCCGGACGGACCAACGAGTACCGCGAGCGGACCTCCCGCAGCGCGGCCCAGATCCTGCGGGCCAATGTCTTCACGATCTTCAACGGCATCCTCGGCGTCGCGCTGGTCCTCGTCCTCGCACTGGGGCACTGGGCGGACGCGCTGTTCGGTTTCGTCCTGCTGCTCAACACCGCCACGGGCACCCTGGCAGAGATTCGCGCCAAGCGTGCCCTTGACCGTCTCGCTGTGCTGGAGACCCCCCGTGCCGTTGTCCTGAGGGACGGGACCGAGACTGAGGTGGCGGTCGGCGAGGTCGTCATCGACGACGTCGTACGACTCCGGGCCGGCCAGCAGGTACCTGCGGACGGGGAAGTCCTGATCAGCGACGGCCTTGAGATCGATGAGTCGATCCTCACCGGTGAGTCCCGGCCCGTGCGCCCCGTGAGCGGAGCGCAGGTCATGTCCGGGACCACAGTGACGGCCGGGACCGGGTTGTTCCGCACCACCGCGGTCGGCGGGAGACGCCTACGCCCACCGGCTGGCCAGGGAGGCCCGCAGGTACTCACTCGTTGTCAGTGAGCTGCAGGCCGGGACCAATCGGGTGCTGCACTGGATCAGCTGGGTCATCGTGCCCGTGGCCCTGGTACTGGTGTGGTCCCAGCTGCGGTTGAGCGGAAGCATCGCCGAGACCTGGAGCAGCGGTGCCTGGCGGCACGCGGTCGTTGCCGGTATCGCCGGCGTGGTCAGCATGGTGCCCCAGGGCCTGGTGCTCCTGACCTCCGTCAACTTCGCCACCGCCTCCCTGTCCCTGGCCAGGCGCAACGTCCTGGTTCAGGAGCTGCCCGCCGTCGAGGTCCTGGCCCGGGTCGATACCCTGTGCCTGGATAAGACCGGCACCATCACCACCGGCCGTATCCGCCTCGGAGAGGTCCAGGGTCCCGACGGCGACCAGGCGCCCTCCGAGGTGCTCTCGGCGCTCGCACTTCTCAGTACGGTGGGGGAGGCCAACGCCACCGCCGATGCCATCAGGGAGGGGCTCAGTGATCTCAGAGGCCTTGGCGAGCAGGGCCTCAAGGATGCCCGGGAACCCGGAAATACGGGCTCCTCGGCCGACGTGGAGTCGGTGCCCTTCTCCTCTCGCCGCAAGTGGTCCGCGGTTCGCGACCGGTCCGGCACCACCTGGGTGCTCGGCGCCCCAGAGATCGTCCTGGCAGGACACAGCGAGTCAGTGCTGGACCGTGCTCGTCAGATCGCTGCGCAGGGAGTGCGTGTCGTGGCCCTGGCCCGATCGGGATCGCCCTGGAGGTCGGCTCCGGGGAGGATGATCCGCGGCTTCCCGATCACCTCGAGGCCGCAGGGATCGTGATCCTCACTGAGGAGATACGCCCCGACGCCGCTGAGACCCTCGCCTACTTCCGCCAGCAGGGAGTCGATGCCAAGGTCATCTCCGGTGACAGTCCCGAGACGGTGGCCGCGGTCGCCCGCCAGGCCGGGGTCACCGCCCCCGGTGGCGGAGAGCTCGTCGCCCTGGACGCACGTACCCTGCCTGCTGGTGCAGGCGGCGGGCACGAGACGGATGAGGACCTGGAGCGCCTGGCCGACGCGGTTGAGGGCGCCAGCGTCCTGGGACGCGTCACCCCCGAGCAGAAACGGGCACTGGTGCGGGCACTGAAGTCCCGAGGGCACGTCGTCGCCATGACCGGGGACGGCGTCAACGACGCCCTGGCACTCAAGGACGCCGACCTCGGCATCGCCATGGGCAACGGAGCTCCGGCCACTAAGGCGGTGGCGCGCCTGGTGCTGCTCAAGGGAGAGTTCTCGGCCCTGCCCGGGGTCGTGGCTCAGGGACGCCGTGTCATGGCCAACACCGAGCGCATCGCCTCCCTGTTCCTGGCCAAGACCATCTACGCGTCTCTCATCGCCGTCGTCGTGTCGGCCATGGCGGTCGCCTACCCGTTCCTGCCTCGCCAGTTCACGGTCGTCTCCTCGCTGACGATCGGGATCCCCGCCTTCGTCCTGGCTCTAGCCCCCAGCAACCAGCGCTACCGGCAGGGCTTCCTCGGCCGGGTGCTCAGCCTGTGCGTACCGGCGGGACTCATGGCGGGAACCGTGACCCTGTCCACGTACCTCTGGCTGACGCTCACCCACGCCCCGCGGGCCCAGGTGACCACGGCAACGACCCTGGTGCTCATCACCTGCGGGCTGTGGCTGCTCACGCTCACCGCCAGACCGTTGACGAGCTGGCGTCTGGGGCTGGTGGTCCTCATGGGGGCGATCGCGGTTCTCGGCGTCGTCGCCCCACCGGTGCGCGCCTTCTTCCTCCTGGCCTGGCCCACCCCAGGGGTGTGGTGGGTGATCGCACTCATGGCATGCCTGGCCATCGTTGGAATCGAGCTGGTTCACCTGGTGCGGCGCCGGATCGTGCGCGGTCGGGGATGAGTGCGCCTCTACTTCGCAGCGACGAGGCGCAGCCAGCCGTTGTGGGGATGGACGCTGACATCCACCATCAGAAAACCGGCCTCGTAGGCTGCGCCGGCCAGGGCTTCGCTGTCAGGGACGCGCATGTTCAGGCGACCCGCCCAGGCCCCCGCCGACGCCCGATCAGCGAACTCGTTTGCGATCACGAGCCTGCCACCGCGGTTGAGAACCCGGTGGATCTCAGTAAGACCGGCCTGCAGTTCCGGCCAGAAATAAGTGGTTTCGAAAGCCGTCACCACGTCGAAGAACCCGTCACGGAAGGGGAGGCTCTCCACTGAGCTCTCCACGATCCGCAGGCGTCCGGAGGAGATGGCGGCGCGGTTGACGCTCCGTGCGGTCTTGACCGCCTCAGGGGAGTGGTCAACGCCGGCGACCTCACGGCGCGTCTCCTCCAGGATCCGGGAGATGGCCTTGCCACCTCCGCAGCCGACGTCGAGTACCCTGTCAGTCAGCTGGATACCCGCTGCCTTCAGGCCCCACTGGTGCAGGCGGCCGTGCCCGATGTTCATGCTGCGCAGCAGGAGGCGGCCCATGAGCGAGGAAGGGCGGGAGAACTGGGACTCGGTCGGTGCGGAAGAAGACTCGGAAGAAATCATGGGCCCATGCTCCCGGCCGGGTGGCGCGGGAGCAAGAGCCGTCAGCACATGAGACGGTGGGGAAGTAGCTCAGGCCAGGACCCCGATGACCGGGTTCCACTCGCGCGGGATGCGCTCGTTGATGTAGCCGGCCTGCTGGAAGGGATCCTCCTCGAGCAGGGCCAGCGCGCCGGCCTCGTCCTCGGCGCGCACGACGATGAGGGCGTCGTGGGTGCCCACGTAGGGGCCGGCGGCCAGCAGTCGGCCCTCATCGGCCAGACGGCTGGTGAAGGCGCGGTGCGAGGGGCGGCCGGCGGCCATCTCCTCGTCCTTGTCGGTGACGTAGCGGTACTCGACGGCGTAGATCTTGCTCATGGTCTCAGCATAGAGGGGAGTTCCGGACGTGGCCTGAACCAGCGGCGCTGGCATTCTTCCGGCGTCCCGACCATGAGACACGTCGAACACGTGTGCGACGCGCGGGACGTGCGGTCACCCCTTAGACTCGAATCCCGTGAACGACTCTCTCATCATCCGTGGGGCCCGCGAGCACAATCTCAAGGGCGTGGACCTGGATCTGCCGCGCGACACGATGATCGTCTTCACCGGGCTGTCGGGCTCGGGCAAGTCCTCCCTCGCCTTCGACACGATCTTCGCCGAGGGGCAGCGCCGCTACGTGGAGTCCCTGTCCTCCTACGCCCGTCAGTTCCTCGGCCAGATGGACAAGCCCGATGTTGAGCTCATCGAGGGACTGAGTCCCGCCGTCTCCATCGACCAGAAGTCCACCTCACGCAACCCCCGATCCACGGTGGGCACTGTGACGGAGATCTACGACTACCTGCGTCTGCTCTACTCGCGCGCCGGCGTCCAGCACTGCCCGGTCTGTGACGCCGTCATCTCCTCCCAGACCCCGCAGCAGATCGTCGACCAGGTCCGTGCCCTGCCCGAGGGCACTCGCTTCCAGGTTCTCGCCCCCGTGGTGCGCGGACGCAAGGGCGAGTACTCCGAGCTCTTCGGCGAGCTGCGTGGGCGCGGCTTCAACCGGGTGCGCGTCGACGGCGCCCCTGAGCGCCTCGACAATCCCCCGACCCTCAACAAACGACTCAAGCACGACATCGAGGTCATCGTCGACCGGCTCGTCGTCCGGGAGGGCATCCGCCAGCGCCTCACCGACTCGGTGGAGACGGCGCTCGGCCTGGCCGAGGGCCTGGTCATCATCGAGCAGGTCGACCTGCCTGAGGACGACCCCGACCGGGAGCGCCGCTACTCCGAGAAGCGCGCCTGCCCCAACGAGCACCCCCTGGCCCTGGACGAGATGGAGCCGCGCACCTTCTCCTTCAACGCCCCCTACGGCGCCTGCCCCGCCTGCACCGGGATCGGCACCCGGCTCGAGGTGGACCCCGAGCTCGTCGTCCCCGACGAGGAGCTGACCCTGGCCGAGGGCGCCGTTGCCCCCTGGTCGAGCCACCAGAAGTACTTCACCCGCCAGCTCGAGGCCCTGGGCAAGGAGCTCTCCTTCGACGTCGACACCCCCTGGCGCGCCCTACCGGCACGGGCCAGGGAGGCGATCCTGCGCGGTAAGGACTACGAGGTCAAGGTCACCTACCGCAACCGTTGGGGGCGCGAACGCATCTACTCCACCGGCTTTGAAGGGGTTCTCGACTACGTCATGCGCAAGCACGACGAGACCGAGTCCGACTGGTCCCGCGAGCGCTACCAGGCCTACATGCGTGAGATCCCCTGTCCCGTCTGTGCCGGGGCCCGGCTCAAGCCCGAGGTACTGGCCGTGCGCGTGGGCGAGCTGTCCATCGCTCAGCTGTGCGAGCTGCCGATCAGCGAGGCCCGAGACTTCCTGGCCGACCTCAACCTCACCGGCCAGGCCGCTCAGATCGCCGGCAGCGTCCTGACCGAGATCAACGCGCGCCTCGGCTTCCTCGTGGACGTGGGCCTGGACTACCTCAGCATGGCCCGCGGTGCGGCCACGCTCTCCGGAGGCGAGGCCCAACGCATCCGCCTGGCCACCCAGATCGGCTCAGGCCTGGTGGGGGTCCTCTACGTCCTGGACGAGCCCAGTATCGGCCTGCACCAGCGCGACAACACCCGACTCATCGAGACCCTCCAGCGGCTGCGGGACCTGGGCAACACACTCATCGTCGTCGAGCACGATGAGGACACCATCCGCTCGGCCGACTGGATCGTCGACATCGGTCCTGGCGCCGGCGAGCTGGGCGGCGAGGTCGTCTACTCCGGTAACATCGAGGGCCTGGCCAGAGCCGAGGGCTCGGTCACCGGCGACTACCTGGCCAGACGGCGTCAGATCGAGATCCCCGCGACTCGACGCAAGCGGGACAAGAACCGTGAGGTCACCGTTGTCGGCGCCCGTGAGAACAACCTCAAGGACGTCACCGTCTCCTTCCCCCTCGGCGTACTGACCGCCGTCACAGGAGTATCCGGCTCGGGGAAGTCCTCCCTGGTCAACGCCATCCTCTATCAGGTGCTCGCCAACCGGCTCAACCGCGCCCGCGGCGTGCCCGGCAGGCACAAGACGGTGCGGGGCGTGGAGCACCTGGACAAGGTGGTGCACGTCGACCAGTCTCCGATCGGGCGCACCCCCCGGTCCAATCCCGCCACCTACACCGGGGTGTGGGACCACATCCGCAAGATCTTCGCGGCCGTGCCCGAGTCGAAGGTGCGCGGCTATGGACCCGGGCGGTTCTCCTTCAACGTCAAGGGCGGGCGCTGCGAGTCATGTAAGGGTGACGGCACGCTCAAGATCGAGATGAACTTCCTGCCCGACGTCTACGTTCCCTGCGAGGTCTGCCACGGCGCCCGCTACAACCGGGAGACACTGGAGATCCGTTACAAGGACAAGACGGTCGCCGACGTCCTGGACATGACCATCCACCAGGCGGCCGAGTTCTTCTCCGCCTCCTCAGTGATCTCCCGCCACCTCAACACCCTGGTCGAGGTGGGACTGGGGTATGTGCGCCTGGGGCAGTCGGCCACCACGCTCTCCGGCGGTGAGGCCCAGCGCGTCAAGCTCGCCACCGAGCTTCAGCGCCGGTCCTCCGGCCGCACCATCTACGTTCTCGATGAACCGACCACCGGGCTGCACTTCGAGGACATCCGCAAGCTGCTCGGGGTGCTTCAGGGACTGGTGGACAAGGGCAACTCCGTGGTGGTCATTGAGCACAATCTCGATGTCATCGCCAACGCCGACTGGGTCATTGACATGGGGCCCGAGGGCGGCAAGGGCGGGGAACCGTCGTCGTGGCCGGCACGCCGGAGAAGGTCGCGGCCACTGAGTCGTCCTACACCGGCCAGTTCCTGGCTCCGGTGCTGGAGGCCGCCCGCGGCTGACGCCCCTTCCCGCTCCGGTCCGGCTCTGCTGGACGGCTCGGCGTCGGTTCCCCGCTGCCCTCAGATGTTCCTGGAGTCCACGGGGTTCTGGTCGTTCTCGTGACGCTGCTCCTGCGCGTAGCGGTTGTAGAGCAGCGACAGGACGAAGCAGACGACACCTGCGGCCGCCAGCGAGATGACTCGAATGATCGAGTTCTGCGCGGCCACGTCCATAACGGCGAGCTTGAGTACGGACAGGAGCACCAGGGTCAGTCCGTAGTGGCGCAGGATTGTCAGACGCGCCCTGAACCCGAGGACGATGCAGGCTCCGCCCGTCAGCAGTACCAGCACCGACATGAGGACCGAGCCCGGGTCGACCTCGGTGGCCACTATGACTGAGAGCCACATGAGCAGTGAGTTGCCGATCGCAAGGCTCAGGCACACCTCCGCAGACCGCCGCCAGGGAAGCAGGAGCCACGTGGCGCATGCCCCCACCCCCAGGGCGACGGCGACCAGCAGCAGCATCCAGATCGACGAGGAGGCATCCTCGGCCCACGACAGCGTCACCATTGCCAGCACGGCCACTATCGCTGAGAGGATCCACGACGGCGCCGGTGCTCCTGCCTGATTTCCCGCCGGGCCGGGCAGGGCCTCGCCGCGAGGACCCACCCGGTAGCGGGATCCTCGGCACTGACCACTGAGCACTCGCTTAGGCGTGGCTCCGCTTGAGAACGCCCCCAGAGCGATGAATGTGATCGTCGCCAGGCCTGGAACCGCGCGCAGCGCCGCCCAGGCGCTCTGGGAGTCCCCCACGAGACCGGAACCCAGGAACGGAACGACGACTGCGATATTGAATGCCACCACCGCCAGTGCCGCCCGCAGGGCCAGTACCCGTGTCTGGACGTGCGACGGCGCGGCATATGAAGCAGGGACCGGAGAGCTGCATGCGGCTCGGTCACCGAGTCCTTCGGCCACGATGACCATGAGCGCAGAGATCACCACGGAGACGATCAGCGACCAGATGTCGCCGCGGGAGTGAGCAGCGCCCGGGGCCATGAGAATCGGCACCGTCCCGAGAAGGGCAAGGATCGGGGCCGGCTCCACTCTTGCGTTCAAGATCGCCGGAAGCAGGCACGGCATCGCAGCCACGATGACGAAGAGATAGACCCTGGGGTCGTCAATGATCGCCATCCCGATCAGTGCGAGGGGGAAGAACGCAACCTCGTGCCCGATCGCCATGGCACGGCGCCAACCAGCGGGGCAGTGGATCGGGAGTGTCGCGAGTGCCGCCAAGGCCAGCAGGAGGAGCTCGAGGAGGAAGGTGATGACGATGACGGTGTGCGCCCAGGCGGAGGCTCATCTGCTCCGTCATCAGGTTTCCGATCCTCAGCATGAGGATCACCGCCGTTGGGCCCCAGTCCCATCCCGAGGTCTCGACACCGATGCTCCACAGCTGTGTGCTGGCATGGAGTGTCTGGCACACCAGCAGCAGGCACAGGGTCAGAACGATACCGGTGCCGCTGGCGACGGAGGTGCGCAGCATCGGTTGGATCGGGGCGGCGATGAGGGCCGTCGCCGTCGCCACCATTGACGTCACCGGATACCAGGCGGCCAGCCTCATCCGCTCCGTGTTGCGCGACAGGACCACGCAGGTCAGTGCCAGTACCGTGACGTAGATACTGATCATCAGCCACGTGATGAGCGCGGCCTGCGGCTGACGCACCACGTGGCTGACTGCGAACCCGATGGTCACCAGGGCGCCGAGGGTTGAGACGACCGCGGTGAACAGCACCCGTGTCATGTGGGACACGGCCAGGAGTACGAGCCCCCAGCAGGCCATGAGCACCAGAGCGGGCTCTGGGCTGAGCATTCCATTGAGAAGGACGGCTCCCACGATGGAAACGAAGCCGAGTCCTCCACCAGTTCCCGTGATCGTCGCCGCAGCGACGCGGTAACGGGGACGACTGATCCCCAGCTGAGCGCCGGCCGCTGTCATCGTGACCGCGATGAGTGCCAGTCCCAGGATCTTGACCGGGTCAGGAATGGAGTCCCAGACGAGAGCCAGAAGACTCACCCCGGCAGACAGGACGAGCACCGCTGCGGCGCCGGAGAGCAGATAGCGTCCGAGGTTGCCCTCCCGCATCGCTCGCTGGGCCCATCCGGGGACCTGCTCGGTGCCTGCGCTGCGTGCCTGGCCGGTCCCGGCCGGTCCGCTTCCCTGCATATGAGAGGCAGCGCCCGCAACGGGTGCATGATGCATCGAGTCCGGGCTCGTCCAGGGTGCCGAGGCTTGCTCGGGCTCCACGGGGGCGGGCTCCTGACCGTAAGGTGCCGGCGGCACCTCGCCTCGGGGTGCTCGGGGGGCCTCCGAAGGCGTGGTTGTCTTGGTGTGAGCGGCTTTGTCATCCAGGGGAACTTCGTTGACGGGGGCCTGAGCAGCAGGTTCGTCGAGGTGTTGCCAGGGGGTCTCGGAGACCGTGCTCGCCTCCGAGGTGCTCGCGGGCGGTGTCGTCTCAGGCTGGTGCGGCGTGTCAGCGGGTGAGGGTTCCGCAGAGTAACCATCAACGACGTCGGTGGCCGCGCCTCCTTCGAGGTGGAAACAGGGCGCTGCTCATCACCGTGGTGGGGAAGTCACTGCCTCCTGCGTTGGGGTGGTGGAGGAGTAGGTCAGCCAGGTGACGCGTTCTGCGAGCCAGTCGATCTTCCTCTCGATGAGGTCCAGTCTCTGCAGTACCAAGGCGACATTCGGGCCGACAGTGGACGGTATGGACACGACGGTTCTCCTCGTCACTCGGTGCTCGGCGGTAAGCACTTGTCACTCAACCGGTTCTTCTGAGAGTACGGGGAGCTGTCGATGTCGTGAAGGGGGAAAGGTACCCTGTGGAAAACTCGGGAACGAGAGGAAGACCGGTCGTTCAAGAACGAACAGACTCGAACAAAGATCCACAAGAACGGTCAGGCTGGGATAGGCTGCATCTCATGAGCGAGAACGGACTCACTGCAGCGCAGCACAAGATGCGCGATGCCGGCGTCGCCGATCAGGCCATCACGGTTTTCACGCACTACTACCAGTCCCTGGAAGCGGGAGCCACGGGACTCATCCCCGAGGAGACCATCGAGCCCCTGACGCAGATCGACTCCCTCGCTGACGTTGAGGTCAGTGATGAGGAGGCTCGCGAGGCGCTGAGCAAGACGGTCCTCATCCGGCTCAACGGGGGCCTGGGCACCTCGATGGGCCTGGATCGCGCCAAGTCCCTCCTGCCGGTGCGTGACGGCAAGACCTTCCTGGACCTGCTGGTCGATCAGGTTCTGGCGGCGCGTCGGCGTTACGGTGTGAGCCTGCCACTGATCCTCATGAACTCCTTCCGTACCCGCGAGGACTCCCTCGAGGTGCTGGCCGGGCACCCCGAGGTCCAGGTCGACGGACTGCCCCTGGACTTCCTGCAGAACCGCGAGCCCAAGCTTCGCGCTGACGATCTGGCTCCCGTGGAGTGGGGGGCCGACCCCGAGCTCGAGTGGTGCCCCCCGGGGCACGGCGACATCTACACCGCCCTGCTCGCCTCCGGGCTGCTGGACGCCCTCCTGGACCAGGGGTATCGGTACGCCATGACCGCCAACTCCGACAACCTCGGTGCGGCGCCCTCGGCCAGGATCGCCGGCTGGTTCGCCGCCTCCGGTGCCCCTTACGCGCCGGAGATGTGCCGTCGCACGCCAGCCGATGTCAAGGGCGGCCACTTGGCCGTGCGTAAGAGCGACGGGCGCATCATTCTGCGTGACACGGCGCAGACGCCTGGCGACCAGATGCACTACTTCACCGACCAGTTCCGCCACCCCTTCTTCCATACGAACAACCTCTGGTTCGACCTCAAGGTGCTGCGCGACACCCTGGCTGAACGGGGAGGGATCCTCGGTCTTCCGCTCATCAAGAACAGCAAGACGGTGGACCCCGCAGACTCCTCCTCAACGCCGGTCATCCAGCTCGAGACGGCCATGGGGCGCCGCCGTGGAGGCCTTCGAGGGTGCGACAGCCATCGAGGTGCCACGTTCCCGGTTCCTGCCGGTCAAAACCACCAACGACCTGCTGCTGGTGCGCTCGGACGTCTACGAGGTCGACGACGACGGTCTGCTGCGGATGGTCCCGGAGCGGGCCTGCACCGTAAATCTCGACCCGCGCTTCTACAAGAAGATCCAGGACTTCGAGGTCCGGTTCCCCGACGGCGTCCCCTCCATCAAGGATGCGCGGTCGCTGACCGTGGACGGCGACTGGACCTTCGGCGCCGACGTCGTCGCCACCGGTGAGGCGCGCGTGGAAGAGGAGGGCTCCCCCGGAAGGATCGTCGACGGCACCCGGATCTGAACGAGCCGTTAGCAGTGACCTTGCTGGTCGCTGCTTGCTACGCGGGGGCGTCGTACCTCGGTCATGGGGTTCGGCGCCTTCCCTGCCGAGCGAGGGCACGAAAAAATGCTTACCCTAGCAGGAGAGGGCAAGCGTGAAGACTGCGTGATCCGGTGGGCGATACTGGAATCGAACCAGTGACCTCCTCGGTGTGAACGAGGCGCTCTAACCCCTGAGCCAATCGCCCGGTGCGGCGCTAACCTTAGCCAGGCCGATACCCCCGGAGCAAACGGCTGCCCGGTGAGGTGAATCACCGCGATGCTGTTTGCCTGTCACCGCGATCGTGATGCTATGGTTTTCCAGCACCGAGCGGTTCAGTCGGACCGTGAGGAATCACGCGGATGTGGCTCAGTTGGTAGAGCATCACCTTGCCAAGGTGAGGGTCGCGGGTTCGAGTCCCGTCATCCGCTCCGAGGAGCCGGGAGCGCCCAGCCCCAGCATCTCATGGTGGGTTGGCCGAGAGGTTAGGCACCGGCCTGCAAAGCCGTTTACACCGGTTCGAATCCGGTACCCACCTCGGGCGATTGGCGCAGCGGGAGCGCGCTTCCCTGACACGGAAGAGGTCACTGGTTCGATCCCAGTATCGCCCACCACATGCAAAGATACGAAGGCCTGAGCCCTGCTGGCTCGGGCCTTTGCTGGGGCGCGGCTCGTCGGGGCGAGCAATACGTATG
>BNJS01001081.1_pt1 | contig 148316 bp, 171 predicted proteins | sample 8540461 | NCBI WGS metagenome assembly BNJS01 (sample SAMD00202454, study PRJDB9452) | human saliva metagenome | isolation source: human saliva | place: Japan | reverse complement strand
TTTCTTGGCTCAGGATGAAAAAGCCCACAGGACTTACTTCGCTTTCAGTTTCTTGGCTCAGGCTGAAAAGTCCCCGGACTTTTCCTCCCTAAATCTTTCTAATTTTTTTCTTCTACTAGTATAACAAAAAAAGGGAAGAAGGCAAACTTCCCTGTTTAATCACTTTCTTGATTTTCTTCCCAGTCGTGGTAAGCAGCGTAGAGCTGGCTTTTATTCCACTGGTAGAGTTTCGCAACTTCCTTAATGGCTTGATTTTTCTTCATGCCTTGTTGGATGCGTGCTTGGATATCTGAAAACAAGTCCTCCTCGTCCTTTTCCTCCACATCCTGACTGGCGCCTTCAACGATGAGAAGGCATTCACCCTTGAGTGGCGTTTCAGCAATACTTTCTAGTAGCTCTGAAATCTTTCCTCGTTGGTATTCTTCATAGATTTTGGTCAATTCTCTAACCAAGACTACCGAGCGGTCACCGTAGACCCCTAGCATATTTTCCAATGTATCTGCCACACGGTGGGGTGATTCATAGAAAATCTGAGTTTCTGGGTACTCTTTTTTGGCTTCGAAAAATTGCTTTTGCTGGCCAGACTTTCTCGGTAAGAAACCGTAAAAGATATGTGGCTGGGGCGCCAAACCACTGGCAATCAAGGCAGAAATTCCTGCAGAGGCACCTGGAACGGTGACAACTGCGATTTCTTCCTCAATAGCTGCCTTAACCAAATCATGCCCAGGATCCGAGATACTAGGCAGACCAGCGTCAGAAACCTGAGCAATACTTTGTCCTGCTTTCAAGAAACCAATCAAATCAGGAATCTTTTCCTTGGCATTATGCTCGTGAAAACTAATCTGCTTGGTGAAAATGTCAAAATGCTTGAGCAAAAGACCCGTATTGCGCGTGTCCTCAGCCGCAATCCAGTCCACTTCTTTTAGAGTCTGGATGGCACGAAAGGTCATGTCATCTAGATTGCCAATTGGCGTTGCTACTAGGTAAAGCTTGCCATAGGGAGACTGCCCCTTAAAACTTTTTTGAATCTGCATGCCTACTCCCTGTACAACAACTCGTCACAGAACATACATTCCTCGTCCTGTTCTCGGCGTTGTCCATAAAAATCATTACAAACGTGAAACCCGTCCTTATAGATTCGACGGACGCTTTCACGAACATGCTTGGCCTTGACGGGAGCATCTGCTTCCACCTCGCCTAAGCGTTCGCGCAACTTACTATTTTCCAAACGAAGAGCTGTATTTTCTTCTACCAAGCTCTTGAGATTTTTCTTGATGGCTTCCACATCGGCCAAGGTCACCAATAACTGTTGGGAAAAATCGTCCAGCGCATCAAATAATTCTTTCTTATCCATAAACCAGCCCTTTCCTTTCTTTATCCTTCATTGAGTTTATATTTCTTTCAAAACCAGATATTCCATGGCATTTTGAAAGCTAACATTAGCCTGCCACATTTTTCTAGCTTCTAGCAAATCTTGTAAAATCTGTCGAATCCTTGCTTGCAAGAGATCCTGCCCACAGAGGACTTCGAGGATTCGCAAGACCTGATCTTGTTTTTCCTTGTCATCTGCCAGACTAGCTAATTTAGCCACCTGCAAATAACTCTCTTTTTTCTTAGCTATTAACCAAATCAGCAGTCGTTCGCTCTCATCCACCAAGGTCCAAAAACTAGCCTGATTGACCAACTTTTCAGCTTCAGCACGCGATTGACTAAACTGAGCTAAAAGAGTCGCTTTTTTCTTGACCAGACCTGCTTGTTCTAATTGATGGATGAGCTTTTCTTCTTGCTTTTTAAAGTGAAAAATCTGGGTTCGACTACGGATGGTCGGCAAAATTTTTTCCTCATCGCTAGTTAAGAAGAAAATGTAAACTTCACTCTGGGGTTCTTCGATAACCTTGAGCAGAGAATTAGCTGCGTTAGGATGCATTTTTTCCGCCTGCTCGATAATAAAGACCTGTTGCTGGCTTTCTATCCCTGCTTGGGAAAACTGAGCCACCAATTCTCGAATCCGTTCTGTCTTGATGATCTGATTGACCGGTTTAATCAAGGTGACATCAGGAAATTCTTCCTGTTCAATTAGCTTGCAGTTTCGGCAATTCTCACATGGTAAAATGCCTACCTTATCCCTACAAAAGAGGCTCTTAGCCAAAAATTGTGCCATTTCCAAGCTTCCAAAGAAACCTGAAAAAAGATAGGCGTGATTGAGCTGGTCTTGTTCTAGGATACGGACAAAGCGGTCAAACTGGTCTGGTTGCCAAGCCCTTAGTTGATCTTGTTTCATTTTGCCAATCCCATTCTCTCAAATAAGACAGCCTTGGTCGTTTCCACAACTTGCTCCAAAGGAAGACTGGCATCAATCTTGACAATACGATTTCCTTCTTTTTCTAGAAAAGAAAGATAACCTTGACGGACTTTCTTGTGCAAGTCCAAGCCTTCCAAGTCCAAACGATTGACCTCGCGATCACTATTGGCAGCAATACGAGCCAGCCCTTCTTCCACTTCGATGTCAAAATAAAGTGTCAGTCGGGTTTGAGGCCATCTGTCGCAAAGTGATTGAGCCAATCAATGGCATCAATATCCAAGCCACGGCCAAATCCCTGATAAGCAACGGAACTATCGATGAAGCGGTCCATAATGACCAACTTACCAGCTTCAAGAGCAGGCAGAACTTTTTCCACCAAGTGCTGTCTGCGACTGGCGATATAGAGAAGAAGCTCTGTTTTAGGATCCATCTGAGTATGGCTGGGGTCCAAAATCACTTGACGAATCTTCTCCCCAATCAAGACTCCACCTGGCTCACGGGTCGTCAGTACCTCTACTCCTTTTTCCTCTAAAATGGGGAGTAGAGCCTCTAAAACACTGGTCTTTCCTGCTCCCTCTGGTCCCTCAAGAGAGACTAAAAATCCTTTTGACATGTCTAACTCATTTCTTTTTTTCTACCTTCTATTCTATCAAAAAAATAGGTTTTTGTGACAATCTTTTTACGCCTTCTCTATTCAATCGACCATAAAAGAGGCTGGAAGTCATCCAACCTCTTATTTACCTAGTTCTTGTGTTCGTTTATAGGCTTGATGAACTGCATCCATGACAGTGCCTCTAAAGGCATGTTCTTCCAGACTTGCTACACCCGCGATAGTCGAACCTCCTGGGCTACAAACTTGGTCTTTCAATACTCCAGGATGTTGCTGGCTTTCGAGAACCATTTGTCCTGCGCCGACTACTGTTTGGGCAGCCATTTTTAAAGCCGTTTCTCGTGGCAATCCCGACTGAACACCCGCATCTGCCAAAGCCTCGATAAAGAGATAGACAAAGGCCGGTCCACAACCTGCAAGACCTGTCGCCGCATCGATTAAGCCATCCCCCAGCTCAACCAAGAGACCAGCCTTAGCTAAGAGCTGACGAAAGAGCTCACTATCCTCAGCCCTGCAATTAGGAGACAAGGCATAACTAATCACTCCTTGGCCGATAGCAACTGATGTATTGGGCATGATGCGAATGATACGATGTTGACTTGGGATAAGACTAGCTAGTTTTTCCAAGGTCAATCCAGCCGCCATAGAAATCAAAAGAAGGCTCTCTCTTTTTTTCAAGGATAGACTGGTATTGAGCAAGGATTTCAGAAAACTGAGCAGGCTTAACTCCTAGAAAGATCACATCTGCTTCTGCAAAAATTTCTTCATTGCTGGAAGCCTGACCGCCAAAATTGGCGATGAAAGCATCTACTTTTGCTTGACTACGATTGGCAAGGAGAATCTCATCTGACGGTCTAGCCTGCAAGACAGCCTTGGCCAAGCTAGCACCCATATTCCCCAAACCGATAAATCCAATCCTCATTTCTTACTCCCTTATCTGTCCGTCACCCGTAACCACATACTTGTAGCTGGTCAACTCTTTTAAGCCCATTGGACCACGCGCATGCAGTTTCTGAGTAGAAATCCCCATTTCACAACCAAGACCAAATTGGCCCCCATCTGTAAAACGAGTTGAGGCATTAACATAGACTGCTGCAGAGTCCACTTGATCTGTAAAGTAAGCTGCAGCCTCAGCATTTTCCGTCACAATGGCGTCCGAATGATGGGTACTGTGGGCTTCAATGTGCGCAACCGCTTCTTCTAAACTGCTCACAACCTTAACCGCTAGGACATAGTCTAAAAACTCAGTGTCAAAGTCTTGAGCCTCAGCTGCTTGACCTGAAACAAACTGACTTGCTTTACTATCCAAGCGGAATTGAATCGGTTCCAGCCCAGCTTCTTCCCGACCTGTAACCAGAACTTGCTCCAAGCGAGGAAGGAAATCTGTGGCCTTGTCTTCATGAATCAGCAAGACCTCCATGGCATTACAAACAGAAGGACGGCTGGTTTTAGCATTGTTGATGATAGACAGAGCCTTATCTTCGTCTGCATCCTTATCTACATAGACATGGACAATCCCAGTTCCTGTCTCAATAACAGGCACGATAGCATTTTCAACCACCGCATTGATCAGCCAGCCCCTCCACGAGGTATGAGAAGATCTAGATAACCCTTGGCCTTCATCATAGCATAGCTACTTTCACGGCTAGTATCTTCCACCAGTTGAATCACATCTGGATGGATTGTGGTCGTCTCCAAGCCCTTCTTCAAAGCTGTGACAATAGCATGAGCAGTTTGATAGGCATCTTTGCCACTACGAAGAACGACTGCATTTCCACTCTTAAGAGCCAAGGCAGCTGCATCCGACGTCACATTTGGACGGCTTTCATAGATAATTCCGATAACACCCATAGCCACACGTTTCTTGGTAATAAGCAAGCCATTTTCAAGATGACTTGTCTCTAAGACTTCACCAATGGGATCTGGTAAAGCAACCACTTCACGAATCCCTCTTGCCATCGCTTCTATACGTCCTTCATCCAAATAAAGACGGTCTAGCATAACATCTGAGATTTTCCCCTTGGCCGCTTCCATATCGAGGACATTTGCCGCTAGAATCTCCTCAGTAGCTGCCAATAAGTGATCAGCCATAGCTAGCAAGGCTTGGTTTTTCACTGTTTCACTAGCAGTGTTAATTGACTTTTTAACAGCCTTCACCTGTTCAAATTGTTCCTGTGTCCTTACCATTTTTCACCTCTAAAATTCTGTAAAAAGTAGCTGGATTTCAGGAGTGATGGAAATCCAGTCATCACGGTGAATCAAGACTCCCTTAGCTTTTTGAGAACGGAGCATATCTTCTAGGGCTGAGACACCAAATTGGACACGTCCCTTTCCAAGAGATTGACCTGTTTCTTTATCAGCCACTGTTACAATATCGTGGTAAGAGAAGTTTCCTTCAACTTCTACCACACCTGATAAAAGGAGACTTTTCCCGTTTTTTGAAAGTGCTTCTGCAGCTCCACCATCTACCCAAATCGTTCCTTGACTTTTTGCATAAAAAGCCAACCATTGTTTCTGAGTACGAAGGCCCTTCTCTTGCGCAACAAAGAAGGAACCATCCTTGGTCTCGTTCGCCGCCTCAATCAGAGCATCTGATTTCAGGGACGAGCAGATATAGACTGGCACCCCTGACTCCGTTGCGATCGTAGCCGCCTTGATCTTAGTCAACATCCCACCTGTACCATTAGACGAACCTGCTCCACCAGCCATATCAATAATCTCACGATTGATAGTCTCGATTTTCTCCAAACGTTTGGCTCTTGGATCTGAGTTGGGATTTCCAGTATAGAGACCGTCCACATCTGTCAAGAGAACCAAAAGATCCGCTTGAACCATAGCTGCAACCTGGGCACTCAAAGTGTCATTATCCCCAACCTTGAGTTCGTCAATAACGACACTGTCATTTTCATTGATGATGGGGATTGCACCACGATGAAGCAATACAGACAAGGCCTGGTGGGCGTTCTTATAGCGACGTTTATCTACAAAATCATCCTGTGTCAGCAAGATTTGTGCAGAAACGATCTGGCGCATGAGGAGGTTGGTTGTATATTCCTCCAACAAAAGTCCCTGACCAACTGCAGCCGAAGCTTGTTTATCTGCAATCTTGGTCGGACGTTTTTTAAAACCCAAAGCTCCAAATCCAGCGGCAACTGCCCCAGATGACACCAAAATCAACTCATGTCCAGCCTCATGCAGCATAGCCAATTGCTGGGTAATTGCCTTTACTTTACTTCTTGATAAACTCCCGTCTTCATTTGTCAAGGAGGAAGTCCCTACCTTAAAGACGATTCGTTTGTACTTCATATTCTCACTCCGATTCTTCATATTTATCCATTATAACATGAATACTTTAAAATAGAAAAGACTTGAAATGAAAAAGGTTGAGACAAGGCATCTCAACTCTTTTATCTATTCTCAATTTTACGCAATCTTGCCAGCGTTTCTTTAAAAATTTCTGGAATATCTGCTGTAAATTCCAAGGTTTCACCTGTTCTCGGATGGGTAAAACCTAGAGTCTTAGCATGGAGAAATTGTCCATGTCCTTTCAAGGTCTTACGAGGACCATAGACCTCATCACCAGCGACTGGATGGCCAATATAAGCCATATGAACACGGATTTGGTGGGTACGCCCTGTTTCCAGTTGCAACTCTAGCAAACTATAATCTCCAAAGCGTTCCAAGACTTGAAAACGAGTCACTGCTGGCTTCCCTTTAGCAGTCACTGCCTGTTTCTTACGATCTTTTTCACTACGACCAATCGGAGCTTCAATCACACCACGATCATTGGGAAGATTGCCATGAACAATCGCCCAGTATTTACGGAGAGACTTCTTGTCCTTGAGTTCTTGCGCGAGTGCTAAGTGGGCCTCATCATTCTTAGCAATCATGAGGAGACCCGACGTGTCCTTGTCAATGCGGTGAACGATACCCGGCCGGAGAACACCATTGATACCTGACAAGTCCTTGATATGGTACATGAGGGCATTGACCAAGGTTCCGCTAGTATGACCAGCACTCGGATGCACCACCATCCCCTGAGGTTTGTTAACAACGGCTACATCCTCATCTTGGTAAATGATATCTAGCGGAATATCTTCAGCCACATACTCTAAAACCTCCGGTTCTGGCACATGGTAAGTGACCACATCGCCCTCTTGGACAGTGTATTTGGCTTTCTTGGCTTGCCCATTAACCAAAACTTGTCCAGCCTTGATTTGTTCATTCGCGAGACTGCGTGACAATTCTGTCAGATCTGACAAAGCCTTGTCTAGACGTTGCCCACCCGTTTCAATTTTTATTTCCATTTACTTCCTCTTTAAGCATTGCAATCAATAGAATAATCACACCAACTGTCAAATAGCTATCAGCAACATTGAAAATCGCAAAGTTGATAAAGTCTAGGTGAAACATATCCACCACAAAACCTTGACTCATTCTGTCGATAAAGTTGCCCAGACCTCCCGCGATTATCAAAGTCAGTCCAAAAACCAGCCAGAGAGAATCTTCCATGTGTTTATGGAGATACCAAATGGCTCCTACCATGACGACCAGTGTAATGACAGCAAATAACCACTGCTGGTCTTGTAACATAGAGAAGGCCGCCCCTCTATTTTGCAGGTAGGTCAAGCTAACGAGATTGGGGATCCAAGACCGGACCTCTCCCAAAGGTATCTGTTGGACAACATAGGCTTTAACCCACTGATCCAGCCCAATCAAAAGCAGTACAATGACTGCTACTATTCCTCTTTTTTTCATGATTTCCTCTTTTGATCAAAATATTCTTGCATGACTTCTACGAAAAGAGTCCCAGCTTGGCTAAGCTCCACCTCTTCCCGTTTGACGTAGACCATGCGGTTATCTAGATTATCCTTGAGACGAATGACTGTGATGCCATTGACACTGTCACTATCTAAAAATCCTGAACCTGTCGCATAGGCATCCGTCCGCTCCAAAATACCATTCAAAGTAGCACGGTCCGTCACGTTAAACATCTGCGAGCTCGCGCTGGTGTCGACAAAGTTCTCTGAATAGTATAGATACTCATCTTTTTCCTGAGTAAAACGAACCGTTGGTAAATCCGCTAAATCCTCCATGACCAACTCCTCTTTCTGTGCTAAAGGATGTCCTTCACGAAGATAAATGTGAGTCTGGAAAGGAATTAGTTCAATAACTTCTAAACCAAGCTTTTCAACCCGTTGCATGATTCCCTTTTTATTTTGGTTGTTGAGGTAGATAATCCCAATCTCACTGTGTCCTTGGGCTACTTCATCTAAGATTTGAACTGTAGTAGACTCAAAAATACGAAAGTTCTTATAATCAGGATAACGTTCTGAAAAGGCCGTAATGGTTGGTGGCAAGAAGTCATAGTGTTGACTGGCAATGGAAAATTCATCCTTTTCTTCCTCAGGATTGGCATACTGATTTTGAAAAACATCAAAGCCTTTAACTAACTCTTGTGCTTTCTCATAAAATTCCATACCGCGACGTGTCAAAAACGTTCCTGAACTCGTCCGACGGAAAATTTTAAAGCCTAACTCTTTTTCCAAATCGCGCACAGAAATAGACAGACTCGGCTGACTAACATACATCTTTTCAGCAGCTTCACGGAAAGTACCGCTATTCGCAATAGCCACAACATAGCGTAATTGTTGAATATTCATCTTCTACCCCCAACTTCTCTATCTGTTCATTATACCATATTTCAGAATTTTTCCAAAAAAGAAAAAAGTGTCCATCGCAAGTTTAAATCTAACTATTCTTTACTAAATTCAATATGGGTATCAAAACAAAAAATAGGCTCTCCAAAAACTCGGAAAGCCTTATTTAATGCTACTTCTAGCTTCCTCACCTTTTCATTTCAAGGCTCGGGATAAAAAGGTTCACTGGACCTTTTTATTTTGCGATTGGGTAAACAGAAACTTGTTTCTTATCGCGTCCTTTACGTTCAAAGCGTACTACGCCTTCAACTTTAGCGAACAAAGTATCGTCTCCACCACGTCCAACGTTTACACCTGGATAGATGTGTGTACCACGTTGACGGTAAAGGATTGATCCACCTGTTACAGTTTGTCCGTCAGCTGCTTTAGCTCCAAGACGTTTCGCTTGTGAATCACGTCCGTTTGATGTAGAACCTCCACCTTTTTTGTGGGCGAAAAGTTGCAAGTTGTTAAGAGTCATTTTTAACATAATGTTTTCCTCCGTGTTAGTTTTCTGTGATAACTCTGGTTTGGACGAACTCAGAAGAGTTCTCCGATAAGTTTGCCATACCTAAGAAAAATGATTCGAAGAATAACTGCGTCATTTCTCTCTGGTGTGAAGGAAGATCCGCTGGTATTTCAACCTTTAGATAGCCACCTTCATCTTCGTTTAATTCTAGGATTGGTTCATAGCCTGCAAATTTCTCAATGGAATTGATAAAGTTAATGGCAAGCGTAGAAACCGATGCACACACGACATCTAAGCCGTATTCGCCACTTTCGGCGTGTCCAGTAATTTCCGCACTCCTCAGCTCGCCATCTTCGGCTCTCTCAAAGACTGCTTGTATCATGTGTTCTCCTTAAAATTAAGCGTTGATCGCGTTGATGACAACTTTTGTATATGGTTGACGGTGACCTTGTTTACGGTGGCTACCTTTTTTAGGTTTGTACTTGTAAGTAACAACTTTCTTTTGTTTTCCTTGTTTTTCAACAGTTCCAACTACAGTAGCTCCAGCAACAAGTGGAGTTCCGACAACAGTGTTTTCACCACCAACAAGAACAACTTCGTTAAAAGTAACTTCTTGACCAGCTTCAACGTTCAATTTTTCAACGTAAACTGCTTGACCAACTTCAACTTTAACTTGTTTTCCGCCAGTTTTGATAATTGCGTATGTGCTCATTATGCACCTCCTATGATTTTTAGGGTTTCCCCGTATTTTTGTGAAGACTCGCCTAGCATCGTGGGACGAACCACTTAAACTTGAAGAAACAAGTTACGATGTTCGTGCGGTTGCACAGGATTGTGCATAGTCAACTCTTCAAGTATAGCATATCTTCTTTTTTCTTACAAGCGAAATCAATCAAAATTAAGCTTTTTCTTTCTCTTTTTTCCTCCAAGAAGCAAAAACCATACTAAGGTAAAAGATGCTCATCATAAAAGGAACACCTAGAATTGTCTTCTCTTGATAGTAAATCGTCAAATAAGCTGAAAAAACAACTCCGAAGACAAAACTGCTAAGCAAGCTAACAAAAATCAAGCCCTCTCGTAGAAAAGGCGTATGCTTGGTTCGGAAATAATCCCCAAAAGCCAACATGGTTCGTTTAATATTCCCAGTCATAAAGGCATTATTATAGGCGATACCCGAAACTTCTCCAAAGGCTGTTGTCACCAGTCCCATACAAAACGCTAAGGGTGGAACTAGGTAGATATTGTCTACTGACAAGGGAACAAAACCAATGATTATGGATAAGACCGCGAGTGGTATCAAGGACAAAATCGGCTTTTTAACAATTCGAAGTTTTTCCCTATACAATGTCAGAAAAAAGACACCCATCATAAAGGACAACAAGGTCATTACTTTAGCACTGGCGTCCGAGACATTCTGCTGAATGAGTCCTACAGAAAGAAAAACCACATTCCCAGTTTGTCCAGCCACAAGGGTGTTTCCTCGCACGATAAAGGTATAGGCATCGACATATCCTGCACAAAAAGTCAAAAAAAGCGCTAGTCGCTTAGACTGACGTGATATTTTCCTTATTGGTAATAATCTCATTTTCTCCCCCTTCTCATTCCATCTACTTATCTAAATATTGTACCACTTTCTTCAAGAAATGCGTAGCCCATTTGAAAATTTTTACCATCTGTTGGATAGTCCTTCTTTTCTATGTTATAATGAAGGAAGGATTTGAAGTCGGAAAAGGAGTATTTATGCTTAAATTAGGTGTCATCGGAACAGGAGCTATCAGCCATCATTTCATAGAAGCAGCCCATGCCAGCGGAGAATACCAGCTGGTTGCAGTCTATTCTAGAAAACTAGAAACTGCCGCAACCTTTGCTTCTCGCTATGAAAATATCCAACTCTTTGATCAATTAGAAGACTTCTTTAAGTCTTCCTTTGATGTGGTCTATATCGCCAGTCCAAACTCCTTGCATTTTGTTCAAGCCAAGGCTGCCTTGTCTGCTGGTAAGCACGTCATTCTTGAAAAGCCAGCTGTCACTCAGCCACAAGAATGGCTGAATTTGAGACAGACAGCTGAGAAAAATCACTGTTTTATCTTTGAAGCAGCACGAAACTACCACGAGGAAGCTTTTACTACTATCAAGAATTTTTTGACAGACAAGCAAGTGATCGGAGCTGATTTCAACTATGCCAAGTATTCATCCAAGATGCCGAACTTGTTGGCTGGGCAGACGCCAAATGTCTTTTCAGACCGTTTTGCTGGTGGAGCCCTTATGGACTTGGGGATTTATCCTCTCTACGCTGCCGTTCGCCTCTTTGGAAAAGCTCAAAACGCGACTTATCAGGCTCAACAGCTTGACAATAGCATTGACCTAAATGGAGACGGTATCCTCTTCTACCCTGACTTTCAAGTTCATATCAAGGCTGGGAAAAACATCACTTCCAATCTTCCTTGTGAGATTTACACAGCAGATGGAACCTTGATCCTTAACTCGATTGAACATGTCCGCTCAGCTATTTTTAGCGACCACCAAGGAAATCAAGTTCAACTCCCTATCCAACAAGCTCCTCATACGATGACTGAGGAAGTTGCTGCGTTTGCACAGATGATCCAGCAACCAGACCAGACGCTCTACCAGAACTGGCTGGATGATGCAGGCTCTATTCATGAACTACTATATACTATGCGCCAGACTGCTGGCATTAGATTTGAGGCAGAAAAATGAAAACCAAACTACCTACTGAATGGCAAGAACTAAGTGACCGACTCGGTTTCCAAGAATTCACTCCCATTCAAACTCAACTATTTGAGCCCATTCTTGCTGGAGAAAATCTCCTAGGAGTGAGCCCAACAGGAACTGGTAAGACCCTAGCTTACCTCCTGCCAAGTCTTCTCAGACTACAAAAGAAAAAAGCCCAGCAACTCTTGATTCTAGCACCAAATACAGAACTGGCTGGGCAGATTTTTGACGTATGTAAAACGTGGGCTGAAGCTATCGGCTTGACTGCTCAGCTCTTCTTATCAGGTTCCAGTCAGAAACGCCAGATTGAACGCCTAAAAAAAGGACCAGAAATTCTGATTGGAACTCCCGGCCGTATCTTTGAGTTGATTAAATTGAAAAAAATTAAGATGATGAATGTGGAAACCATCATCCTGGATGAATTCGACCAATTACTTGATGATTCTCAGATTCACTTTGTTGAGAAAATCACTCACTACGCACCTCGTGACCACCAACTCATCTACATGAGTGCGACGACCAAGTTTGACCAAGAAAAGATTGCACCAAACACGCGCACCATTGATCTCTCTGATCAAAAACTAGACAACATCCAACACTTCTACATGCAGGTAGACCAACGTCACCGAGTGGACATGCTTCGAAAATTGTCTCATGTAGAGGATTTCCGAGGACTAGTTTTCTTTAATAGCCTATCAGATCTTGGAAGCGCAGAGGAAAAACTACAGTATCGGGATATCTTGGCTGTTTCCCTCGCTAGCGATGTCAATGTTAAGTTCAGAAAAGTTATCTTGGGAAAGTTTAAGGACAAGCAGCTAACCTTGCTCCTTGCAACTGACCTTCTGGCTCGTGGAATTGATATTGATAGTCTAGAATGTGTCGTAAACTTTGATATTCCTAGAGATATCGAAACTTACACTCACCGCGCTGGACGTACAGGTCGCATGGGCAAAGATGGCTATGTCATCACTCTCGTAACCCATCCTGAAGAACTTAAAAAACTCAAGAAGTTTGCAAGTGTACGCGAAATCGTCTTAAAAAATCAAGAACTCTATATCAAATAAGGTTGGCATTCGCCAACCTTTTCCTTATCCCCAAGTAATTTCCAATTGATAGCTGGCAAAAGGGTGTCCCTCTTGATTTTGTAGTTGATAGGCTAGCTCAATCTTTTGCCCATCCAGTTTGTAGTGACTTGTTTGAATGATGAACTCCTGCATCCCCATTGGAGTAGGAATATAGGCCAAACTATCACTATCCTTTAGAAAACGCAGGATGGTCTTGGGACTCGAGAAACGGGTCATCACCAGTTCTTGACCATGGAATTTAATGACTACTTTTTCTTTTTCCTCATTATAAAAGAGTAAATAGCTATAATCCCCTTTTTCACGCACTTCCACGTCATAGAGCTGGTCTATGACTTCCAACTGTTCATCAAACTGAATCCTATTTCGCATCCGAATCTTCACATCAAATCCTCTTTCTTGTCTCTTGTCCTACTATTTTACCAAAAAGAGCAGGATTTTGCTATAATGGTCATATGAACGAAAAAGTATTCCGTGACCCAGTTCACAACTATATCCATGTCAATAATCAAGTCATCTATGACTTGATCAATACAAAAGAATTTCAACGTCTGCGTCGTATCAAACAGCTAGGGACTTCCAGCTATACTTTCCATGGTGGGGAGCACAGTCGCTTTTCCCATTGTTTGGGGGTCTATGAGATTGCACGACGCATCACAGAGATTTTTGAAGAAAAATATCCTGAAGAATGGGATCCTGCTGAGTCTCTCTTGACCATGACCGCTGCGCTCCTTCATGACCTCGGGCACGGTGCCTACTCTCATACTTTTGAACATCTCTTTGATACAGATCATGAGGCCATTACTCAGGAGATCATCCAAAGTCCTGAGACAGAGATTCACCAAGTCCTACTACAAGTAGCGCCTGATTTCCCCAAAAAGGTGGCTAGTGTCATCGACCATACCTATCCCAACAAGCAGGTGGTGCAACTCATTTCCAGTCAGATTGATGCGGACCGTATGGACTATCTCTTGCGCGACTCTTATTTTACAGGAGCATCTTATGGGGAATTTGACCTGACTCGCATCCTCCGAGTCATTCGTCCTGTCGAAAATGGCATCGCCTTTCAGCGCAACGGTATGCATGCCATTGAAGACTATGTCCTCAGTCGTTACCAGATGTATATGCAGGTTTATTTCCACCCAGCAACACGGGCCATGGAAGTTCTCCTACAGAATCTTCTCAAACGCGCCAAGGAACTCTATCCTGAAGACAAGGACTTCTTTGCACGCACTTCTCCTCATTTGCTACCTTTTTTTGAAAAGAAAGTTACTCTATCTGACTATCTAGCACTTGATGACGGCGTGATGAATACCTACTTCCAACTCTGGATGACCAGTCCTGACAAGATACTAGCCGACTTGTCGCAACGTTTTGTCAACCGCAAGGTCTTTAAATCCATTACTTTTTCAGAAAAAGACCAAGACCAACTCGCAACCATGAGACAACTGGTTGAAGAAATCGGTTTTGATCCAGACTACTATACTGCTATTCATAAGAACTTTGACCTCCCTTATGATATCTATCGTCCCGAATCTGAAAATCCACGGACACAGATTGAGATTCTACAGAAAAATGGTGAACTTGCTGAACTCTCTAGCCTGTCTCCTATCGTCCAATCCCTTGCTGGCAGCCGCCACGGAGATAATCGTTTCTATTTCCCGAAAGAAATGTTAAATCAAAACAGTATCTTCGCAAGTATCACCCAGCAATTTTTACACTTGATTGAGAACGACCATTTTACCCCAAATAAGAACGAATAGAGGAAATATATGAGTATTAAACTAATCGCCGTCGATATCGATGGTACCCTGGTTAACAGTAAAAAGGAGATCACTCCTCAAGTCTTTTCTGCCATCCAAGACGCCAAACAAGCCGGTGTCAAAGTTGTCATTGCAACGGGTCGTCCCATCGCAGGTGTTGCCAAACTTCTGGACGACTTAAAGCTGAGAGACGAGGGTGACTATGTCGTGACCTTCAACGGTGCCCTTGTCCAAGAAACTGCTACTGGCCACGAGATTATCAGTGAATCCTTGACTTATGAGGATTATCTGGATATGGAATTCCTCAGTCGTAAGCTCGGTGTCCACATGCACGCCATTACCAAGGACGGTATCTACACGGCCAATCGCAATATCGGAAAATACACGGTGCACGAATCAACCCTCGTCAGCATGCCCATTTTTTACCGCACTCCTGAAGAAATGGCTGACAAGGAAGTCGTCAAATGTATGTTTATTGATGAACCAGAAATTCTCGATGCTGCAATTGAAAAAATCCCAGCAGAATTTTACGAACGCTACTCCATCAACAAATCTGCTCCTTTCTACCTCGAACTCCTTAAAAAGAATGTGGACAAGGGTTCAGCTATTACTCACCTAGCTGAAAAACTCGGATTGACCAAAGATGAAACCATGGCGATCGGTGACGAAGAAAATGACCGCGCCATGCTGGAAGTCGTTGGAAATCCCGTTGTTATGGAAAATGGAAATCCAGAACTCAAAAAAAATCGCCAAATACATCACCAAAACAAATGATGAATCTGGCGTAGGCCATGCTATCCGTACGTGGGTATTGTAAAATGCTTAAGGATAGAAAACAAACGACACCCCAAAAGGTAGAGATGACACTCTAACTTCCGGGGTGTTCTTTTTGATTTTTCGCCAAATCTTCTAATCAAATCATCTAAGTAATCCTAGTCTATCTAGTTCTTTTAGGGCAGATTCTCTTGATGGGTATGGATTTCTCTTGATGAAAATTTTTACTGTTTCGACATGATGATAAAGATCCATGCTGATTTCTTTTAAATTATCAATAAAGACATCAAGTAGTTCTGGTTCAATGTTCTCTAAGGGAGAAGGAAGCCCTTTCTTATTTTCAAACTCAAAAGCTTCTTTAGCAGTCTCACCTATTGCATAACTAATGTTGTCCCACAAGAGACCATTCGCTTCATTTTCATCTAATTGCATGTAGATAAATATTCCACTGAAGTCTGTCCCATCATCTAAAATGCGATAAAGTTCCTCTCCCCTTTTATCTCTATTCTCCAAAAAACTCCAACATGCATCCAAGGCAGTTCGAATTTGAGAACTGTATCGTGTTTCCATACGGTTTACAATTGCTTCAGCAAAAATCAACATAAAATAACTCGTAAGCATATCCTCTCCTGATCTATACTTTAACAAATAGCCTATTCATTCTCATCTGATAAAAATAGTGAACCAAAATAGTTTTTAACGAGCTCATCCTTTAAATATCCTTCTAATTCTGGTCCAGTTATTGTGAAATAAGTTCCCTATTTTCAGCTAGGATTTGTTTGTAATTTAAAGAAAGAACCTCAAGTGTGTCCTCGTCAACACTTTCAATCGTTTGTGGTAGGTAGATTTCTTCCGAAGCAATATATGAATAGTGACAAACTAGGACAAAGAAATTAGCGATACAGTTCCATACTAGTGGATTGGTTTTCTTATCCAACACCTGAAATGTCAAGATATCCTGCTCGTCCATATTTTCCAGTCGAGAATATAAAGATCTGGGCAAAAATCACTCTCTTTATCAAGCTCCTGTTTTGAAAGTTTTAAGGAATCAAGGACAAACTCCTGATATTCTTTCTCACTGATAAGATCTACAAGGCCGTATATCAACTCCTGTAGGAAGCGCAATAAATTTCTATTATCATTCATCAGTTTTCCTTCCATTACTAAAAACTAACTTAGTGATCCACTGAAAAACGTGGCACTCACTCTTCCTCTTCAAACATCAGAGCATCCAGTTCTTCTCTCTCTGCTGCAATCTCTTCGAAGGTAGAAATAATATTATTTAAAAATTCTAAGGTGATAATACCAGTCGAATCTCTCAACGTAACCTTAGTTCCAATGGCACTCAACTCATGGATGAGGGCTCTAACCTTTTTCAATTCGTCCAAATCTAACATGTCTACTTCTATTACCGTGTTATGAACATTTATTTTGGATTGGATTAAAGAGAAAGGCAAGGATGAATAATTTCTTAACAACTTATAGGTCCCTGACTTGTCACCTATAGAATCAATAAAAATAGCTAGCATCGTTTCGACTCCTTATACATAGCGGACTAGCTTACATACCATCGTACTTGAAAACATCATTATCCCGTATCTAAAAAAAGAGATATAATCTTGAATCTCCTCTATCATACATCGATTTGTCGTCCTTGCTCTTATGGCTTGAAACCATAAAGATAAAGCAAGCACAATAGCTTGCTTGAAAGTTAAGGAATTAAAAATTGATTTTCATAATTTTTTGGGAGCTCATAAGATATTTCTCCATTACTATTACCAAATCGACTTTGATTAAAAATTGGAAATAGCTTGGAGTCGTACACAGTTTTTATAACAAAACGTTCTCTTTCAAAACTAATAGTTGCAGCTACTGAGGGATCCTTAAAAACTGATTGTTTACCTTGGGAATGCAAGCGAACGTCTATAGTAGCTACTTCTTCAGGATATTTTTCAAATCGAACATCAAAACGAATGTCGATACCTTCCGAAGGAATGTACATTTGATTGTTACTTACACTGATACTTTGAATCTTTCCTAATTTCTGTTCCAATTCTGGGTCGTTTCTATACAGGTCTGTTTGGATAGCTAGTTTGAAATTTTCCTCATGTTCTTGTAGCCATCTGTTAAGATTACGAATCATATTTTCTTTTTCAACTTGCCTGGAGGCATCCTTGCTCTTGCGATCAAGTTTATTCATAGTTTCAGTCAATTTATCTTGCTCTCGCTTCCAATCCCACGAGGGGTCACTTGATACCTCTACTACTGATAAGTACCATCTCCTCATAGTTTCAGGAGATTTATAAGGATTGGGTTTTATAAATGTAAAAGGACCTATACCAGCATCAGGAAAGTATAATTCTACTTTCATTGACTGCTTGCGATTATTATTAGCATAGGCTGTAAAGGAAATATGATAATTTCCACCTACATCTCCACCATTATCAAAGCCTCCCCTCGCAGAACCCGGTAAAAGCGTCACTGACTTTATATATTGCCCTTGACTGTCTATGTCTGCAATAATTTCTCTCTTGATAGAATCTTTATGATCATGAATAAACTTACCAGTGTTCCCAATCGGTATCCTAATTAACAAATATGACAAACCAATAATAATAAAGGGAACGGAAATCGCAAGGAATATCCACTTGTTCGATTTTAACATAATATCTCCTGATGCTCATTAAAAATCAGTTATAAAACAGCTTTTATAGTGCTTTACCTTTCAACTCGGCGATTACTCTTTTCAATTTCGTTCATGGAAACCTCATTCTTTTTCAAAAATAACACTACTAATTTGCACAATCTTTTGATTAGATTTTAGTTGAATAGTTACTCTATATATAGTTGAGCTAGAATGATTTACTAATACTATACATGTTGTTTCCTCTGGTAAATCATATTTGCTTTTTAGATGTTTATAGAGGTCAGAGTTATTTTCTGGCTGATATACAATCTCACGAAGCTCTGTTTCTGCACTCTTAAAGGTCTCCTTTACATCTAAAGAAGTAAAGAATTCTCTTTGTACCACTAAATTAAGAATTTCTTCATCATATAAAGGAGTTACCTCCGACCCATAATTTAACTTCCCATTAGAATATGTAACCGGAACAGTTTTGTTATCCTCGCCAATTGTTATTGTATAATCACCTTTAATATCAGCTTGAGTGATATCTAAATCTACTTCGTATTCTTTTACTTCATCTTGATTTTTTATATAAATTCTACTAGTGTATGCCTTTAATCCCGTAAAATCTTTCTTGTCTTGTTCTAAAAATTTAAACATAGGTTCAAACGTTTTTTCAAATTCGTACTGTTCCTTTGTTCTGTTTTTGGGAATAGTTTCTCCGCCTGAACCACATCCATTTAGCGCAAAAAGGGGTAAGATCATTAACATTACACTAACACCCCAAAATAAGCGTTTATTTTCCTTCATCTCTTTCTCCTATACATTCTATGCCTATTATAACATAAAAAAGAGCGTTTCCGCTCTCTTTGTCACTCAGGTAATTCTACCTTCAGGCTCATATCTGTATTCTGTAATGTCTTCTGAACCGCAGCGAGAAAGGCTAGCCCATTATCAGATGGAGAATATTGGAAGGTAATATGGATGACTTTTTTGTCAAAGTTATCGCCATATCTCTCCACATACTGCTTGCTTTCGAGGAAGTAGATATAGTTGTTGAGTTTTTCTTATATCTCATTCTTTACAACAAGATAATCCAATTTAAAACTTCTCTACTCCCTCTGAACTATACCCTAACAAAGTAGCCTCATATTGATCTCCTAGTCCATTAGCATCATTCAGTTGAATCAACCACTCCTTCATAGTTTTTAATTTTACAATTGATGCATAGAAGGTTTGAAATATTCTGTTTGGCAGGTAAAATAGATTGTATTCATTGTCACTTGCATCTACGTAATAAATCTTGTTTAATTCTGAACAAAAATTTATTTTTCCCTTAATCCTAGAATCAACCGAATAAAAACTATCAAGTTTTTCTCTAGTCAAGTATTCTTTCAATATTTCGATATCCTCTATATCATTTATTAAAGTCATCAGTGGGAATTCAAAATCTGTAACTCCTCTTTTTAACAAAGATAGCAAAATAGATCTGCGCTAACTCCTTGTTACGAATTTTACAGAATTCTAAAATAACACCTCTTTCATTTAGTGAAATAAAAAAATTCATCTTCTCTTTTTTTCTAGAGTATAAATCATATCCACATTATCATATGCCTGCAACTTGTTATTTATTGAAACAATTTCGACACTACTGATAAACCTTTTCAAACTTACAATATATTCATTATCAAACATTATTATTTCTCCGTTAGGATTATCGATTTTTAAATAAGGGTGAATTTAGGTTGTTTCCTTCCTTCTTCTTTCTCCATATTTAGGATCAATGATACTAAATAAGCGAATTTGTTCTTCATCAAAAAGATTACCATACCGTTCAAAATCTCCATTAGCATTAGCCCATGCATTCTTTGATGCTATTCTAGTAACATATGATTGTAAAAGATAATAAAGAATATCTTCTTTATTTTCAAATTTTTTCTCAGAATTTATTTTGCCACGTTCGACACCGACGATATAGTAATGATCGCCTTCTAAATAAATAGTACGTCCTTCTGGTAAGAATAGAGATGGTTTTTCTTCGGTAAATAAATCCGACTGATTCAGATTTGTCTCCCCTATTTTTAATAATAATTCTATTAATTCATCCTTTATATGTTTAATCATCTTATTCCTCACAAATGTTTACAATCATTACCAGAAAATACTGACGCGGTTATAGACAGCTTCTATATTTGACTATCTCATAAACTTCCCTGATAGCCTCTTCTTCATTTTTAAAGACGAATATGTAAATCTTTTCCTAACACTCCGTCTAGAATAAATGAATCGAGATTAGGATTCAACTTATTTAATTTGAACTTTTGAATTTTTGTTATTTCAGGCTGAAAAGAGATACTTCCATTGGGATATTGCTTTTTCAAAATTTTATCATAAACTTCCTTTATAAAATTTTCCCAGGAGTCTGATAAGCGATTTGCAAAAATAGTCTCTCCTTCAAATAAATATTGTATACCGTCTGCTCTATGAAAAGCTAATAAGGCAACTGGGAGAGTACAATTAGGATGATTAATAATTGCCTCTGGCACTTCAAAACCATTATCCCAGTTATAATTATCAAGCAATACAAAGAGTTCATCTTCACTAGTAATAGACTTAACTAGTTCTACAGCTTCAGCATTGCTTTCAGAATATAAAAATATTTGATAATTTCTTTAATTTTATTTCATCCATTTTTAATATCTCAATCTAATTTATTGTAAAAATATTTTCATCGTTCCAGAATTGTAGCTTGAGTTGAATACAGATGTTTTTTATATTCTAGCATTGTATCAATCTTTCATCTGTAACTCCTACAATTCCTGTGCTTTCACTTCCTCAAACCATTTTTCAAACTCTAGACTTGGAAGCAACTCTTCATCCTTGTCATAACGTCCTTCATAGCTATAGCGACTATCAAGACTGTTTTTCTTGGCATCATAAATTAACCACATTTCAGTTGGATGTTCGCGATTGTATTCTTGGCAGACATCAAGCATTGATTTCACATCCTTGACACCTTCTTTCAACAAGAGAGATTGTAAACTGGTATCAATGTGTGATTTTCTAGGTAAAAAATCATTTACTAAGTGTTTGTGTACAATATTTCCTTTAATCTTATAAAATAAATTAAAACTATACAAACTGTCCGCTATCGCATAGATATATACTTTTTCTGCTTGATTTTGGACATATTCCATAGCTAGTGAAATCATACTAGCCTGAACTTCCATAAATTTATCTTCAAATTGTGTCATTTGTAACTCCTACAATCCCTGAATTTTCACTTCCTCAAACCATTTTTCAAATTCTAGTCGTGGGAGCAATTCTTCATCCTTGTCATAACGCCCTTCATAGCTATAGCGACTATCAAGACTGTTTTTCTTGGCATCATAAATTAACCACATTTCAGTTGGATGTTCGCGATTGTATTCTTGGCAAACATCAAGCATTTTCATTACATCTTCAGTTCCATATTTCAATAAAGCAAATGCCATATTATCAGAATCATCTACTCTTTTTGTCGCAACTTCATTAACTTTTTCCATTTCGATTACAAGACCATTAATCTTATAAAATGGTTTAAAACTATACAAACTGTCCGCTATCGCATAAATATATACTTTTTCTGCTTGATTTTGAACATATTTCATTGCTAGTGAAATCATACTAGCCTGAACTTCCATAAATTTATCTTCAAATTGTGTCATTATATCTCCTTGTATTTGCATCTTATTGATTCTAAGCTAGATCTGCGAGCTAATATGTCCTTAAACTATAAGAACAACAAAAAATTATTAAAAGACATATAGTTATAGGAGTATATCCTGAAAACCAATTTCAGACAATACGCCATTGACAAATTTTATTCCTATGCCATTTTCTTTATCCCAATCACACTCACATAAAAAACCAAACTCTTCAACATTTTCGTCAAAAGTTAAAGGAAACAGGATTTTCTTTGGTTGCAACAAAGAATATATCTTATCTTTGTCTCCAATGATATCTAAAAAATATTGTTTTTCTTTATGATTCGTGTAGCTTGAAACAATATCTGATATTTCACGATTGTAATATGATACAATTGCCACATCTACCTCTTTTGCTATTTCATCTAAGTAATTCTCGAAAAATATATAGGCTTTTTCCTGATTAATTTCAAATTCAGCATCTTCATCTGCATCAATATTGATTTCCAAAACATGGCGCTTATTGAAAATATCTAGAGAAATATCTTTTGTCCAACCGTAATTATACTTTAGTTTTCCAAAGGTCTGATGATTTATTTCCATTGTCTTTTACAACCGTTCTTTCTATCAATATAGCATTGCTAAAAACTCTGTGAAGTTGTTAGCTAGAAACTCTATAGCAGGCTCTAGCTCGTACGATTCCTCGTGATACCAGATGCAAATATTTGGATTATCAGGATCCTCCACATAGTTTAGACATAGAAAGTCTCCACCATATAATGCTGCTATGGGGATTAGTTGCATTCCGACATTATCTTCATCAAATACAATACGACCTTCCAATTGCGTACTCACAACTCCGATATCGTAAGCCTCTTCTGTCTTTTCACCTGAAATAGCTAGTATTGCTAAAAAGCGATCGATTACTTTCTCATTATTCCCAAAATGAAAATACCGTTTTGAGGGAATGATCCCATTCTCTTTCTTTATAAATTCCTTATAATCATCAGGCAGTTTAACTCTCCACGCTACCTCTCTTTCATGCAATAAGGCATCAGTTGGCATAGGGGGAGATGATTGCTTGTTCTTTCTGAGTCATATTTTCAGCTTCTTTCTTTACTTAAAATCTTTATACCACTAGCTCTTAGAAATTAATCAGTCTCTTCCTTGTCCCATAATGGAGAGGAATACATCTTATCCATTCCTTCTTGAACATAATAACGATTAAAAAAAATAATATCTCCCAAAAGTTGTAAAAATTTCTCTTTTGCTTCTGAAAAGTCTGTAAAGTCGAAAATCCCTCCTTTACTTGCTCGATCCATGGTAGCGTAGACATTGTACACTTGCTTAGAATCGTCAAAGTCTATTACCACTTCCCATTCACCAGGACCATATTCATTAAAGATGGAATACCTCAAACTTTCATATCCTAAATCTTGAATGGCTGATAACAGATTTTGCTTTTCTTTATCTAATGCCATTTAAAACTCCTCAATTACTTCAGCATTCAGCTTGCGATTTTTTCAAAAAACTATCCTACTTTAGCTGACAAATTCTCTTACTCTAGATCATAAAGGATTAAAGAAGATACAAATGACACTCAATTAACAATTTCTTCGATTGTCGTTTCTCTATCTCTCACCAAATCATAAAATCCTACATGAACGCCTTCCTTATATAGCCAGCACAAGTCGGTGCCGTATGGAGCTTCAAAAATTTCCAGCATAACAGGAGCGATTTTTACAATGCTATTTGCTCCTAAAATTGTGAAATTTTTTGAATTAGCTAGGTAAACTTCATCATCTTCGATTGATAACAGTGTCCAGCCATTTAATTGTGGAATAGCAGATTCCTCGCGATAAGAATAGCGAATAGCTTTTCCATCAAGAATATTGTTTGAAACGACAAAACCACCAAAATCATTGTTACTAATTTCTACCATCTTCATACTCCTTTATAATATCAAGCAGACTACTTCTCCATGAATATTCTTCCGCATAGTCTAGACACGATTTCCCAGATTTATTTTTTAACTTATAATCCGAACCGGCCTCCAGTAAAAGCTTATATAGAGGTTCTAACTCATCCGTTGCTAATTTTAATAACGTTACTGAGTAAGTCATCGGAATAGAACCAAATTTGTCAACTGCATTTACATCTATTCCTGCCCCAACAAGTAATTTCACCACCTCATATGCATATGCTATTTTAGGCCGCCAATTGGCTTGGAAGAAATAATGAAGAGCATTTCTGTTTTCTTTTTTTGACAAAAAATTTACCTCTACTTTCTCAGAAAGCAGATATTTAATAATTTTCAATTTCTCTTCTGGTAAATCATCATTAAGCATGGCTATACATAACAAATTAAGATTTGTATATTTATCAATTTGTGTTATATCGCCATTGTAATTTTCTAAAAAATCATTATATGTCCCATTTTGAACAATATCGAAAATATCCATCTTGTCTCCTATTCAAACTTATGACTTCTATTAGCAGAAGGTGTTTCAATTCTAAAATTATTTGGATTAAAATGGAAGTCATTTTATTGTCAAATCTAATTATACCACACCATGGATATCTTATGAAGTTGTTCAAAATTTGGTCAAAAAAAAACACTGGTTATCCAGTGTTTTTGTGACTAGTACTGCCCCCTGCAGGAATCGAACCTGCAACTACTCCTTAGGAGGGAGTTGTTATATCCATTGAACTAAGGGAGCTAGAGAAAAACCCTGCTGGGTAAGCAGAGTTTTTTAGTCGAATTAACGACGGATTTCTTTGATACGAGCTGCCTTACCTTGAAGTGCACGCAAGTAGTACAATTTCGCACGACGTACTTTACCGTAACGAACAACTTCGATCTTTTCAACACGTGGAGTGTGGATTGGGAAGATACGCTCAACACCTACACCGTTAGAGATTTTACGAACTGTGTAGTTTTCTGAGATGCCTGCACCTTTACGTGCGATAACAACACCTTCAAAAATCTGGATACGTTCACGGTTACCTTCGACAACTTTCGCGTGTACACGAACTGTGTCACCAGGACGGAATGATGGGATATCTGTACGAAGTTGACCTTCAGTCAAGCTTTGGATTAATGGATTCATTTTATTCTCCTATCTTTGTCAATCTTGAGGAACCTTCCTCAGCGGATAAACTGTATTTTTGTGCGTCCATTACACACAAGATACAGTTTACCAAATTTCCACCTAAAAGTAAAGAAATTTATAGCAGAATTCCTAAAAAAATCGCTAGAAAACCGCCTATGTATGTTGAGGCTAAATAGCTATAAAATACCTTCTTGTCACTGATTAGTCTTTGCAGCTCATCATTCAAGGTTGAAAAGGTCGTTAACCCTCCACAAAAACCTGTCGCTAGGATGGCATAGACTTCCTTGGACTCCACATGATTGTAGAGTAGGCCAATCAAAAAACATCCTAGAAGATTGGCAATGAGAGTACCCAGTGGCAATTTAGAAGCTTGATTATAGCGGGAAAAGAAATAACGCACCAGGGCTCCGAACCCGCAGGCGATTGCAAGATAAACGATTACCATTTCTTCCTCCCTAGAACATAAGCCAATAGCAGACCTCCTCCAATACTCAAAAGCAGATAGATGATTAAGCTAAGATAACGCCCGGTATCGAGCAATTTCACAGCATCCAAGAGTAGACTAGAAAAGGTTGTTAAACCTCCGCAAAAACCCGTCCCCAGCGCCAAAACCAAGCCTTTGCTGGTTCCCTTATAGGCCAGATAGCCTTTTACCAGATAGATCAGGCAGAATATTCCCAGATAGTTGACGAGAAGGGTTCCCCAAGGAAAGTCTGGGCTAGCTGGTAACCAAGTGGAAATGAGATAGCGGGCAAGGCCTCCCACCATTGCAGCCAGAAAAATTCCTAGCGGATAGAATTGTTTTTTTTTCATTTGATATTCTGATCCTGATAATCACGCGAACGTTTGAGTATGTCAGAAAAAGTCGCAACAATGGTCTCCTGATAGCGCTTATCTTCTACTCGATTTCTGACCTTTTCAAAAATAACTTCTTCTCGCTTAGTATCTAAAATAGGTTTTCCTGAGGTTTTCTTATAGGCAACTACTCCCTCAACCAAATGCATTCGTTCTTCTAGGAGCTTGACGATTTGGTCGTCGATTTGATCAATTTCTTGCCGAATAATATCTAAATCCATAGTATCTCCTCCTTTATTTGAATTATTGTATCAAAAAGCCACCAAATAGGCTAGTAAAATCTCAAAAAAACTAATAAAAAAACGCACTGACTTCTTCCAGTCAGCGCAGTTTGATTCTTATCCTACTTTTGCAGCCAATTCTTCTGCGAATTGTTCCAAACGTTCGATGTCTTCTTCTTCGGCAGAAAGGTCTACTTTAACGCACTCTGAACCTTTTTCAGCTCCTGTCGCTACAAAAACACGATCAAAGTCATCAACAGCCTTACAGAATTCGTCGTAGAAGGTATCTCCTGAACCGACCACTCCGTATATTTTGCCATTCAAGTTGAGATCAGCTAGGTCTTCGTAGAAGTCCATCATCTCATCTGGCAATTCTCCATCTCCGTAAGTGTAAGTCGCAACGATTGCGATATCCGCTTCCAAGAAGTCTGAAGCGTCAACAGTCGTACATTCATCAACATCGACATCCAAGCCCAAGTCACGCAATTTATCTGCTACAATATCTGCAATTTCTTCGGTATTACCGGTCATACTGGCAAATACAATTTTTGCTAATGCCATATCGTCCTCCTCAATTTATCTTTCTCCATTATATCATATCTTTTTCATTTTAAAAATAAAAATTCTTGTGCTACAATGAAATGAGAAAGAATTGAGGTTATTTATGGAAATTTGCCAGCAAATATTAGAGAAAATCAAAGAATACGATACCATTATCATTCACCGTCATATGAAACCAGATCCAGATGCCATAGGGAGTCAGGTAGGCTTGAAAGCTCTTCTCACACACCATTTTCCTGAAAGACCATCAAAGCCGTCGGTTTTAACGAACCAACTCTAACTTGGATGGCGGAAATGGATACTGTCCAAGACAGTGACTACCAAGGAGCTCTTGCTATTATTTGTGATACAGCGAATCGTCCTCGTATCGATGATAAACGCTACGAACAAGCTGATTTCACCATCAAAATCGATCACCATCCAAATGATGATATCTATGGTGACCTATCTTGGGTGAATACAAGTTCAAGCAGCGCCAGTGAGATGATTGCTCTATTTGCTCAAGAAAATCAGCTAGCTTTGTCTAGTGAAGCGGCACGACTTCTCTATGCAGGAATTGTCGGGGACACAGGGCGTTTTCTCTACCCGTCAACTAGTGCTCGAACCTTTAGAATAGCTAGCCAGCTCCGAGAAATTGATTTTGACTTTGCTGGATTGTCTCGTCAAATGGATACCATGAGCTTCAAGATTGCAAAATTGCAAGGCTTTGTCTATGATCATTTAGAAGTTGATGAGAATGGAGCTGCACGCGTTCTACTTACTCAAGACATCTTGAAAAATTATAAGGTTACGGATGCTGAAACAGCGGCGATTGTCGGAGCACCTGGTCGAATTGATACTGTTAAGGCTTGGGCTATCTTTGTTGAGCAAGCTGATGGTCACTTCCGTGTGCGAATGCGCAGTAAAATTACCCCTATCAATGAAATTGCCAAACGACACGACGGGGGAGGGCATCCATTAGCCAGTGGCGCCAATTCCTATAGTCTAGAAGAAAACGAACAAATATACAAAGAACTAAAAGAGACTCTACAGATTCACCAAGGCTAAGAAAGAATTTTCTTGGCCTTTTATATGCTAGATTCTTAAAATATACGGTTTCTTTGTACCGCAGTTTATGGTATAATAAATCAAACTGAATAAAAGGAGACATAATAATGGAAAAAAATCGTTTGTTTATCCTCATTTCTGCTGGAGTAGCAATCCTTGGTTCACTCTTGCCATGGGCTAGTTTAAATGCAGGTTCTTTTGGGTCCTATAGTGTGAATGGTTACCAAGGTGATGGGTGGTTTGTCATTATCGCGGCTATTGTATCTATTGTTCTTGCGTGCTTGAATAATATGAATAAAGCAATGCCTAAAGGGTTCTCAATTGGTGTCATTGTTGCGGGTGCAATTGCAACTCTCGTCACACTAAATAGTCTCTTTAATGTAAATAAATACATGTCTAACTTTGGTGGATATGGCATTTCAATCGGCTTTGGTTTGATTTTAGCTATTCTTGCTAGCATTGCACTAGTTGTAACTGGTCTCTTGGCAATGTCAGGTGGTAAAATTACCAAAGAATCATTTACTGAATTAGCTGAGTCTGGTAAAGATTTTGCTCAAACTGTCGGACGTGTAACAAGCTCTACCGTTAAAACTGCAGTCGAAGAAATCAAAAAAGAATCTCAAGAACGTAAAAAAGAAGAAACTACAGCTGAAAAAACAGAGACAGCTAAAGAGGAAACCGAGCAAAAAGAGGAAGCTAAGGAACCAGCTAATGTAGAAGCTGAATCAACAGCAGAAAACGCAGAACCAGTAAAAGAAGAAACTACAGAATCTGAAACAAAAACAGAAGCTGAGCCAGTAAACGAACCAACAGAAACAGAGGCTGAAGCTGAAACTGAAACTGTAACAGAATCAACAGAAACAGAACCTACTGAAACTGAAAAAGAGGCTAAATCAGCAGCAGAAAACACAGAACCAGTTAAAGAAACAGAAGTAAAAAATCAACAAGAAGAAAAAACTCCAAATCAAGAGAACTAATCATTCTTCTACCCTCACTCCAGTAAACACTGGAGTGATTTTTTATCAAGATTTTTAATAAAATCAGGGAAAAGACTTGCCAAACTTACCAGAATCTGATAGACTAGTAAGGTAACAATCTATGGCTCGCAAAGAGACCATGGCAGAAAGGAAATATTGCAAAATGAAAAAGATATCCATCCAGAATATCGCCCAGTTGTCTTCATGGACACAACTACTGGTTACCAATTCCTTAGCGGTTCAACAAAACGCTCTAACGAAACTGTTGAGTTCGAAGGCGAAACTTACCCATTGATCCGTGTGGAAATTTCATCAGACTCACACCCATTCTACACTGGACGTCAAAAGTTCACTCAAGCAGATGGACGCGTGGATCGTTTCAACAAAAAATACGGTCTCAAATAATCAAAAAAAGAACAGTTACCACTGTTCTTTTTTTGTACTTCTTTTTATGAACCAACCCCTACTACTTTCTATTTGTCAAGCTTCACGCTGACACTATAATTGATGTCAAACGAGGTTAAAAAATATCGAAAAGAAGCTTGATATTGAGAATGGTCAAGATGATTGAAACTGCGTAACCTAGGATGGTGTTCCACTTGGCATTGGTGAATTCTCCCATCAGTGACTTCTTAGAGGTCAGATAGATTAAAGGGAAGATTGAAAACGGAAGAGCGATTGACAGAAAGACCTGTGAATAGACCAATAACTGATCCAAGGTTTTTTCTTGATGTCCAAACAAAACGGCGACTATAATCACAGGTAGCAAGGCAAAAATACGGGTAGCGATACGAATAATCCACTGAGGCAATTTCAGATGCAAGAAACCTTCCATGACAATCTGTCCTGTTAAAGTACCTGTAATGGTCGAATTTTGTCCACTTGCTAAGAGGGCTAGGGCAAATAAAGTTGACAGAGTTGAGCTGGCTATCGCTCCTGCTATTGTCGAATCCTGTAAAGCATTGTACATTTGAGAAAAAGCTGAAATTTCAGATGCATGACCAAAAAAGAGAGATGCCCCTAAAATGAGAAGCAAGGAATTGACAATAAAGGCTAGAGACAGCTGAATATTTGAATCCCAGGTCATAAAACGCACGGCTTTTCGAACATCCTTCTTATCTTTGTGATTGATTTCCTTGTTTGGGATAGGGAGGAATGGAGATAGAGATTATGGGGCATGACTGTCGCACCTACAATCCCTAGAGCCAAAGTCAATTGGCTTTCATGACCTGGTAATGGTGTTTCAAATAATGTAGGAGTCGGTAAATAACCACCAAAGATACCCTGAATACTTGGACTGGATAAGACCACCAGATAGGTAAAGATGGCTAATATGGTTAAAATAAGAGTCGTAACAATGGCTTCAATTTTTTTGAAGCCAAATTTCATCAACAACAACAAAAGAAATACATCTAAAACGGTTAAGAGGATAGCGACCATAATCGGTATTTTAAATAAAAGATTTAAGGCAATCGCTGAACCTAGAACCTCGGCTAAGTCTGTTGCCATTAAAGCTAATTCTAAAATCAGCCACAAACTATAGCGAAGCCACTTGGGAGCATGATGAGCTGTTGCCTGTGCTAGGTCCATCCTAGTCACGATACCGAGCTTTCCAGCCATTTGTTGTAGTTGCATGGCAATGATGGATGAAATCAAAATAACAAATAAGAGACTATATTTGTAGGAAGCACCACCAACCACACTGGTAATCCAGTTTCCAGGATCCATATAACCAACTGCTACAAGGGCTCCAGGTCCTAAAAAAGCTTTTAGATTTTGCCAAAAATGATTGTTATTCGGAGTTTCAATAGATTGGTTGATCTCAGAAAGAGAGACTTTTTTGTAAGAAGACATCGGAATTTTACACTTTCTAATCTGTCTTTACCTATTTTCTTAATGGAGTTTTTGAAAATATAATGAAAATAGTTTTCCATTTCCAATTATTCCTTATTATATCACAATTTAGAATGATTCTTCAGGAAAGAATGATGGTTGAAATAAGCAATTTCTGTATTGCAAAAGCCAGCGTTTTCTAACGCTGGCTTTAAAACTGTGAAAATTCTGTCTCAACTAGATTGCTTCTGTGACAAACTACGGCTTTCTAGCACCTTGAGCATGGCATTAGCTGTATCTAGAGCTGTAAAGAGTGGCACACCGTGTTCAATGGCTGAACGGCGGATTTGCTCACCATCTTCGTCAGCAGTTCGTTTGGTTCCGACAGTATTGATGATGGCTTGGATTTTCCCTTTGCGAACAAAGCTTGGGATATCCTGATCGTCATCACCAATCTTACCAACAGGTTGGGCTTGAAGTCCATGACTGGCAAAGAAGGCTGCTGTCCCTTCTGTCGCAAGGATACCATAACCGATATTTTGGAAACGACGAGCCAAGTCCAAGGCTTCATCTTTGGCATCATCAGCGATGGTAAATACAACGTTACCAAAGGTTGGCAAGTGCAGGTAAGAAGCTTCAAAGGCCTTATAGAGAGCTTTTTCCAAAGTAGTATCAGAACCCATAACTTCCCCTGTTGACTTCATTTCAGGACCAAGCAAGCTATCTACCTTAGCTAGTTTCGTAAAGGAGAAGACAGGCGCCTTGATATGAACGCGAGTGCTTTCTGGATAAAGGCCATCTTGGTAGCCAAGTTCTTCAAGGCTTTGACCAAGAATGAGCTTGGTCGCCACTTGAGCCATAGGAATATTGGTTACCTTAGAAAGGAATGGAACCGTACGGCTAGCACGTGGATTGACCTCAATAACGTAGACTTTTTCATCCTTGATGACAAACTGGATGTTCATCATTCCAAGACAGTTAAGGCCAATTGCTAGACGTTTAGTATAGTCAGCGATGGTTTCCTGCACCTTTTGCGACAAGGTTTGTGGAGGATAAACGGCCATTGAGTCACCTGAGTGGACACCGGCACGTTCGATATGCTCCATGATACCAGGGATGAGGACATTTTCTCCATCTGAGATAGCATCAACTTCACACTCTTGCCCAACGATGTAAGAGTCAACGAGAACTGGATGGTCTGGACTTGCCTTAACAGCGGTACGCATATAAGAGCGAAGGTCTTCTTCGTTTTCAACGATTTCCATAGCACGTCCACCCAAGACATAAGATGGACGAACGAGAACTGGGAAACCAATCTTGCGAGCAGCAAGCACGGCTTCTTCTTCATTGGTTGCTGTTTGTCCTGGTGGCTGTGGAATATCCAAGTCTTTAAGGGCTTGTTCAAAGAGGTCACGGTCTTCGGCACGGTCTAAGTCAGCGACTTGGGTACCAAGGATGGTCACACCTGCTTTTGCCAATGGCTCGGCAAGGTTGATAGCTGTTTGACCACCAAACTGAACGATAACGCCTTTTGGCTGCTCCAAGTCGATAACATTCATCACATCTTCGAAAGTCAATGGTTCAAAGTAGAGCTTGTCAGATACCGAGAAGTCTGTAGAAACAGTCTCTGGGTTTGAGTTCATGATGATGGCTTCGTAACCAGCAGCCTGAATAGCCTTAACCGAGTGAACAGTTGCGTAGTCAAACTCAACCCCTTGACCGATACGGATTGGACCTGAACCTAGGACTAGTACAGATTCCTTTTCAGACTTGATAGACTCATTTTCCCAGCCATAGGTAGAATAGAAATATGGTGTTTCAGAGTCAAACTCCGCCGCACAAGTATCAACCATCTTGTAAACTGGGACAATCTTGTTTTCCAAGCGAAGTTGGCGAACTTGCTCAGCTGTCGTTTCCCAAAGTTCAGCAATCTTACGGTCTGAAAATCCATTGAGTTTAGCTATTTTCAAGATTTCTAGATCTTGTGGATGGGCACCTAATTCTTGCTCAATTTCAAAGATGTGCAAGAGTTTATCCAGATAGAAGATATCAATCTTAGTCAATTCAGCAATTTCTTCTGGTGTGTAACCACGGCGAATGGCTTCTGATACGTAGAAGAGACGGTCATCTTGGGCTTTCACAACCTTTTCAATCAAGGCATCATCTGAAACAGTTGCCAGTTCAGGCATTTCATTGTGGTGAACCCCAATTTCAAGTGAACGACAGGCTTTTAGAAGAGATTCCTCGATGTTACGACCGATAGCCATGACTTCCCCAGTCGCTTTCATTTGGGTCCCAAGACGACGCTCACCTTTTTCAAACTTGTCAAATGGGAAACGTGGAATCTTAGCAACGACGTAGTCAAGGGCTGGCTCAAACATAGCATAAGTTGAACCTGTAACTGGGTTGATAACCTCATCCAGGGTTAAACCAACTGCAATCTTGGCAGCCAATTTGGCAATCGGATAACCCGTCGCCTTAGAAGCAAGAGCTGACGAACGCGATACACGAGGGTTTACTTCGATAACATAGTACTTAAAGCTATGCGGATCAAGGGCCAGCTGAACGTTACACCCACCTTCAATCTTGAGTGCGCGGATAATGCTCAAGCTCGCGTCACGTAGCATTTGGTTTTCATAGTCTGACATGGTTTGCGCGGGGGCAAAGACAATGGAATCTCCTGTATGGATCCCAACTGGGTCAAAGTTTTCCATGTTACAAACAACGAGGGCATTGTCAGCTGAATCGCGCATGACTTCGTACTCGATTTCCTTGAAACCTGCGATTGAACGTTCAATCAAACATTGGGTAACAGGTGACAGTTTCAACCCATTTTCAGCGATTTCACGCAGTTCTTCCTCATTGGCACACATACCACCACCAGTACCACCAAGGGTAAAGGCTGGACGAACGATAACTGGGTAACCAATTGACGCAGCAAAGGCAACAGCTTCTTCTACTGTGTTGACAATTTCAGATTCAGGGATTGGCTGCTCAAGCTCTTCCATCAATTGTTTAAAGAGGTCACGGTCCTCTGCTTGGTCGATAGCAGACAATTTAGTACCGAGAAGTTCTACTCCAAGCTCATCTAGGATACCATTTTTAGACAATTCCATGGCCATATTGAGCCCTGTCTGACCTCCAAGAGTTGGAAGCAAAGCATCTGGACGTTCCTTACGGAGAATACGAGTTACAAACTCAAGTGTGATTGGCTCGATGTAGACCTTGTCCGCAATCTCCTTGTCCGTCATGATGGTGGCAGGGTTTGAGTTCACCAAGACAACTTCATAACCTTCCTCTTTCAAAGACAAGCAGGCCTGGGTCCCCGCATAGTCAAACTCAGCAGCCTGACCAATAATAATCGGACCAGAACCAATCACCATAATTTTTTGAATATCAGTACGTTTAGGCATTTATAAGATATTAAGGGCGTCAAGCGGACAAAGCTAAAATAGGAGTTATGACGAAGAACTGTCAGTTCTAGGAATAACTATCTTTTTAGCAATGTCCGTAGCCCGTATTCAGTTCAGCAAATACGGACCACCCTTCTCCTTTCTATTCGGCAACTCTCGGGTTGCCATTAAATAAATTCTCCGACGATTTTTTAGAGAAACGATATTTTTCGATAAAAAATCTAGTGCAGGGAGTTTTTAGTTCGCCTGATAGCGACTAAAAGAAACGACCTGCCTTTCTATTCGTCGCCTCACAGAGCGACATTAAATAAGATACAAAGGACGAATAGAAAGCGATTGAATTTTAGGAAATCAAGGAAGGATTGACAATCCAAGTTGGTTTCTCTAAATTCCGAGCTTTCCGTCCGTGTTCAGTTACATAAATTCTCCGACGAGCTTTTACTCGTTCTTAGTTTGCTTGTTTAAAAGCTTCCATCATCTCGATAAATTCATCAAAGAGGTAGCTTGCGTCGTGTGGACCAGGAGCTGCATCTGGGTGGAATTGAACAGAGAAACCTGGTTGGTATCTGTGACGCACACCTTCAACTGACTTGTCATTGATTTCTTCGTGAGTAATAATCAAATGCTCTGGCAAGTCCTCACGGCTGACTGCATAACCGTGGTTCTGGCTAGTAAAGTCTACACGGCCTGTAGCAATCTCACGTACTGCATGGTTAAATCCACGGTGTCCAAATTTCATCTTATAAGTCTTAGCCCCGTTTGCCATGGCAAAGAGTTGGTGCCCCATACAAATTCCGAAGATTGGAATTTTCCCTTGCACACCACGAATCATGTCCAGTGCTTCTGGAACGTCTTCTGGGTTACCTGGACCATTTGACAACATAACTCCATCAGGATTGAGGTGGAGAATTTCTTCTGCAGTTGTTGAATACGGAACAACCGTCACGTTACAGTTACGCTTAGAAAGTTCACGTAAGATTGAATGCTTGAGACCAAAGTCTACTAAGACCACACTCAAACCAACTCCTGGAGCTGGATAGGAAGTTTTAGTAGAAACCTGCTTGATATTGTCTGTTGGCAAAACTGTTGCTTGGAGCTGGTCCGTCACATGGTCCATACTGTCTCCAACATGGGTCAAGGTTGCACGCATCGTACCATGCTTACGGATAATCTTAGTAAGGGCACGCGTATCAATCCCTGAAATACCAGGAATTTTCTTGGCTTTCAAAAATTCATCTAGCGTCATTTGGTTGCGCCAGTTGCTAGCTCTACGTGCCTCTTCGAAAACAACAACTCCCTTACAAGTTGGAATAATGGATTCGTAATCATCACGGTTAATTCCATAATTTCCCACCAAAGGATAAGTAAAGGTCAAGATTTGTCCATTATAAGACTGGTCTGTAATGGATTCTTGGTAACCAGTCATCCCTGTGTTAAAGACGATTTCGCCTGTTACATCAATGTCTGCTCCGAAGGCCTTGCCTTCAAAAACTGTGCCATCTTCTAATACTAGAAGTCTTTTTGTCATATTTTCACCTCTCGTGGACGCTCTCTGGCGTCTTTTAACGTCTTGTGTTTTAGTTGGCGTTTCTACTCGCCAATACGGATTCTAAGATTGCCATCCGAACAAAGACACCATTGGTCATTTGTTGGACAATGCGTGATTTTGGCGCTTCAACCAAGTGGTCAGCAATTTCCACATCTCGATTCACTGGGGCCGGATGCATAATGATTGCTGTTTCTTTTAAGCGATTATAGCGTTCTTGGTTCAAACCGTGTTGAGCATGGTAGTCTTCTTTTGAAAAGACCGCTCCACTTTCGTGGCGTTCATGTTGAACTCGGAGTAACATCAAAACATCCACCTGATCAACAATCTCATCAATAGTTACAAACTGTCCATAGTCCGCAAACTCTTGACTTCTCCATTCCTCAGGTCCTGCAAAGAACAGTTCAGCTCCCAAGCGTTTCAAAATCTGCATATTTGATTTGGCAACGCGTGAGTGGTCCAAGTCGCCTGCAATAGCAACCTTAAGACCCTCAAAGTGCCCAAATTCCTCATAAATAGTCATCAAATCAAGCAAGCTCTGGCTAGGATGTTGTCCCGAGCCATCACCACCATTGATAATAGAAGTTGTAATCGACGGACTCGCAATCAACTCTCTGTAATAGTCGACCTCTGGGTGGCGAATCACACAGACATCCACTCCTAGAGCAGATAGGGTCAAGATGGTATCATACAATGTCTCACCCTTATTGACCGAACTAGTCTTCACATCAAAGTCAAGTCGTTCCAGCCCCAGCTTAATCTCTGCCACTTCAAAGGACTTATGTGTCCGTGTAGAATCTTCAAAGAAGAGATTCGATACGATAGGTTTGTTCTCATAGGGAAGTTGGGCTCCGTTTTTAAACTCGATTCCTCGTTTGATCAATTTCATCACTTGATCGACAGTGAGGTCTTCCATGGAAACCACATGGTTCAGTGCTTGTTGATTTTCTGACATGGCTACTCCTTCAGCTTTCTAAGCTTCTTCAGTAATCAGAACTCTGTCTTGGCCATCAAGTTCTGTCATCTCTACGATGATTTCTTCAGAACGGCTAGTTGGGATATTTTTCCCAACGTAATCTGGACGGATAGGCAATTCTCTATGTCCACGGTCAACTAGCACCGCAAGACTCACGCGCGCAGGACGACCATGGCCGACAATGTTATCAATAGCGGCGCGGATGGTACGGCCTGTATAGAGTACATCATCCACCAAGATAACTTCACGGTCTGTCACATCAACAGAAATCAAAGAAGTATCTTCTCCGCTTTTAACATCATCACGGAAAGGTTTGGTGTCCAATTCCACAACAGGAACAGTGATGTTTTCCAACTGCTCCAAGCGTTCTTTGATACGATGAGCGATGAAAACACCACGCGTTTTTATCCCAGCTAGGATAATTTTATTCAAATCCTTATTGCGTTCGATAATCTCATAAGTAATTCGCGTAATCGCTCGTTTGACAGTCAATTCGTCTACAACTTCTTTTGTCTTCATGACAAACCTCCAAAAAGAAAAGTCTCCTTCCACAAGGAGACTTGAAATGTATAGCCAAGCGAGCCCTACTATAAACAGTATAGACTTCACCCTTCTACTTTATCGCGCTCCTTGCCTGCCTCACGGGACAGGTTTAAAGGACTATTTAGTTACCATTTACTATAGCACAAAGCACCCTTAAAATCAAGCAAAAACTTTTTCAGAGTCCCCTTAAACATTACTAAAATCATACAGTTGGGGATAGTGGTCACATTCTGGATTTTTGGGATGGCAGATAGCTCGTCCAAAGTAAATCATGGCCTGGTGGGCTGCTAACCACTCTTCTGGTGGCAGAATGTCCATGACACGTTTTTCTACTTCGAGGGGTGTAGCCGATTTCTTGACAATATCATGATGCTTGCAGATACGCTCAACATGGGTGTCCACCGCAAAGGCCGGAATGCCAAATCCCACACTCATGACCACGTTGGCGGTCTTGCGACCAACACCTGCTAGGCTTTCTAATTCCTCTCGAGTCTGAGGTACTTGCCCGTCAAAATCATCTAGTAATTGTTGAGCACATTTTTAAGGAATTTAGCCTTATTTCGATACAGTCCCAAGCGAGAAATGTGTGAAGCAATTTCACTCTCTGTCGCTACAGACATGGCTTGTGGTGTCGGAAAGGCAGCAAAGAGCCCTGGTGTGGCCTTATTTACCGCTGCATCTGTGGTCTGAGCTGACAACATCACTGCAACCAAGAGTTCAAAATGATTACGAAAATCAAGACTAGGCTTAGCATCTGGAAAAAGGGCAATAATTTCCTCTATGACATGACGGGCACGTTTCTTGGATAAAACCATCTACTCGTCTCCATCAAACAGTCCTTGCAAGCCAGCAAATGGACTGTTTTCTTCTTTCTTGACTGCTTGTTGGGCTTGGTATTCATCTTCAGTCATGATTTGCCAGTCATTTCCTGACACAAAACCTTGGCCCGCCTCTTCTTCTGCCGTCAAGACCTTGATTGGGATATTGAGCAAGATATTATCTGCTACGCTCTCAGCAAGGTCAATTTCCCCATTTTCGATAGGCAAGACCAAGTCATCATCAAGAACCTCCTGGTCCAGTTGGTTGGTCGCTCCTTCCATGAAGACCTCTGTGACTGGATAAGACTCAGCCAACTCAACTGGTTCCATACTACGACTGGAAGCAAGAACAATGGTATATGACAACTGATAGTCTAAGAAATACAGACGGTCTTCGTACTGCACCTTTCCCACTGCAAGGATATCTTTGACATCTAAAATTTCTTGATTTCGTTTACGCAAGTCTGCTGCCAGGTCTAAAGCTTGTTCAAAATGCAGGCCTTCAGGTTGCTTACGAATTTCTTGAATATTTAACTTCATATTTCCTCCATAAAGATTTACTCACTTGATTATACCATGAAAAGGCTACAAGTCAGCCTTCCAAACTTTGATATTAAAATCTCATTTTTAATATATTTACTATGACATATTTTCTGATTAGTGCTATACTATAGGCAAGAATACATCAGAGCAAGGAGGATGCTCATATGGAAGACAAAGCACTCATCAACCAAGCTTACCAACTCCTATCCGAGTTAAATAAAAGCTACCAAAGTTGCAAACAGGGTACAGCCGATGATTTCCGTCTACAAGAACTGCTGAACAGCACTCTCAAGGAACTTAAAAAAGCGGAAAAGCTTGACAACAGTATCTTAATCGACCTTGAGAAGTTTTACCAACGTACCAGTCTACTGATCGGACTGGGGAGCCTAAAACTAAACGATCAAGCACGCACCGCTTGGCGCAACTATGACAAGTTCCATTACGAGCATGTCAAACACGTACTAACTCTTTATGGACCTGTTTTTGGATTTTAGAGTTTAGAATTTTGGATTTTCTATTGACAAAATTTCCTTAAAGGTATAGGATAGAGGTACTAATACTCGGAGGTAAGGGAGACATGAACAACTAAGTCTATCAAATAAAGAAACTTTATTTAGTAGATCTTGTTTTTGTCTCTTTTTGTGTGCTCTTTTTATACTAGATTTTCTAGTATCTTGTCCCCATTGAAAATCAAAAAACTAGAAAGCTATGCTCCTCTTGGGTTGGGTTAGGCAGCTCCAAGCTAGTTTGACGAGTTTTTCAACGAGGATAATAGAGTTTTGACAGTGACTTTGGGCTCTACTAGATAAAGTAGAGCTTTTTGTTATGCACTATCGACATTCTAGAAAGGGCAACAATATGATAAAAATCAATCATCTAACTATCACGCAAAACAAAGATCTACGAGATCTTGTATCTGACCTAACCATGACTATCCAAGACGGGGAAAGGTTGCTATTATTGGTGAAGAAGGAAATGGTAAATCGACTTTACTACGAGCTTTAATGGGAGAAGCATTATCTGATTTTACTATCAGGGGCGACATCCAGTCTGACCTTCAATCACTGGCCTACATTCCTCAAAAAATCCCTGAAATTCTGAAAAATAGGACTCTACACGACTACTTGTTTTTGGATTCTGCTGATTTAGACTACAGTATTCTTTATCGTTTGGCGGAGGAGTTGCGCTTTGATAGCGACCGTTTTGCTAGCGACCAAGAAATTGGCAGTCTATCAGGGGGCGAAGCTTTGAAAATTCAGCTCATCCACGAGTTAGCAAAACCCTTTGAGGTTCTATTTTTAGATGAACCTTCAAATGACCTAGACCTTGAGACTGTTGATTGGCTAAAAAGACAGATTCAAAAGATTAGGCAAACTGTTATTTTCATTTCCCATGATGAAGACTTTCTTTCTCAAACGGCAGATACTATTGTCCACTTGCGACTGGTCAAGCATCGGAAAGAAGCAGAAACACTAGTCGAGCATTTAGACTATGATCGCTATAGTGAGCAGAGAAAGGCTAGTTTTGCCAGACAAAGTCAGCAAGCTGCTAACGACCAGAGAGCCTATGACAAAACCATGGAAAAGCATCGCCGCGTCAAGCAAAATGTAGAAAATGTGCTTCGTACTACCAAAGACAGTACAGCTGGGCGCCTATTAGCTAAAAAGATGAAAAATGTTCTCTCTCAAGAAAAACGCTTTGAGAAAACAGCTCATTCTATGACGCAAAAGCCACTTAAAGAGGAACAAATCCAACTCTTCTTCTCACATATACAACCATTAGCGGCTTCTAAAGTCTTAATCCAACTGGAAAAAGAAAGTTTGCCCATTGGCCAGCGCATTTTAGCTCAGGAGTTACGACTAACGGTCCGTGGCCAAGATAAAATCGGTATCATCGGGCCAAATGGTGCTGGAAAATCAACTCTGTTAGCCAAGTTGCAACAACTACTCAGCGCCAAAAGAGAGATTTCGCTTGGTTATATGCCACAAGATTACCACAAAAAACTGCAATTAGATTTATCTCCAGTAGCCTACCTCAGCCACACTGGACAAAAAGAAGAACTACAGAAAATCCAATCTCACTTAGCCAGTCTCAATTTCAGCTATCCAGAGATGCACCACCAAATTCGCTCCTTATCTGGCGGGCAACAGGGTAAACTCCTACTTTTAGATTTAGTCTTGCGCAAACCAAACTTTCTCCTTCTAGATGAGCCCACACGAAACTTTTCTCCCACTTCTCAACCCGAAATCAGAAAACTCTTTGCCTCTTATCCAGGTGGTCTGGTCACTGTTTCGCATGACAGACGCTTCTTAAAAGAGATTTGTACGAGTATCTATCGTTTGACAGAGGAAGGTTTGGAAGTCGTTGATTTACTAGATTTATAACTTTTGAACATAGCAAAAATCCAGAGGCGAACTCTGGATTCTTTGGGCTGTTTGAGCTAACTCAAACAGCTTGAAAGATACTCACTTAATCAGAAGAACAACTTTGTTGCACTTGACTTGACAATTAAGGAAAAAATTGTTTTTCCATCTCTGCCACTTAACTACAAATTAAATAATTTATAACTAGTATTCTTTTTTCTCCATAATCATAACGGACAATTTTACTGCAAGCCCTATGATTAATATGCTTACAACTAAAATTCCTAAGCAAATCATTGATATAGAATTCTTACTAAAAATCTCCATTAGTTCTGCAAGAAAATTTGACTTTTCTTTTAACAGTGTTGATAAAGCAAATATTAAGAAATAAGTGATTACCATAATGAGTCTACCCTTTTCAGCACCATATTTAAGAATAAATGGTAATTGAATGGCAGACATAAGTATACTAGCAGCTAATGTAATTAAAGCAATAAACACTATATTATCCAATGACATTTGATTTTTTGTCATCAACAGTACAAAAATGCAGATTGAACCAACCAAACCAAAGGCAAATGCAAAGAAAAACTTGCTCAACACATAACTGCTCTTTTTTATTGGCATCGAAAATGCAAACTGTTCGAAATTTGATTTTGTATCATAGCCAAAGGCGATTGCAGTAAGTATGAGCGGAATCATTACACATATTAACGGAACCATAAACAATTCATTTTCATAAATTCCATATACAGCCAGTGCAATACTGATAGTAACCGTTAATAATAATGTCTTTTTTTAAAGTTGCTATATCTTTCAAAATTAATGATGTCATTATTGTCTCACTCCTTTCACAAAGTAAATCATAATATCCTCAATTGACGGTTTTTGTAACTTGATACCATCAGGTACAAGACTCTTTTTAACAAGTAACTCTTGCCCAAAAGAATGTATTCTTCTTCCTACAATGGCTTCTTCATCAATGTTATTTACTTCTTCATTGGATAAAGTACATATACCGTAGTTTTCTTTTAACTCATCTTTTGTTTCCATAAATAAGATTTTTCCATTGTGGATAAAAGCAATGTAATCTGCCACTTTTTCTAAGTCAGATAAAATATGGGAAGAAATAAGAATTGTATGATTTTCATCTTGCATAAAATCTAATAACAAATCCAAGATTTCCTCTCTTACAATTGGGTCAAGCCCACTTGTTGCTTCATCTAAAATCAAAAGTTCAGCATTGTGAGATAAAGCAACAGCCATTGAAAGTTTCATTTTCATACCACGAGAATAGTTTTTAATCATCTTTTTATGTGGTAAATTGAATTTTTCAACGAATCCATAAAACTGCTTTTTATCCCATTTTGAATAAACTCTATGACAAAACTTTTCAACATCGATTAATGTCATTTCTTCCGGCACTAACAAATCATCAAATACCACTCCAAGTTTATCTTTCAGTTCAACACTATTAGGATTTTCCTCATCTAAAAGTCTTATATCGCCAGAGTCTTTTCTTAAAAGCCCAAGTAACAATTTTATAGTTGTACTTTTACCAACTCCATTCTGTCCGATATATCCAACTATTGTTCCTTTCGGAATAGTAAGATTTACCGGTCCTAGTTTAAAACTGTCAAATGTTTTTACTAAATCTTTAATTTCAATAGCATATTTACTCATATTCACCCTCCACATAACTCTTTAACATTTTTATCAATTCATCACTGGATACATCTGCAATTTCTGAAAGTTCAACTACTTCTTGAAGCTTCGATTCAATTTTCTTTAAGTATTCTTCTCGAATTAGTTCTTTATTTTGTGCTGCAACAAAATTACCTTTTCCTTGTACCGAATTTATAAACCCGTCTAACTCTAATTCATCAAAAGCTCTTTTTGCAGTTAACATACTTACTCTTATTTCTTTCGCTAAGAATCTTATCGAAGGTAGTTGTTCTCCCACTTTCAAATCTCCAGAAATGATTTGTGCTTTAATTTGATTTTTTATTTGCAGATATATTGGTTCATCACTGGAATTATTTATCTGTATATTCATCATCAACCCCCTACTGTTATTTGTGTTTTAACTGTTATTATTATAGCATAACAGTTAAAACATTGCAATATCTAAAAAGAAGCAGACAAAAATTTTTTTCCCGCTTCTTCTCATTACTATCTAAATTCTTTCAGCAACTCTCTTAGCTTTTCCAATATCTTATTTCTTCTCTTTATGAGAGCTGGATGAGATATTTTTTTCATTTCAGCCACCAAACGAATAGTTTCATCATTGAAATAAAGTCTATCAATGATTTCTCTTTCTTCATCATTTAATTTTGATAGTGCATCTCGCACTGCCTCAATCATCCTCTGTGTCTGAACGTTTTTATCTACATCAAAACCCTCATCAACTATACTATCCTCAAAATGTCCATCATTTTCAAAAGACGAGAAAAAAGCAGGTGATTTCTTCTATCCACCTGCTTCAAATATTTTTCGGCTCTATAATATTTGTAGTGGGTAAATCCCCTATGGATATTATGGAGCTTATTTTAGCTTTTCTTCAACCCACTACAGTTGACAAAGAGCCATTTTTTCTACATATGTTTCAAACGCTCAATTCGTTCTGAGATAGGTGGGTGGGTGTAAAATAGTTTTTGGAGTCCGCCACCTTTCTTGGGATCATTGATATAAAGAGCGCTACTGGCATCGTCAACATGTTGATGCATCGGCTCGCTATTCTCCAACTTACGCAAGGCATTGATCATCCCTTGAGGATTGCGAGTCAGCTCCACACTGGATGCATCCGCCAGAAATTCCCTCTGACGGGAAATGGCGAGTTGCACCAAGGTTGCAGCGAGAGGTGCTAGAACAATGGCTAAGAGAGAGATAACAAGCATGATAATCTCCAAACCATTTCCATCACGATCATTATCACTCCGTCTGCGGCCTGCACCACCCCACCACATCATCCGTCCTGCCATACTAGATAGCATGGTAATAGCACTAGCAAGGGCGACAGCAATGGTCGAAATGCGGATATCGTAGTTTCGGATATGACTGACTTCATGGCCCATAACAGCTTCTAGCTCCTCACGATTCATGATGTCTAGAAGACCCGACGTTGCTGCGACTGCTGCATTCTGCGGATTCGAACCTGTTGCAAAGGCATTTAAAGAAGAATCCTCAATGATGAAAACACGTGGCATGGGAATCTGAGCGACCATGGCCATATCTTCCACTACATGGTAGAGGTCTGGTGCTGTTTGCTCATCAACCTCACGCGCCCCATTCATAGACATAACAATCTCTGTTGATTGAAAGATCATGGTCAGAGCGTAGATAAGACCAATAATCAAGGCAATTATCATACCCCCAAGACCTGAGCGCATGAAGAGATAACCAACCGCATAACCAACCAAGGTCAAGAGTAGGAAGAAAACCAGCAATAAAATCCAAGTTTTTCGTTTATTGCTCGCAATTTGATCAAATAACATCTTAGTCACCTAAACCGCTAAAGTCAACTTTAGGAACTACCTTTTCCTCTTCAGGTGTTTGAAGGAAGTCTGCAGCTTTAAAGCCAAATAGTCCTGCGATGATGTTACTTGGGAAGCTTTCAAGTTTTACATTGTAGTTGCTGACAACACTGTTGTAGAGTTGGCGTGAGTAAGAAATTTTATTTTCTGTATTGGTCAACTCTTCTTGCAATTTGATAAAGTTAGCACTAGCTTTCAAATCTGGGTAATTCTCTGCTACTGCAAAGATACCAGAAATCTGGCGGGTAAGGGCATCACTGGCCTTCATCGCTTCAGCTGGCGAAGTTGCTGCGGCTACTTGCCTACGAAGTTCTGTCACTTTTTCCAAGGTAGAACCTTCATATTTGGCATAGCCTTTGACTGTTTCAATCAAGTTTGGGAGGAGATCATTACGACGCTTCAACTGAACATCTATCTGGCTCCAAGCCTCCTTGGTCTGCATACGATTTTTAACCAAACCGTTATAGCTAACAATCACAAAAATAACAATCAGAGCCAAAACTCCAAGAATAATCCAAGTCATAATCTTATTCCTTTCTGCTTTTAGATTACTACCAGTATATCAAAATTTTAATGAATATGGTAAAATAAGATGATACTAGAGAAGGAAACTACTATGAAACCAGAAACATTTTACAGCCTACTAGCTGAGCAAAATCTTCCACTTTCTGACCAGCAAAAGAACCAATTTGAACGCTATTTTGAACTCTTGGTAGAATGGAATGAAAAGATTAACCTGACCGCTATTACAGATAAAGAAGAAGTTTATCTCAAACATTTTTATGATTCGATTGCACCCATCCTACAAGGCTTGATCCAAAATGAGAATATCAAACTTCTTGATATCGGGGCTGGGGCAGGATTTCCTAGTCTTCCTATGAAAATCCTCTATCCTCAGTTAGATGTGACCATCATTGATTCGCTCAATAAGCGCATCAACTTCCTTCAGCTTTTGGCTCAGGAGCTGGATTTGGACGGTGTTCACTTCTACCATGGACGGGCAGAAAACTTTGCCCAAGACAAGAAATTCCGTGCTCAGTTTGATATGGTGACGGCTCGTGCGGTTGCCCGTATGCAGATCTTATCTGAGTTGACCATCCCCTATCTTAAAGTTGGCGGAAAACTCTTGGCACTCAAGGCCAGCAATGCCCCTGAGGAATTGCTGGAAGCCAAGAACGCTCTCAACCTCCTCTTTAGCAAGGTAGAGGACAACCTCAGCTATGCCCTGCCAAATGGAGATCCGCGCTACATCACAGTCGTCGAAAAGAAAAAAGAAACACCTAACAAGTACCCAAGAAAAGCTGGCATGCCAAACAAACGCCCACTTTAATTTTTTTAGTAAAAAAATTATTTACAAATCTGCCTCGCTCTCGCATTTCTGGGCTCGGGAAAAATTCGTTTACAAAACGAATTTTTTCTGCTATACTATCCTAAGCAAAGGTTTTTAATGTCATCCTGTGAGGTGACGAAGGCGCAGATTTATATAAATTTTTAAAAGATAGCTATTTTTTAAAAAGTCTTACTCTGAGGGCCTATTGCTGCAAAATAATGGGCTCTTTTTTGGTGCCCAAAAGTGAGGTTTTTATGAAACAGGAATCAACTGTTGACTTGTTACTAGACGTTGATCAACGTCCTTCTGCTGGTAAAGGTATTCTTCTAAGCTTCCAGCACGTATTTGCCATGTTTGGTGCAACCATTCTCGTTCCCTTAATTTTGGGAATGCCCGTATCGGTTGCTCTCTTTGCATCTGGTATTGGAACACTTATCTACATGATTTCTACTGGCTTTAAGGTTCCAGTTTATCTAGGTTCTTCATTCGCCTTTATCACGGCTATGTCTTTAGCCATGAAAGAAATGGGAGGCGATGTTTCTGCCGCTCAAACTGGGGTTATCTTGACTGGTTTAGTCTATGTCCTTGTAGCAGCAAGTGTTCGTTTTGCAGGTACGAAATGGATTGACAAACTCTTGCCACCAATCATTATCGGACCTATGATTATCGTTATCGGTCTTGGTCTTGCTGGTTCTGCTGTAACGAATGCTGGACTTGTAGCAGACGGAAACTGGAAAAACGCCCTTGTAGCTGTTGTTACATTCTTGATTGCTGCCTTTATCAATACAAAAGGAAAAGGATTCCTACGAATCATTCCATTCCTCTTTGCCATCATCGGTGGGTATATCTTTGCTATGATGCTTGGTTTGGTTGACTTTACCCCAGTCCTTCAAGCCAATTGGTTTGAAATTCCTGGTTTCTACTTGCCATTTAGTACAGGTGGAGCCTTTAAAGAGTACAACTTGTACTTCGGTCCTGAAACAATCGCCATCTTGCCAATCGCTATTGTAACCATTTCAGAACACATCGGAGACCACACAGTTTTGAGCCAAATCTGTGGCCGTCAATTCCTGAAAGAACCAGGACTTCACCGTACGCTTCTCGGTGACGGTATCGCGACATCTGTATCCGCCTTCCTCGGTGGACCAGCTAATACGACTTACGGAGAAAATACAGGAGTTATCGGCATGACTCGTATCGCTTCCGTCTCTGTTATCCGTAACGCGGCCTTCATCGCCATTGCTCTTAGCTTCCTAGGTAAATTCACTGCCTTGATTTCAACCATTCCAAATGCTGTGCTTGGTGGCATGTCCATCCTTCTCTACGGAGTTATCGCCAGCAATGGTTTGAAAGTTTTGATTAAGGAACGCGTTGACTTCAGCCAGATGCGTAACCTCATCATCGCTAGTGCTATGTTGGTACTTGGACTCGGTGGAGCAATCCTTAAACTCGGTCCAGTAACCCTTTCAGGTACTGCTCTATCAGCCATGACAGGAATCATCTTGAACTTGATTTTGCCACACGAAAATAAAGACTAATCATCTATACACAAAAAATCCACTCGATTGAGTGGATTTTTTAATTACTTACTCTTTATTTCCAGCAGTAAATCTTTCAATGAAATAATGGTCACGGCTAGTAAAATCATAGCCATACCGACAAAATCAATCGCATAAAACTGTTCCTTCATAATCAGAAAGGCAAAGAAAACGGCAGAAATTGGCTCTATGGAAGCCAATAAACTAGACTTAACAGGGCCTATCAGACTAGCTCCCTTTAAGAAAGCTGTATATGCAAAGACCGTTCCGATGATGATAATCCCAGCAAATGCAAAGAGAAAATCTAAGCTGGTTGGTATGCTAGCCCGTAAGACTTCTGTAAAGGGAAGAGTCACTACACCAGAAATAACCATCCCGACACCAATCACCAAAATACTGCCCCACTTCTTAATCAAAGCAATAGGAAGGATGATATAGAGGGCATAGGTCAAGGCTGAAAAGAGGCCCCAGAACAGACCTAGGGGTGTGACAGATAACTGGTCAACTTTCCCATGCGTCGCAATCAGAAAAGTTCCTCCAATTGCTAAACCAATTGAAATAATCTCAGCCAGAGTCGGTGCTACCTTGTTCTTGATACAAGTATAAATCAAGATTCCAACAGGACAAACATACTGGAGAACCGTCGCCGTTCCAGCATTGGTTTCCTGAATGGCAGAAAGATAGGCAAACTGGTTTAAGAAAAGTCCAAATAAGGCAAATAACAAGAGAGAAAAAAGGCTTTTCCTGTCTTTTAAAAAAGCAAGGAGTTTATCCTTTGCAGTCACGTAGGATAAGAACACCAATGCCAAGCCTGCAATGATAAGTCGCAAATTGGTCAAGACTAGAGCAGAAATCCCGTGTGCCATTAGGTATTGGCCACTGGTTCCTGACAAGCCCCAAGCAATCCCTGCCACTACTGTATACAGAGTTCCTTTTACGGTTTTTGACATGCTTCTCCCTACTCCTCTTGACGAATCATTTCCATCACTTGATTTCGATCGACTATCCACTGGGCACGCTCATCCTTCTCATACGTTCGATTGGATAAAAAGATAGCCGCTTCCTGCTTCTCCCGATTCCACATGATGAAGGTACCTGTATATCCCGTATGGTCGAGCCAAGCTCCTTCCAGATTCCAGGATAGAGATCGCTCCTTATCATCTAAGGGAGAAAAATTGCGACACAAATCTGCAGCAAAATCATCTTTCAAGTAATGTTCCAGAAAGATCTGCAAATCCTTAACAGTCGAAAACAAACCAGCACTTCCTGCGTGTTTCCCTAATAGACGGGCTTTGGGATCATGAATATTTCCGGCCTCCACTCCTTTCACTGTTGGGACAGCTTGCTCAACGGGGCCAAACTTGGTTTCCTTCATCCCCCATGGTTCCAAAACTTGTTCTTCGATAATCTGATTTAAGTCTTGTTCAAAGATTTTCTCCAAAAGAAAGCCCAAGAGTAAAAAGTGAACATCTGAATATAGAAAAGCAGTTTTACTACGTCTATTCAGATAAAACATAGCCTCTCTTAATTCCTCAGAACTCAACTGATCCCTATTGGGAATAAAGGGATCCAGATCTGTGGCGTGGGTCAAGAGTTGACGAATAGTGATATCTGGGTAATCACATCCAGCTAAAAAGTCCGTCACTGGTCGATCAATGTCTAGTTTCCTCTGTTGCCACAAGAAGCTCAAGACTGTCCCGACTCCCACAACCTTACTCACACTGGCTAGGTCATAGACTAACCCTGACTCTGTTTTCAAACCTCTCTCAGGATCACTCAAGCCTAGGTAGGATTCTCTCCATTCTCCATCCTTAAAATACGCAAAAGAGGCCCCTGGATAGACCCCTGCCTCGATTTGATTTTCTATTTTTCTTAGAATTTTTTCCAACTTCATGCTTCTTCAAACCATAATTCAATGTTATTGGTATCTTTACCAAGGAAGAATTTTTCAGACTTAGGGACAAAGTAGCCTGTCTTTTCAAATTTCTGACGAAGACTGGTTAGATCAAAATTTCTTACTAAAAATTTCAACATCGTCAAATCCCAAGTGACATTGTTTTCAACAGCCAAATCTGCTCCTTGCCCTTTAGTAAAGGTGATTGCTTGCGCTACTCCTTCAGGATCAAGTAAACTCTCTGTTCCTTCAGGCAAACGCAACTCCATAGAAACCTCAAATTGACTCACGTATTTTATACTTGTATTTGAATAAAATTCAGGAACAGTTTCCAGTGGAACCAAATCTCTTACATCATTTTCCGCATGAACAAGGATCACATCCTCTTCAGGAGAAACAATCTCAAAAGCATACCCTCGGTTTCCTTTTAATAAGCGAGGAAGAGACTTCATTTGAGAAAGAAGGGCCTCGATTTCAGAAGGATTTTCAACCTTTATCAAGAGTCTAGCTAGCTTCTTAAGTCCTTCAACTTTGCGTGTTCGCATGCTTGGAGACTCTTCTAAAATCAATCTCTCCGTAGCTGTCTGATCACCTAGAGAAATAAAGGCAGACTCTTCCAGCAAAGGTTTCATCCCCAGGGTTTCAATGTAAAATTTTTCATTTAATTTTCGATTATTAACTTTCAAAGTCGGAACGATCCGAACAATCTCATTCACATTCATAAATTCCTCCAACTCTTTTATTTTAAAGGATTTTCGAATATTTTACAAGCCATATCCATTTTATTTAGAAATTTTACAAGAAAAAAACTGGGATTCCCCAGTTTCATTTCTTATAGGTAAAGTAGTTTGAATAGTGCTACTGCTGCAATACCCGCTGCAATTGGAGCTACAACTGGAACCCATGCATACCACCATTTTGAATCACCCTTGTGTTGACCAAGAACTGATTTTGGAAGGAGTTCGTGAAGAAGACGTGGTCCAAAGTCACGAGCTGGGTTCAAACCAGGTCCAGTAGGTCCACCAAGTGAAGTTACCAAGGCCATCACTAGGAAACCAAGTGCCAAGTGCGCAACCGAGATCCCAGCAGCTGTATGTGGAGCTACTTGAGCTTTCACTGCCAATTCACTTAAATCAACAGTTTGTCCAGCTTGAGTAGCCATTTGTTTCATGTATTGAAGAACCTCAGCACCAAAGAAGTTTTTAGTCAAACCAAGTGCTGCAAAGAAAAGAACAAATGAACCTACAAACTCATTTAGGAAGCCGTTAACAGTAGCTGCAAAACGTGATTCTTTTGTACCGTGGTCGATGCTTGAAATCGTTGAGAAGGTACCCAAGATATTGTTTGGGTTTTCTGTTTTCAAGTAGTACGGACGATGAGTCGCTACAACCAAAGCTTGACCGAAGATTGCTCCCAAAACTTGTGCTAGGATGTAAAATGGTACTTGATCCCAAGAGAAAAGACCACTAACAGCAAGTCCAAGAGTGAAAGCTGGGTTGATGTGGTTTCCTGATACGTTACCGAACATCAAGGCTGGGATCATAACCCCCATACCATAACCAACTGCGATAACGAGCCAGCCACTTTGGTGACCTTTCGTACCTTTAAGTTCAACGTTAGCAACTGCACCATTACCAAGAATGATCAAAATAGCAGTTCCCAAGAATTCTGTGGCATATTTAATAGCCCATGTAAAATCCATTTGATAGATTCTCCTTCAATTTTTTTAGACAATCCTTATTCTATCAATTTTTAGGCCTTTTAGCAACAGATTTTCTAAAAGAATCTCTGGAAAACGCTTTATTTAACTTATCTTTAAGAAAAGGACAAAAGGAGTCAAACTCCTTTCATCCTTTTTATTAGTCTTGACGTTGACCAAAGTCTGCAATCATCTGCTCCATCTCTTGACGGCTTGGAGTTGTCAGCATATAAAGGTAATCCCCTTGTAGCTCTGCAAAGGCTGCTGGCATGATTTTTTTGACCTTGAATTGCTGGCTGTACTTAGCAAGCAAGTCTTCTTCTGAATAGACATAGTTTGCATTGACACGACGTGATGTAGCTAAACAGTATTGAGGTTCAAACTCTGCTGCTGGGAACTCTTCTCCTGCGACAATAGCTGCATAGCCTCGGTAGAGGTCCAAGGAATGGGCAAAGTTATAAACATCAATGGTAAAGCCACCTGCAGGACGGTTATTGTACTCAATGGCAATGTAGTCGTCCCCGTCACGGAAAAACTCGATATGGAAAAAGCGTTCTCTCATTCCAAATTCCTTGACAATGGCCTCACCATACTTGCGCAGTTTGGGATCCATATCCTTGAGGACATAGTAAGAATTGTCCATCTTATATATCATCAGATCAAGTGGTGTATGGGCATAATCGAAAGTCGTTGAAAAGACGATATTGCCATCCTTGTCCACAAGCCCGTCAAAGGTACAGATTTCGCTTGAAGTGACAAATTTCTCAAAGAAATAAGCGGTTGAATGATCCCATGCTTGCTTGAAGTGATTGATATCGTCTTCTGTCTCAAGCTTAAATGTTGCTGCCGCTCCCACTCCATTATCAGGTTTGGCAATCATTGGTAGGCCAATCGTCTCGACTGCTTGGTCTACATCTGCTTCTGTCTGGATAACAGCGCCTGGTACAACAGGTACGCCTGCCTTCTGGAAGAGTTTCTTCATCTCAGACTTAAACTTGGTCTTTTTGAGATCCTCCGGTTTGGCACCAAAAACATTGAATTGTTCTCTGAGTATTGCGTCCAGCTCAAGCCAGTATTCATTGTGGGACTCGATACGATCAATTGGACCATGCTTGTAGAAAAGAAAGGCAACTGCACGTTTGACTTCGTCTATATTTTCAAGATTGTCCACACGGAAATACTCGGTTAGGCTATTTCGCAAAGGTTCATCTAGTTGTTCGTAAGGTTCTTGACCAATTCCCAAAACGGTGATGCCTCTATTGGCTAGCTCTATGGTAAACTGTTGAAAGTTTTGCGGATAGTAGGGAGAAATAACAAGGTAATTCATAGGCAACTCCTTTTATAGATACAGGTGTCCAAGAAAATAGGGCATTTGTTTACGCCACCATTCCCAGTCGTGGGCAACATCGTGCCCCCATTCAGCAAACCAGGCTGGAATTTGTTTCTGGTCAAAGGCTTCTTTGAGCTTGTAGAAAGATGGTAGACCGTCTTGTTCCCAAGCACCTAGGCCCGTACAGACGACAATCTCAGCCTGACGGTAACGATCGATAAACCATCCGTCATTCTGATTCCAAATATAATCGACTGGAGAGTTTTGGTAAATGGCATCGTCATTGTAGTAATCTCCAACGAAGAAGCGAGCATCATAAACACCGCTGAGAGCAATCACCTTGGTAAAGACATCTGGATGCTGGAGGAAGAAATTGAGTGCATGGTAGGCTCCCATCGAACACCCCGTCGTCATCATCCCATCAAACCAACCTGTCTTGTGCTTGATAAAAGGAATGGCTTCCTCAATCACATAGCGTTCGTAGGCACGATGCATCTCTGCCTGGTCATGACTATTTTTCCAAGTAGCCAGCCAGCTCTCACTGTCCACACTGGATAGGGTAAAGAATTGGACACGGCCTTCTTCGATAAAGGAAGCACAGGCATCAATCATGCCAAAATCATAGTATTCATTGTGACTGCCACCAGATGAAGCAAAAACCACAACTGGAATCCCAGCATGTCCATAACGGTTGAGGTACATTTCACGGTTGAGGTGGCCACTCCAGTGGCTAAGGTTTTCAATATGCATTGGCTTTCTCCTTTCCTAACTTACCATTTCTCTGCAAAAAATCGGAGACAGTCTGGCAGATTTTCCGACCATGGAATCTCACTATGGATAGCACCAGACTGAACTTTCAAGACAAGATTATCCAAGCCTACTCCACCTGCAATCAAATCATGATAATAACGAAGCGAGGAGTCGATATAGGCTTGCTTGATATTGCCAGCCATCAGGGTCTTGTCCGTATCATCCGCTTCTTCCGTTCCAACATAGATAAAAATACGTTGTTCAGGCGACAGTTTCTTACGCTCGATGTAGCGGTTAAAGGCTTCTTGATGAAGCCAGTTAGCAGATGAAAAGACACCCAGACAACCAATTCGGTCTTGGTACTCTAATCCGATAAACTGGGTGATATTGCCTCCAAGTGACGAACCAATCATAGCCGTGTGCTGGCGATCAGCTTTGGTACGGTAGGTTTCATCGATAAAAGGCTTGACCACTTCCATGACAAACTCAGCATATTCCACGCCCTTACCGCCAAACTGCTGGCCTGGAATAGGAGATTCTTGGAACTTCCAAGCCGCGTACTCATGCATCCGCCCCAAACCATCATTGTCGATGGCTACAACAATCATGCGACTGATATCAGGATTTCGCTTAATGGCTGGAATAATTTTCCAAGAGTGTCCAATATAGGACTCCTTGCTGTAAAAGACATTTTGCCCGTCATGAAAATAAACAACAGGGTAAAAACGGTCTGTGTCTTTCTCGTAGTCCTTAGGCAGAAGAACACGCACACGACGCTCCTTTCCTGTATAAGGAACCTTGAGTTTGTGTTCTTTCATTTTTAAGTAAAAGTAGGAATGATTCATTGTCAGAAAACTCTCTATATTCAAAATTTTATCTCATTATACCACAAAAATAGAAAAAAAGTCAGTAATTGTCCATTTTAAGGATAAATAACTAACTTTTTTCATTTATTTTTCTAAATTCTTCTGGATTTTCTGATTAGAGGAGATTATCAATTAACTCATCGACAGCGTCTTTTTCAGCTTGAGGTGTGATCTTAGTGATCATAATCCCTGCCACTGCTCGCTCAACCAAACCTTCAACATCCATGCGTTTTTCATACTGCTCTGCATTCTCTATCTTAGGATTGGTCTTAGGACGGTCAGGCGCAAAAATGGTACAGCAGTCCTCAAACGGCTGGATAGAAATTTCAAAGGTATCGATTTCCTGCGCAATGTCAATGATTTCCAACTTGTCCATCGTAACCACAGGACGAATGATTGGAGTGCTAGTCACAGCGTTGATAGTCTGCATGCTTTCCAAGGTTTGGCTCGCTACTTGACCAAGACTTTCTCCATTGATGATAATTAAACCATTTCGTATCTCACGAATACGGTCGGTAATCCGCATCATAAAACGACGCGTCAAGGTCATGAGGTAGGCTTCTGGCGCCTTAGCCTTGATTTCCTCTTGAATCTCTGTGAAAGGCACCTCGATAAACTGGATATTGCCACCAAACTTGGTCAATTTGCGGGTCAAGTCCTGTGCTTTCTTGAGGGCACCAGGACTTGTGTATGGTGGGCTGGCAAAGTGAACGGCCTCAATATCTACCCCACGTTTAAGAGCTAGATAACCTGCCACAGGTGAATCAATCCCTCCTGACAACATGAGCATGCCTTTACCAGAACTTCCCACAGGTAATCCTCCTGCTCCACGAAAAGTTTCATAGGAAAGATAGGCAGCCTCTTCACGAATCTCAACCTGAAGATTAATATCTGGATTTTTCATCTGAGCTTGCACGTTTGGAATAGCCTCGAAAACAGCTCCACCAAGAGTTTGATTGAGTTCACGACTGTCCAATTCAAAGTTGTGATCGCTACGCTTGCTAGTGATTTTAAAGGTCATGCCTTCCTTGTAGATTTCCTTCATAATCTCTTGGACAGCAGACTTCAGAACTTCCACTGACTTTTCAATCTTATACACAGGAGAAAAATTTTGAATCCCAAAGACTTGTTTGAGCGATTCTGCTACTGCTGTGTAATCTGCTCCATTGAGGTAAGCGTGGGCACGGTCGCGATCTGCGGTTACCTTAACCTGGGGATATATAGACAAAACGTCTGAAATATTATTACGAAGTTTATTAATGAAACGCATACGATTTTTGTGTTTGGTTGACAATTCTCCATAGCGAATCATAATTTCTGAATACTGCATAAATGCTCCTATCTTACTTTTCTAGTTTGATTGTAAATTAATTTTAGCTTGGTCAAGAACTGCTCGACCTGACTCATGTCATTTTCCAGGTCTAGGCTTAGACGCACAGCTGACTGGGCCTTATCCTTGTCCACTCCCATGGCAATCAAGGTCCCAGCAGGTTTTCCAGCCTTGGACGAACAAGCAGAGGTTGTGGAAATGAAAATATCATAGTCTTCAAATGCATGAACAATGACTTCTCCACGAACCCCCTTAATCCCAAAAGTCAGAATATGAGGGGCAAAGTCTTCCTCACCTGAAAAGACAAAAATATCTGGATAATCCAGAAGGGCTTGGCGAATGACTGCCTTCATCTGGCTTGTCTTAGCAGTAAATAAGTCTAGATTTTCCATAGCCAAACGGAGAGCCTTGGCTGTCGCTGCAATTCCAGCAACATTTTCAGTTGTCGAACGATAGTCTCCCTCTTGACCACCACCTGTTAAAAGAGGCATGATCCTCTTACCAGACTTGATGTAGACAAAGCCAACACCTCTGACACCATGAAACTTATGGCTCGAAAAGGTCGCAAAATCCACTCGATCCGTCAGATAGTTTTCAGTCGGAATCTTAGCAAGTGCCTGAACTGCATCAACGTGGAAAGAAATAGTCGGCTTATCTTCCAAAAGTTCTGAGATAGCTTCAATAGGCTGGATAGAGCCGATTTCATTGTTAACTGCCATGATGGAAACGAGGATCGTATCAGGTCGTATCAAATCTGCTAACACTTCAACATCCACAAATCCTCTGCTATCAACTGGAGCAAAATCTATCTCAAAACCTTGACTTTTCAGCCAAAGGGCTGACTCCTTGACTGCTGGATGTTCAATAGTTGATACGATGATGTGCTTGCCAAACTGGGCTTTTTCAAAGGCCACCCCCTTGATGACCCAGTTATCTCCTTCTGTACCACCTGAGGTAAAGAAGATTTCATCACTCTTCTTCCCAATCAAATCTGCATTTTGCTGCCGGGAAGCATCTAAAATTCGTGTTGCCTGATCTCCCAAACGATGGAGACTAGACGGATTTCCTACAATTTTTGAAGCAACCTGCATGTAAGTTTCAAGTGCTTCAGGATAAGGCTTGGTTGTCGCCGAATTATCAAAGTAGATCATGTTTTCTCACGCTTTCTAAAATCACTCCTTCTATTGTATCACGAAAAGAGACCTGCGACAAGAAAGGGAGGTTTCTCTTTTTTTAAGATTTTTTTAAAGAAATGAGGTATAATAAATCATAATTAAAGGAGAGTATCATGTCTAACTATCGTAGAACTTCAAAACCAAAAACAGAACACATCAAAAAAGGGTTTACAGTCTTTCAAAAAACGATTGCTACCATCGGTAGTATCCTTGGTCTGATAACTGCTACTATCACCATCATGAACGCCATGGATAATAACAAAAACAACAAAAAAGAACCGACGACAACCCAAACAACTGTTGTCAAAGAAATCCAAAAGGAATCCCCTCAGGAGAACACTAGTCCTAACAAGGATAACACTTCTACTAAAGAAAATACCCCACAAGAAGAAACTTCTCAATCCAACAAGAAAGAGGAGAAAAAAGAAGAACAGAAAACAACAACTCAGGACTCTTCTACCCCAGCTACAAATAAAGAAACAAGCGATAACGGTACACAGTCAAATACGACGAGTTCTGAAACTAAAACGAACCAGTAGTCACTAAAATAGCTTCTTTCCAGATTTGGAAAGAAGCTATTTTTTATTGTTGCAATACTTTTCGTGGTTTGGTTCCTTCAGCTGGACCAATGACACCTGCCATTTCGAGTTCTTCCATCAGTCGGGTCGCACGGTTAAATCCAACCGACAAACGGCGCTGAATCATAGAAGCACTGGCTTTCTGGGTTTCGATAACCAAAGCCTTAGCTTCTTCAAAAAGCGGATCGCCACCAGCTTCGCCGTCAGAGAAATCTCCATCATTTTCAGGGACGTCTCCTGGGTCAAAGCTGTCATCGTAGTCCGCATCTGCCTGAGCCTTGATGAAGTTTACGATACGTTCAACATCATCATCTGAGATAAAGGATCCTTGTAGACGGACTGGGTGATTTTCATCGATTGGTTTAAAGAGCATGTCTCCTCGACCGAGCAGTTTTTCAGCTCCATTTTCATCCAAGATGGTTCGTGAATCTGTACCTGATGAAACTGCAAAAGCCACACGAGAGGGAACATTGGCCTTGATAAGACCAGAGATAACATCAACCGATGGACGTTGCGTTGCGAGAATCATGTGAATTCCTGCAGCACGCGCCTTCTGTCCGAGACGAATGATGGCATCTTCCACTTCCTTGCTAGCCACCATCATGAGGTCTGCCAACTCATCTACAATGACAACAATTAAAGGCAGCGGTACTTGTTTGTACTCAGACTGGCTATTAAATTCCTCGACCTTGGCATTGTAACCAGCGATATTTCGCACACCAACCTTGGCGAAGAGTTCATAACGGTTTTCCATCTCATCCACAACCTTTTGCAGGGCCTTGCTGGCCTTGCGTGGATTGGTCACAACTGGGATCAAGAGATGAGGAATATCGTTGTAAACCGATAGCTCAACCATCTTTGGATCCACCATCATAAACTTGACCTGGTCTGGTCTTGCTTTCATCAGAATGCTAGCGATAATACCGTTAACTGCGACTGATTTCCCGGATCCCGTCGAACCTGCAACCAGTAGGTGGGGCATCTTGGAAAGGTCAAAGGTGCGAGCAGTTCCATTGACAGCCTTACCTAGAGGGATTTCGAGGAGATTTTCTGGTTTAGTTTGAGACTGTTCCCAGAGCTCACGGAAGGAAACAGTCGCAATCTCAGAGTTAGGAACTTCAATTCCGACTAAGGATTTACCAGGGATTGGAGCCTCTATCCGAACATCCTTAGCTGCTAGAGCTAGCGCTAAGTCATCTGCCAGATTGGAAATGCGGTTAACCCGTACACCGACTGCTGGTTTGACTTCATACTTGGTAACTGATGGTCCAATTTCAGCTCGTTCAACCGTCACCTTGATACCAAAGCTGGCAAAGGTTTCTTCTAGGATTTTGATATTTTCTCGAACAATCTTCTTTTCCTTGGACTGATCTTTGGGTTTATCTGGCGCAAAGAGTTGCAAGCTTGGAAGTTTGTATTCGAGGGCTTCCTTAGCAGAAAAATCAACCTGCACCTCTTCATCCTCAAAATCTTCTTCCACATCTGGAACGTCAAAATCAGCTTGAGGAAGGATAATCTCTGGTTCAATCCATTCTTCCTCAGGAATTGGTGGGAAATCGTAGACTGGTACTTCTGATAAGATTTCTCCAGTTTCAGGATCTACAGGAGGAAGCGGTAGCGCATCCTTTTCTTCTTGTTCTCTCTGAATTCTGGCAGCTTCTTCAGCTTCTTGGCGAGCCTTCTCTTCTTCTCTCTTGATGAAGCGTTCCTGTTTTCTCTGTTCCTGTTTTTCCATGAAGGATCTAAACTGCACTCCAATAAAGGCTGCGACATCATAAATAGACCAAGGACTAACCAAGAGTGCCCCAACTAGAATCAAAAGAACCCCAATAAAGTAAGAGCCGATATTGGAGAAAAGAAAGGCTATGGGGATATAAAGTCCAACACCAAGCAGGCCTCCACCAGCGAAACTAGTCACCCGCATGCCAGTAAGGTCCGTCATAACTTGAGACAAAGTCCCTTTTAGAACTGCCTGCTCCAAGCCAAATTTCCAGACAAGATAGGCCTCAAAAATTAAGAGTAAGCCAGCGAAGATACAGAGAAATCCTGACAGAAGTCCCTCTTGCTTGCGGATCCATTTAAAAAGAAAAAGGTAAATGAGGAGGCCGCCTATGGCCACATAGGCCAAACTTCCAACCACCAGTCGAATGAGATTGTAAAGAGTGACACCTGCTGCACCGAGTTTAAGGGCTGCAATAATCAACAATAAGGCAATTCCTAAGGAAATTAGCATCCTCTGGATAGCCTGTTTTCTTTCAAGTTCTGCTTTAGACGGTCTCCGTCTTGTTTTTGTAGTATTCTTGTTTGCCATTCTTTTATTATACCATATTTCACAGCCATTTCGAATAGAGAAAAAGATTGCACCAAATGGTAACAATCTTTCTATTCTATTCCTTTTTATGCTTGTGGTTTGCGTAGGTAACCATAAACCACACCACTTACAATTGCCCCAACCAAAACAAAGGCAAGGTAGAGAAGGGCATTTGAAGTTAGGGCGATAACGAAGATTCCTCCGTGTGGTGCCATGAGTTTGATACCTGCAAGACCAACGAGTCCTCCTGTTACTGCTGAACCAAGGATAAAGCTTGGTATCGCACGAGCTGGGTCTGCAGCACCAAATGGAATTGCTCCCTCAGTGATGAATGACAAGCCCATGATGATGTTTGTCAAACCAGAGTTACGTTCTTCTTTGGTAAATTTATCTTTAAAGAGAAGGGTTGCGACAAAGATGGCAAGTGGTGGAACCATTCCTCCAGCCATAACTGCTGCCATGGCTACAGAACCACCTGAAGAAACAGTCGCTGCAAGCGTACCTGTACCAAAGACATAAGCAGCTTTGTTGACTGGTCCACCCATGTCAACAGCCATCATGCCCCCAAGAACGATACCAAGAAGGACAGCTGAACCTCCACCAAGACCGCCTAGGAAGTCATTCATAGCAGTGTTGATTGCTGCCATTGGAATATTGACCGCCAACATAACAAATCCCGTTAAGATTGTTCCAAGAAGTGGCAAGAGAAGAATTGATTTAGCACCTTCAAGTGAACGAGGAACTTTAACGTATTTCTTGATAGCAAGAACTAAGGCTCCTGCGATAAATCCACCAACAAGGGCACCTAAGAAACCAGAAGAAACACCTGCAAGAGTTGAAGTTGCTTCACCACCTGCTGCATAAGGGATTTTACCAAAGGCAAATCCTTCTTTGGCAATTGCACCAGCCACAAAACCAGCTACCAAACCTGGTTTTTCAGCGATAGAGTATGCTACATATCCTGCAAAAACTGGAAGCATCAAGCCAAAGGCTGCGCCACCAATTTTCATGAACATGGAAGCGAGCTCATGGTAGGAACCGAGATTGCTAAGACTATCCTGTGGCACACCAAAAGCTCCGTCGATTAAGAAGGCAAGGGCAATCATGATACCACCACCGATAACGAATGGCAACATTTGTGATACACCACTCATCAAGTGTTTGTAGAAGGCACCACCGATACTTTGTTTTTCATTAGATGCTGTTGCAGCTTTTGCTCCATTAGCAGCACGGTAGATTTCAGCATCTCCTGAAAGAGCCAAGTTAATCAACTCTTCTGTCTTACGGATACCGTCTGCAACTGGACGGTTAACTAAAGGTTTTCCATCGAAACGATCCATCTCAACAGCCTTGTCAGCTGCGATGATAACAGCTTTAGCCTTGCTGATATCTTCCGCAGTCAATTGGTTACCAACACCGCTAGCACCATTGGTTTCAACCTTGATACCAACACCCATTTCTGCGGCCACTTTTTGAAGGGCTTCTTGGGCCATGTAAGTGTGGGCAATACCTGTCGTACAAGCCGTAACAGCAACGATAAAGTCACCAGATTCATTGGCAGGTACTTGAACAGGCTCCTCAGCTTTTTCTGAAGCTTGGTCAAAGAGTTCAATGGCTTGATCTGCAGATGTTACTTGACGAAGTTTGTCAGCGAAACCGTCTTTCATCAAGTATTGAGATAATTCTGCCAATGCTGCCAAGTGGGTATCATTGGCACCTTCTGGAGCCGCAATCATGAAGAAGAGGTCTGTTGGTTGCCCATCCAAGCTCTCATAGTCAACACCCTTGTTTGACTTGGCAAAGAGAACGGTCGCTTCTTTTACAGCAGAATTTTTGCTGTGAGGCATAGCGATTCCATCACCCAAGCCAGTGGAAGTGAGAGCTTCACGCGCCAAAATTCCTTCTTTAAAGGTTTCAAAATCCGTCACGTAACCGTGATCTACCAAACTTTTAATCATCTCTTCGATGACAGCTGTTTTTTCAGTTGCTTGCAAATCCAGCAACATGGCATCTTTTCTCAATAGGTCTTGAATTTTCATCGTTTTTCTACCTCAACTTTTTCATATGTTTCTTTAATAAATTCCGCTGTTGCCAAGTCATCCGAGAAGGTAGTTGCTGTTCCACAAGCTACTCCCCATTTGAAGGCTTCTACTGCATCTTTTGATTTGACAAATTCACCTGTAAATCCAGCCACCATAGAGTCACCAGCTCCCACTGAATTTTTCACTGTTCCCTTGATGGGTTTTGCGAAGTAAGCTCCTTCAGATGTGACAAGGAGGGCACCGTCCCCAGCCATGGAGATGATAACGTTTTGAGCACCTTTAGCTAACAATTCTCGAGCATAGTTCTCGATTTCATCTAAACTTTCGAGTTTCACTCCAAAGATAGCTCCAAGTTCGTGATTGTTTGGTTTAACCAAAAGTGGCTGGTAGTCCAAACTATCAATCAAGGTCTGTCCTTCAAAGTCACAAACCACTTGCGCACCAGTCTGGCGTGTCAAGGCAATCAAATCTTTGTAGATAACATTACCTAGATTCTTAGCACTTGAACCTGCAAACACCACTGTATCTTCTGCTGTTAAACTAGATAAGATAGCTTTCAATTCTTCTAGCTGAGCCGGTTCAACATTAGGACCAGTCCCGTTGATTTCTGTTTCTTGGTCTGCTTTAATCTTGACATTGATACGAGTATCTTCTGCTACTTGAACAAAACGCGTTTCGATTTCCTCTTCTGCCAAAGTATCTGTGATAAATTTACCAGTAAAACCTCCGATAAATCCAGTCGCTGTATTTGGAATACCCAAGCGTTTCAAAACTCGACTGACATTGATTCCTTTCCCACCAGCAAACTTATCATCACTGTCCATACGATTGACACTGCCGACTTGAACTTGGTCCAAGCGCACGATATAGTCAATGGATGGATTAAGTGTGACTGTATAAATCATACTTCTATTACCTCCGTTTTCTTCTTAATAGCTTGCAAGAGCTCATGCCCTTGACTTGTGATGACAATAGCGCGTTTAAGCGGTGCTACCTTGGCAAAGCAAGTTTGTCCAATCTTAGACGAATCGGCCAAGACATAGGTTTGTTTGGCATTCTCCAAAATAGCACGTTTCACAGCTCCCTCCTCCATATCTGGAGTCGTATAATAACCATCGTCGACACCATTCATCCCGATAAAGGCACGGTCAAAGTGCAATTGATTGATTTGATTAAGAGCAACACCACCGATACATGCATCTGTTGCCATCTTGACACTTCCTCCAACCATGACAGTTGGAATCTGTTTTTCAACCAACTGAACCGCATGATGAATAGAGTTGGTCACAACTGTGATATTCTTATTAACCAATTCCTTGATTAAAAAAGCAGTTGTCGTTCCAGCATCAATAAAGATAACATCTTGTTCCTTGATGAGAGCGACTGCTTTTTGAGCAAGTAACTTCTTCTCTTGAAGGTTTTTGACAGATTTTTCTTGGATGGTTTCTTCTTCCTGCAAGGAGTGAGGTAATTCTGCTCCACCATGTACACGGCGAAGCTTGTTTTCTGCCTCCAACTCATCCAAATCTCTTCGTACCGTTGATTCTGATGTTTCTAATAGACTAACCAATTTTTCTAGGGAAACTACATGATGTTGATTTAACTCTTCTAAAATCAGTTGCTTCCGCTCAGTTTTTAACATCAAACCACCTCCTGTTATCGTTTACACTATTCATTCTAGCACAATTTCTGGCAAAGTCAAGCATTTTTTATCATTTTCTTTCAAATTCTATCATTTTTCTTGTTTCAAAAATTTTTATTGCAAGATAAGTGGCTTTATGGTAGACTATTTGAGTAAGTATTGGAAGATTACTCAAGAGGCTTAAGAGGCCGTGTTGGAAACGCGGTAGGCGTGTAACAGCGTGCGTGGGTTCGAATCCCATGTCTTCCGTAGAAAAACAGAAAAACTGCACTTCGATGCAGTTTTTTATTTTTTCAGGATAATTTATAGAAAAGAAAGGCTGCGTTACTCTAACTACCACTCCACATTTTTTCTGTCTCTTACCTTATCCTTGAATCACCTTTATTCTCTTGATTTCATCAAAAAACAAGTAGCCCCTATAGGGCTACTTGCTGTATTATTAACTCAGATGATTAGATATTGCTTTTATCCTTCTTATCTGAAGATTTGTCTGTTGATTTATCAGTAGATTTGTCTGTAGACTTTTCTTTGTCATTCGATTTCGTAGAGTTTTTACGTACAATCTTATCATACCCTTCTGTGTTGTCAAGTAACTCAGATGCTAGAGTACGGTAATCTTCTTGAGAAATAAGCCAGTTCCCATCTTTGTCCTTGGTTAATTTGATTTCAGTATCAAAATCTCCAGTAGTAAATGGTGTGTGTGCTAAGTTAGGATCTACGTCAGTATAGACAGTAAAATCCTTCTTGAAAAGATGCTCGAAGATCCAGTAAGAGATCAAGGTTTGGTAACGTTTAATATCAACATTTGATCCAGCTTGATTGTACTTAGCTAGGTTGTCAACACCTCCAATTAGAGTGGTGAGAACTTCCCTTGTAGAAGAAGCCAATCCCTTAGAGTGTAGTTTTTTAGAGTTAAAAGTAACAGTAGCTGTATTACCGGATTCATCTACTTTCACATCTTTAACTGAATAAGAACCAATGTCTTGGTATAATCTACGTCTCATTTTCAAGAAACCTGAAATTGTTTCTTCTGGAGTTTCAATAGGGAAATCATCATGCCATTTTACAGAGTATGTAGACGCAGGTGAAAGACCATCATCTTTAATTTTTTCACTTGTTTGAACTGCAATAACGGCATCAGTCCATTTTTCATAAGTTTCGCCATAAATCTTCTTGAATCGTACAGAGTCGCTAGTGAGAACAGAGTCTAGGAGAATTTCAGCATCTTTTGTAACTTTCTCTTTAACTTCCGCTGCTTCATCCTTCTTCTCAACTTGTTCCGTTTTCTCCTTGTCATCAGAAGAAGCTTCAGATGACTGATTAGAAAATGCGGAACATGCACCCAAGACAACTGTTGAGAGTGCTAAGATACTTAGTAACTTAATCTTTTTCATGTTTCACCTCTTTATGAAAATTTACTCTTGGAGAACACCTCCAAGTAGATTAGTTTAGAAAAACACGGGGTTCATCTAACGGAGAATGGGGGATTCGAACCCCCGCGCCGGTTACCCGACCTAACGATTTAGCAAACCGTCCTCTTCAGCCTCTTAAGTAATTCTCCACTAGCAAACTAAAACAAATAGGATACAATAAAGGATACAATAAAGGATACAATTTGACGAAATAATCCCAAAAATCCTATTGATGATGGAGCCGGTGGGAGTCGAACCCACGTCCAAACACCTGCCAACATATTTGTCTACAACCATAGGTTATGTATTGTTTTAACAGTCCCTCGACACATAACTCAAGCCTAGGAACTGCGAGTCTATTAATCTCTTATCAAACCACTAGACAAGGCTTGATCGTATCTCGCTAATCATAAGACCTATCATTGAACACGAGCAATCCAAATCAGGTCACGCCTGCTGGTTTTTAGGCAGCTAAAGCGTAAGAAGTGTTATTTTTTGCAGTTATATTTAACTGAGCGTTTACGTCGCCACACGGGTTGCAAAATATGCCTCATAATGCCTGTCGAATCCGTAACGACCCCAAAAGATGATAGAACCATTATAACCTATCTTCATGAAAAATGCAAAATCAAGCCACCTCTTTAGAAAAGAACCCCTTTTAAGGCTTCCGATAAGACTTGATAACCGGCTACACTTAGATGGAGGCCATCCGTTGTATAGGTTGATTGAAGTTGCCCTTCTGAATCTGTCAAACTATCATAAATCGGCACAAAATCTACCTGCATATAGGCGGATGCTAGAGCCTCATAGGCTTGATTCCATTCTCTGATCTTTTCATTGGTACGAATATATACTGTCTGCTTGTATTCTTCTCCTTCATTGACTGGCAGAATAGAAACAAGCTTTATTTGTGACAGCGGATAATCTCGGTTGAGCGATTGAATCACACCTTCAAGATTATCCAAGGCTTCATTCATGAGAATATCTTTTCCGATATCGTTTGTCCCAATTAAGAGAACAATTTGATCGACAGCATCACCATAAAGATGAGCATCCAAATTCTCTAATAAAAGCCTCGTCTGGTAACCTCGGATGCCTCGATTAACAATCGTCTTGACAGTCCCGAGTAACTCTTGCAAAGGGTAGTATTCTACAATCGAATCGCCGATAAAAATCATATCTGGTTCTAAAAGAGAAATCTGATTGAGTTCACGATACTTGGTTTGAATCTTTGCTTGCTCTTTTAGAAGCCAATTTTCTAATAACTGTACTGCCACCTTATCCCTCTTTCTCTAACCACTTTTCTAGAATCTGATAAACGCCCCCTTGGCTGTTAGCTGGAGCTAGGGCTGTTGCAACTGCCTTGGCCTCATCATCAGCATTTTCCATAGCATAGGCAATTCCAGCCATCTCCAACATCTCAACATCATTTTCGCTATCACCAAAAGCCATGATCTGTTCTGATGTCAAATCCCAGCGCTTGAGTAATTCTTCCAATCCCCAAGCCTTGTGAACACCAGCTTGCAGGATATCAATACAGCCATAACCGCTAGAAACAGCCCTTACACGACCATCAAAGAGATCATTGATTTCCTGCAAAACTGAACTAGAACGTTCTTCACCAACGACCATGCTCATCTTTAGAACTCCTCCAAAGAGGTCTGAGTTTAGCTCATCCACAAAATTGGTCCTTTGGTAAAGTTTTTCAATCATCTCTGGAGTCATAAATTTTTCCAGGTCTGTAAATCGTTCCTTCCTTGACAAAACTCCCATTCATACTGGTAACGACGAACTGATCTCGACACTCTCTCCCTTTAAAATGAAGGAGAGCCTTGTCAACCATAGAATCATCCCAGGTCTGAGCTTGAAGTAATGTATCATACTCAAATATCCGAGCACCGTTAGCAACAACCAGAACTACTCGACTCGCCAAGTGTTCTAATAATTGCCTCATCCGATGGACTTCATTCCCTGTCGCAATGACAAAACGGATATCCCTTTGATCCAGCTGATCTAAAATCTTTTCCAAGCGAGGTAGATCTAGCTGCCCCCTCGGGTCTAGCAAGGTTCCATCCATGTCTGTTGCAATCAATTTAATCGTCATCTCATCTCCTTTAGGGCGAGTACCTACCACTTCAACCCTACATGTTCATTCATTTCTTTATAGGCCATGTCAATTCGTTCCTTAGTCGCCTCGTCCAACTTGTCACGGTGACTGCCTCCCTCGATGAAGTCCTCTAGGATATAGGTCTGATAGAGGAAAAGCGGATAGCCTTCTGGAGAGTAAGTTCCTTTGGGTGTTCGATTGACCCAAGTAGGATGCGCTTTGGCAGCTTCAATCCTTGTCTTTCCATCTTTTTTCTTAATGGTCACATCCATGAGAACACCGCGCTCCGTCCACTTGGCATTTTCCTCATCTTGCATGGTTTCAATGCGTTGATTTGAGAGGAAATTCCCCATGGAATAGATGATCAGTTTTTTGTCACCATCTTTTTCAACCGTTTCAGCAGGTTCAACGACATGAGGATGCCCTCCAAAGATAATATCAGCTCCCCAGTCAATCATCTTGTGGTACAGTGTTTTCTGTTCTTCCGTTGGTTCTAGCTGGTACTCAATTCCCATCTGAGGCATGATGACAGTAATATCCGCCTCCTTCTCAGCACGCTCGATTTCTGCCTTCATCTTATCTTCATTCAGGTCAGAAAGATAGCGATTATAGTCCTCTTGAGAGATATACTGCTCAATGCCATTAAAACCGTAGGAATAGGCCAGGAGAGCTACCTTGATACCATTGACTTCCTTGATGACTATAGGGGCTTGGTCACGGGATTCATGTGTGTAGACACCGATGGGTGTCATTCCAGCCTTTTCAATAGCTTGAGCCGTTGAAACCACTCCCTCTATCTGTGAATCTAGGATGTGATTGTGAGCTAGGTCTAAAACTTGATAGCCTGCATCCTTGATCGCATCCATTACCTCACCAGGTGCATTAAAAAGAGGATAACCTGCCAAATAGTGGTCCTTGTTCACAGTTCCTTCAAAGTCACCAATCACTAAATCCGCTTGCTTGAGCCAGGGCTTGACATACTCAAAATTTTCATGAAAATCATAGGTTCCATCTTCTTTAAGAGCTGTTCGGTAGATGGGGATGTGGTAGAGAAGGTCACCATTTGCCATGATACGCGCCGTCGTTTCACCAGACTGATTTTCCTTGGATTGACTGGAAGTACTTGCAGAATCAAGAGTTTGACTACTAGGACTCGTTCCCTTACTACCTTGTACTGCTCGAACTAATAAGTTCCCCCCCATGGATAAGGCAACTGCAAGCAATAACACAATAATAAACTGGGCATTGGTCCAGGATTTATAATTCCGAAAGAAATCCACACTAGTTCTCCACACCCCATAAAGAGAGCCCTGAGACCGTCTATCTTGTCGCTTTTCCATCTTTATTCCCCCCTTGCTTTTACTGCAAGTCTTTTCTTTTATTATACCACAGACAAAAGAGGAATACCGTTTATTATATTATTTTTAGGAACTTCTGCGGCTTTCTTTCTCGCCTATTTTGTGTTATCATGTAGAGGTAATGAAAGGAGAGAAAATGTCTGCAATAGAACGTATTACAAAAGCTGCTCACTTAATTGATATGAACGATATTATCCGCGAGGGGAATCCAACTCTTCGCGCAGTTGCTGAGGAGGTCACTTTCCCACTGTCTGACCAGGAAATCATCCTTGGTGAAAAGATGATGCAATTCCTCAAACATTCCCAAGATCCTGTTATGGCTGAAAAGATGGGACTCCGCGGTGGGGTTGGACTTGCTGCTCCCCAACTCGATATCTCAAAACGCATTATCGCTGTTTTAGTGCCAAATATTGTGGAAGAAGGTGAAACTCCACAGGAAGCCTACGATTTACAAGCTGTTATGTACAATCCGAAAATCGTATCCCACTCTGTTCAGGACGCTGCTCTTGGCGAAGGAGAAGGTTGTCTTTCTGTTGACCGAAATGTGCCTGGCTATGTTGTCCGTCATGCTCGTGTCACTGTTGATTACTTTGACAAGGACGGCGAAAAACACCGTATCAAGCTCAAAGGTTACAACTCTATCGTTGTCCAACATGAAATTGATCATCTAAACGGAATCATGTTTTACGATCGTATCAATGAGAAAGATCCATTTGCTGTTAAAGATGGTTTACTGATTCTGGAATAAAGAAAATCCCGTTGCAAGACGGGGTTTTGTGTTATAATAGAGGCATGAAAACAAATGATATTGTCTATGGCGTCCACGCCGTTACAGAAGCCCTCCTTGCAAACACTGGAAATAAACTTTACCTCCAAGAAGATCTTCGAGGTAAGAATGTTGAAAAAGTAAAGGAACTGGCTACAGAAAAGAAGGTATCCATTTCTTGGACTTCAAAAAAATCCCTGTCTGAGATGACCGAAGGCGCTGTTCATCAAGGTTTTGTCCTTCGAGTTTCCGAATTTGCCTATAGCGAGCTAGATCACATCCTTGCAAAAACGCGTCAAGAAGAAAATCCTTTGCTATTGATTCTGGACGGGTTAACTGACCCCCATAATCTGGGTTCAATCTTGCGAACAGCCGATGCGACCAATGTTTCAGGTGTCATCATTCCCAAGCACCGTGCTGTCGGAGTGACTCCTGTCGTTGCCAAAACGGCTACAGGTGCTATTGAGCATGTACCGATTGCGCGAGTGACCAACCTCAGTCAAACCCTAGACAAACTCAAGGATGAAGGCTTCTGGACCTTTGGAACGGATATGAACGGTACCCCTTGCCACAAGTGGAATACAAAAGGGAAAATCGCCCTCATCATCGGAAATGAAGGAAAAGGCATCTCCAGCAACATCAAAAAACAGGTCGATGAGATGGTTACCATTCCCATGAATGGACATGTTCAAAGCCTCAATGCCAGTGTTGCTGCAGCCATTCTCATGTACGAAGTTTTCCGAAACCGACTATAAAAAAGTTTCCAATCAAGTGATTGGAAACTTTTTTCTTAACTATGTTCTGTGATAAATTTATAGGCTTCTTGACCCGCGATAGCCCCATCTCCAACTGCTGTTGTCACTTGGCGAAGGTCTTTCTGGCGAACATCCCCAACCGCAAAGATACCATCAACGGCAGTTTTCATGTGATTGTCTGTTACGATCCAGCCTGCCTGGTCTTGAATATTCAATTCTTTAACAAAATCGCTAACAGGATCCAAACCAACATAGATAAAGACACCACCAAAGGCTTGCTCTGTTACTTGACCCGTTTTCACATTTTCAAAAATTACAGATTCTACTCGGTTTTCACCTTTGATTTCCTTGACAACAGAATTCCAGATAAAGTTGACTTTCTCATTTGCAAAAGCACGGTCTTGCAAAACCTTTTGGGCACGAAGTTCATCTCGACGGTGAACAATAGTGACGGACTTGGCAAAGCGAGTCAAGAAGAGGGCTTCTTCTACTGCTGAATCTCCACCACCAACTACGAGCAAGTCTTGGTCACGGAAGAAAGCTCCATCACAGACTGCACAGTAAGAAACACCACGACTGTTCAGTTCTTCTTCTCCGAGAACACCCAAAAGACGGTGTTTTGACCCAGTTGCTACAATGACAGTACGGGTTTCGTAAACTTGATCATCAGTGATGACCTTCTTATAGTCACCCTGGTCTTCAATATTTTCAACATAGCCATAAAGATGCTCCACTCCAAGGTTTTCAAGTGGTTCAAACATCTTTTCAGCCAATTCAGGTCCACTGATGTTGGCATAACCTGGATAGTTTTCAATATCAGATGTGTTATTCATTTGCCCGCCTGGCAGACCACCTTCAATCAAAGCCACTTTCAGATTGCTGCGAGCAGCATATAAGGCAGCGGTCATTCCCGCAGGTCCAGCACCGATAATAATCGTATCGTACATTTCGATTCCTTCTTTCTTGTTGTAACTATCTTTATTCTAACTCATTCTTGCTAGTCACGCAAGGATTATGCCTTGAAAACCAAGAGCAAACTCATGACGGCAAAGGATAACACTGGAACGACCAAAACTCCAATCATAATCATATCATAGAGATGAGCTTGGCGAGCTTTGGCTGTCTTGTCTACACCAGACATGGCTCTCAATCCGATCCAAATCCCCAGAAAAATCACGACAAGGATGGTCGTTAAGATCAAACTCTCGAAATACAAAGAAAATAGATGCAGTAGCATGATCTCTCTCGTTTCTATCTTTTTTAAAGAGTAAACTCAGCTAGTCCAACTAACTGAGTTTTCCTTTTTCTATTATATCAAATATAAGTCCGTTTGTAACTAGCAAAGAATTCTTTTGTCCGTTCTTCTTTCGGATGATTGATGATTTCATCCGGTGTGCCAGACTCGATGATTTTCCCTTTATCTAGGAATAAAACCTTGTCTGCCACTTGGGCTACAAAAGACATATCGTGACTGACCAAAATCATGGTCTGACCTGACTTGGCAGCGTCTGCAATAGACTTTTCTACTTCACCGACCAACTCTGGGTCAAGGGCTGAAGTGGGCTCGTCCAAGAGCAAGACATCTGGTTTCATAGCAAGCGCACGCGCGAGGGCAACCCGTTGCTTTTGTCCACCTGATAAATGGCGAGGATAATGGTTTTCACGGTCAGAAAGACCAACCTTGGCCAACTCTTCCTTGGCGATTTTTGTTGCTTCCTCGTCCGATAATTTTTTAACGACAACCAAACCTTCCTTGACATTGTCAAGGGCTGTTCGTCGTTCAAACAAATTAAACTGTTGGAAAACCATGGACAACTTGCGACGAAGGGTTAGGATCTCTTCTTGGCTAATCTGAGAAAAATCAACTTTAAAATTGTCAATCTGAATCGTTCCACTATCTGGAGTTTCAAGGTAATTCAAACTACGAAGAAAGGTTGATTTCCCAGCTCCAGATGAACCAATCAAAGCCACTACCTCCCCTTTTTGGATTTCCAAGTTCAGATGATCCAAGACTGTCTGTCCTGAAAAGGATTTGCTTAAATTCGAAATCTTAATCATTAACGAAGGTCTCCTTTCACATCTGTAGACACTGTATCCGGTGCTGAGATAGCCATTTTCTTCTCGATAAAGCGACCGAGGCTTTCAATTCCGATATTGACTACCCAATAGACAAGAGCAACGGAGATGAAACGTTCAAAATAACGATAATCTGCTCCACCTAAAATCTGAGCTTGGGCAAAGACCTCCACAACACCTGCGCTAAAGGCTAGAGAAGTTCCCTTGGTCAAACCGATAAGGGAGTTAATCAAAGTCGGTGTCGCAACTACCGCCGCATTTGGAATAATCACGCGACGGTATACTTGCGCACGAGTCATACCCAAACTGCGTGCCGCCTCAATTTCACCTGGATTAACAGAAAGGATGGCTGCACGAATCGTTTCACTTGCATAAGCCGCCTCATTAAAAGCAAAGGCCACAATCGCAAAGTGCCGCTGGAATCGCATTGATATTGAGACCAGTTCCCCATTGTTGGTTGATAGCTTTCAGTGCCAAAGGAATTCCGTAGTAGGTCAACATAAGTTGAACTAGGATTGGGGTACCTTTTAAGAAGCTGACGAAAAAGGCCTGCAAGGGATATAAAATCTTAACACGATTGATCTTAACAATGGCAAAAATTAGGGCAAGTAGCAAACCAAAGAGTGCACCTCCAAGCGTCAACATCAAGGTTGTAGGCAGTTGTTGGACAATCCTTGGAATTCCATCAAAGACCGAACGCAAACTAAAGAGCTTACCATCCGGAATGAGTTGCATCAAACTTTGGTACCAATCTGATGCTAAAAATGTTGTAACAGTCATAAAAACATCCTCTCCTGATAATGATTCATTCTATCATACTTCTGCTCGCAAGCAAATTATTTGCTACGGGCTGCTCGGACTTTGTCTATCTTCTAGTTTATCACACTTTAAAACAGGGAGGCTATATATTTTACCTATCAAGGAGATAAATAAAAACTATCTCAAACCTAAGTCCTCATAGGTTTTTCTATAGCCAATTTGTGTAACAGCACCATTCTCCACCAAAATTGGACGTTTCAATAACATACCATCACTCGCTAGAAGCTTGGCTGCTTCTTGTTTTGACAAACTTCCCACCTTATCTTTCAAGCCCAGTTCACGGTATTTGATCCCGCTGGTATTGAAAAACTGTTTCACTTCAAAACCGGAAGTTTCCAACCACTTCAAAATCACGTCTTCACTTGGTGTTTCTTCTACGATGTGGACAGCTTGGTATTCCAGTCCAAGTTGATCCAATTCATTTTTTGCTTTCTTACAAGTTGAACATTTTGGGTATTCGATAAATTCTAACATCTTTTTTTCTTTCTATTTTTTATTTTCTTGAAATGCTGCACCTTCATGTTGCAAGAGCCAGGCTTTCTTTTCGACTCCAGATGCATAGCCTGTCAAGCGATTGCCTGATCCCAGCACACGATGACAGGGTACTAGTATGGACCAAGGATTACGCCCCACTGCTCCGCCAATCGCTTGAGTAGAATCCACTTGCAGATCTTGAGCTATTTGTCCGTAAGTTACTGTTTGACCATAAGGAATGGCCTGTAAGTAAGTCCAGACTCGCTTTTCAAAATCCGTTCCAATGGGAGCCAGAGGTAAGGAAGACAAATCTTGAGCACATCCATCAAAGTAAGTATCTAAATAGGAAATAACCTGGTCTAGGACAGGATGTTTCTTAACTACTTCTATACTATCTCCAGCGATTCCCCTCTCAAAATGAGTTTGGTTCTGTACCCAAATTCCATACAGATATTGCTTGTCAGCAACTAAGGATAAGGTCCCAATTGGCGACGGGTAGAGCATTTTTGCGTACTTATTTTGCTTCATTTTTTTAATTTCTGATAGGCCAAACGTTCCCCATCAACTGGAACCTTACCAACCTGTTGGAAGCCTAGCTTTTCAAAGATATGCTGCATGGCCTTGTTTTGTGCATGCGTATCTGAACGAAAATCTAGATAATCAAAACCTTCAATCAAGCCTTCTAGGAAAGTCTGAGCAACACCTTGTCCTTGGACATCTGCTGCCACAGCGATACGGTGAAAGACCAGATATTCTGATTCTCCCCCCTGCCAACTCCCTTCATAAATGGCTTCATAGGCTTCCTCTGGGCTCTTGGTCACAGCAGCATAGGCTAGCAGTTCTCCTTCTTCCAAGGCCACATAAGCTTGACCTGAGATGATATCATCGATAATGATGTCGGCATTTGGATAGCCATTTTGCCACTGGTCGCTACCAGACTTGGCTAAGCACTTTTTAGCATCCTCCATCACCTGCATAATCGCATCTACTTCGTTTGGAAAAGCTAAACGAATCTCCATCTTTTCCCCTCATTTCTAACTATTTTCTCTCATCATAGCATAATTTAAAGCTTTCTACAAGCAGTTGAAACTTGACTTTTGTTTTTTATTATTTTATAATCTAGTTATCAAAACTAGATAAAAAGGAGTTAGAAATGAATTCTAACTTTTCCTACCCAAAATGGGAAGACATTCCAAACATTGACCTCTATCTGGATCAGGTTTTGCTTTATGTCAATCAAGTCTGTGCCCCTATCTCTCCAGATAAAGACAAGGGACTAACAGCATCCATGGTCAATAACTATGTCAAACATGGTTACCTGACAAAGCCAGACAAGAAAAAATACCAACGCAAACAGATTGCACGTTTGATTGCCATCACCACTCTCAAGTCTGTCTTTTCAATCCAAGAAATCGCTCAGACACTGAATACCCTACAAAGTCAAGCCAGTTCAGACCAGCTCTACGATGCTTTTGTGGACTACATGAACCATGGGATTGATCCAGATAATCCTATTATCCAAACCAGCTGTCAAACGGTTAAACTCTATCATCAAACTCTAGACTTAATCCTTGTCAAAGAAGAGGAGGAAATCCAATGAATACCAGTCTAAAACTCAGTAAAAAGCTCAGTTTTGGAGAGGAAATTGCTAATAGCGTGACCCATGCTGTGGGTGCCATTATCATGCTCATCCTACTCCCTATTTCATCCACCTATAGTTATGAAGCACACGGATTTTTATCATCTTTTGGCGTTTCTATCTTTGTTATCAGTCTCTTTCTCATGTTCCTCTCGTCAACCATTTACCACTCTATGGCCTATGGTTCGACCCACAAATACGTCTTGCGAATCATCGACCATTCTATGATTTATGTGGCTATCGCAGGCTCTTATACGCCGGTCGTATTGACTTTGATGAATAATTGGTTTGGCTATCTGATCATTGCCATTCAGTGGGGAACGACCATCTTTGGCATCCTTTATAAATCTTTGCTAAAAAGGTCAATGAGAAATTCAGCCTTGCCCTTTACCTGATCATGGGCTGGTTGGTTCTGGCTATCATTCCTGCCATTATCAGTCAAACAACACCAATTTTCTGGAGTCTCATGGTAACTGGCGGACTCTGTTATACAGTTGGAGCTGGATTTTACGCTAAGAAAAAACCTTATTTCCACATGATTTGGCATCTCTTTATCCTAGCAGCATCTGCACTCCAATATATCGCGATTGTTTATTACATGTAAAAAAGTTGAGAATCTTTTCTCAACTTTTTTCTTTACACATATTGATAAAATACTGGTGCAAGCGAGCATCATCTGTCAATTCTGGATGAAAAGAAGTTACCAGCATATTTTTTTCTTGGGCTGCAACGATTTGATTGTCTACGGTTGCTAGAATTTCTACACCCTCTGCAACACTGCTGATAATTGGTCCACGGATAAAGGTCATGGGAATCTGACCAACTCCCTTACATTCTGCCTCTGTATAGAAGCTTCCTAGTTGGCGCCCATAAGCATTGCGCTCAACCACTATATCCATGGTTCCAAGATGACTTTCTTCCTGAGAAGTGATTTCCTTAGCCAGCAAAATCAAACCCGCACAGGTCCCAAAAACGGGTAATCCAGATAGAATGGCTTCTCTTAGAGGAATCAACATCTGTTGGTCACGCAAGAGCTTGCCCATGGTTGTAGACTCCCCACCAGGTAATATCAAACCCGCCAAGTCACTCTGATGTTGTTGAAAATCATCCAAATTTCTTATTTCGACACTAGTGACTCCTAATTTATCTAGCACTTTTTCATGTTCTGCAAAGGCACCCTGCAAGGCCAATATTCCAATTTTCATCTATTTTCCTCGCTCTGCCATGAGAATTTGAATTTCACTCTCATTGATACCAACCATGGCTTCCCCTAGGTCTTCAGAGATTTGAGCCAGAATTTGAGGATTTTGGTAGTTGGTTACGGCTTTGACAATAGCACTTGCTCGTTTAACAGGGTCGCCTGATTTGAAAATACCTGAACCGACAAAGACACCCTCTGCCCCCAATTGCATCATCAGCGCAGCATCTGCTGGTGTTGCAACACCTCCAGCTGCGAAGTTTACAACTGGCAATTTTCCATGTTCATGAACGTATTGGACCAATTCTACAGGGACTTGCAAGTCCTTGGCAGCCACATAAAGTTCATCTTCGCGAAGATTTTGAATACGGCGTATTTCTTGATTCATCATGCGCATATGGCGAACGGCTTGAACGATGTCACCTGTCCCCGGTTCTCCTTTTGTCCGAATCATGGAAGCTCCCTCAGCGATACGACGCAAGGCTTCACCCAAGTCCTTAGCTCCACAGACAAAAGGAACTTGGAATTCCTTCTTATCCACATGGAAACGGTCGTCTGCTGGAGACAGCACTTCACTCTCATCGATATAGTCAATCTCAATAGCCTCTAAAATCTGAGCTTCAACAAAATGCCCGATTCTAACCTTGGCCATCACTGGAATACTGACCGCTTCTTGGATTTCCTTAATCATCTTTGGATCACTCATACGGGAAACCCCACCAGCTGCACGAATATCAGCTGGAATCCGCTCCAAGGCCATCACAGCAGCCGCACCAGCAGCCTCTGCGATACGAGCCTGCTCAGGGTTCTGAACGTCCATGATAACCCCACCTTTGAGCATCTGTGCCAAGTTTTTATTTAGTTCATAACGATTTTCAGTCATTTCTTAATCCTCATCATTTGTATTGGTAGCTACCATTTCATTTTAAGCCAGATTAGAATGAAGTACAAGATAAAAAAAGGATAATTGTATGGGTACAGATTGATACTCAATGAAAATCAAAGAGCAAACTAGGAAGCTAGCCGCAGGCTGTACTTGAGTACGGTAAGGCGAAGCTGACGTGGTTTGAATTTGATTTTCGAAGAGTATAACTAAAAAACTATCTGACCTTAACCTAAGGCCAGATAGCTCGTCAATTTTTATTTTTCAGCTGTAAGTGCAGCCATTGTAATGTAGTTGTATGGTTTGTTAAAGTGTGGCAAGAAGAATAGGTCTGTCAAGGCCAATTTATCAATTGTTACATGCTCTTGGATAGCAAGTGAGAACATGTGGATTCCCATACTGATAGCAGCATCATGTGAAACCATTTGTGCACCAAGGATTTCGCGGCTGTCTTTGTCAAAGACAATCTTGATGGCAACTTCGTGGTTGTCATGTTTGATAAATTCAGGTTTGAAGATCGTTAAAGCCTGTTTCAGTTGCATTATAGCCTGCAGCTTTGGCTTTTTCAAGAGTCAAACCAGTCGAAACCATGTGAAGACCGTAGATAGAGATACCGTTTGATCCTTGAACTCCGATTCCTTCCAATTCATGGCCACAGGCGTTATAAGCACCAACGATACCAGTACGTACAGCGTTTGAAGCAAGCGCGATGTAACTAGTGTCTTTACGAGCATTGTCATAAACAGTTGCACAGTCACCAACAGCGTATACACCTGGGATAGATGTTTCTTGTTTCTTATCTACAAGGAAGGCACCGTTACGGAAGAGTTCAATCTTACCGTCAGCAAGAGCTGTGTTTGGACGGAAGCCAACAGCAAGAACCACCATATCTACATCAAATGTTTCTTTGTCTGTTACCAAGCGTTCAACTTTTCCATCACCTTGGATGGCTTTAACTGTTTGACCAAGAGCCAAGCGGATGTTGTGGTCTTCCAAGTTCTTCGCCATCATTTGGGTAAAGTCTTTGTCATAGTAGCCGTTCAAGACAGTGTCTACGATATCGACAAGCACTACTTCTTTTCCAAGACGCTCAAAGGCTTCGGCAAGTTCAACACCGATGTAACCACCACCAACAACGGCAATGCGCTCAAGGTGTTTGCTCTTGTCAGCAAGTTTTTCAATAACTTCTTCAGCGTTTTGGTACAATTTAACAAATTGTACATTTTCAAGAGTCGCTTTGAATTCGCGGTTACCCTTAACGATTTCAACACCTTCGATTGGAGGCAAGATTGGAGTTGAACCAGTTGCAAAGATCAATTTATCATAAGACTCTTTGTGTTCTTTACCTTCAACTTCTGCTGTCACAACTTTGTTATCGTAGTCAATTGAAAGAACTGGTGAGTTCATGTAAACTTTAGCACCTTTTGCTTCCAATTTTTCTTTATCAGAGTAGAAGAGACCTTCTGGGCCATCAATTTGTTCCCCGATCCAAAGCGCCATTCCACAACCAAGGAATGAAATATTTGAGTTTTGGTCAAATACTACGATTTCGTTCTCATGTCCGAAGTTGTCCAACATCGTATTAATACAAGCTGTACCAGCGTGGTTAGCACCAACTACAACGATTTTACTCATAGAAAAATTCCTACCTTTAATTTTTGATTTACCTTTCTAGTATACCATTTACTGTTAGCGTTTACAAGGCATTTGCTCAGAATTCTCTTTTTTTCAGAAAAAATACACCTAACATTGATAAATCTAATTTTTCTATTATTTTCATACTAATTTTGAGCATATTTCTTGACTTTTTGTCAAAATTCATTTGTGAAAACGCTGACTTTATGATATGCTAGATACATGGAAAGAAAATGTAAGGGGTTTAATTTTTCTTTAACGACCTTATATTGATTGATTTCCTATAAAGAGAAAGGAGCTGGTAGCTTGCCTCTTCATTCACGTTCTGAACGGCTAATGGGAACAACTATCACGATTTCATTAGTAGATGAACAGGCTGATTGCCTACTTCAAGGAGCCTTTGATTTGCTCAAGGAGCTCGAATACCGCTTCAACGCCAACAGTCAAGAATCCGAACTGATGGAAATCAACTACCAGGCCGGAATCGCACCTGTTAAGGTTCATCCTGAGCTATTTGAGCTGATTGCTCTTGGATTAGAACACAGCCTAGCTCCATCCAGCCATCTCAATATCAGTATTGGCCCCTTGATTCAAACCTGGCGAATCGGATTTGCAGATGCACGGCTTCCAGAGTTAAACGAAATCGAAGCTGTCTTGCCTCTAGTTGACCCGCATTTTATCAAGTTGGATCCGACTAGCTCTACTGTCTTTTTAGAGAAGAAAGAAATGAAGCTTGATTTAGGTTGTTTAGCTAAGGGCTATAGTGCAGATAAGGTTGCCCAGTATTTGAAAGAACACGGTGTCACCTCTGCCTTGATCAATCTCGGAGGAAATATCCTCACCATCGGGAATAACCAAGCCAAAGAAGGGAAAGCCTGGCAGATTGGGATTCAAGATCCGCGAAATCCTCGTGGCAATCATCTCCTAACTATCCCTGCTTCTAACAAATCCGTTGTCACTTCAGGTATCTATGAACGCCACCTGACAGTAGATGGAAAAGACTATCACCATATCTTTGATAGTGAGACAGGATTTCCTGTCGAAACCGATCTTGCTAGCCTAACGATTGTCTCTGATAAATCCGTTGATGGTGAGATATGGACAACACGCCTTTTCGGAGAACGAAGCGCTTCTATCCTCTGGCAAGTCGAAAGTATAGATGGGATTGAAGCCATCCTCATCGACAAAGAGGGACGCCTTGCATGTTCTTCAGGCCTTCAAAATTGTATTATGTAAAAAGAGAAAGGAAATCTCATGCTAAAACTTATTGCCATTGTTGGAACGAACTCTAAACGTTCTACAAACCGCCAATTGCTCCAATACATGCAAAAACACTTTGCGGATAAAGCTGAAATTGAACTCGTTGAAATCAAGGATATCCCTGTTTTCAACAAACCTGCAGATAAGCAACTTCCAGCTGAAATTCTTGAGATTGCAGCTAAAATTGAAGCATCTGATGGTGTCATTATCGGTACCCCCTGAGTACGACCACTCTATCCCTGCCGTTTTGATGAGCGCTCTTGCTTGGCTATCTTACGGTATCTACCCACTTTTGAACAAACCAATCATGATCACTGGTGCTTCCTATGGTACACTTGGTTCATCTCGTGCCCAATTGCAACTTCGTCAAATCTTGAATGCTCCTGAAATCAAGGCAAATGTTCTTCCAGATGAATTCTTGCTCTCACACTCTCTTCAAGCATTTAACCCAAGTGGTGACTTGGTTGATCTTGACGTCATCAAGAAATTGGATGCCATCTTTGATGACTTCCGTATCTTCGTGAAGATTACTGAGAAATTGCGCAATGCACAAGAATTGCTTCGCAAAGATGCAGAAGAATTTGACTGGGAAAATTTGTAAGATAGGAGACCGAAAGAATGAAATTTGTTGGACTTGTTGGATCAAACTACGATCAATCATATAACCGCAAACTCTTGGAATTTATCCGTCGCAATTTCAAATTCAAATTTGAATTAGAAGTCCTTGAAATCGACGAAGTTCCAATGTTTAACCAAGACGAAAAATGGGACGAAAGCTTCCAATTGCGTTTCTTGTATAACAAGATTACACGTGCTGATGGTGTCATTATCGCTACTCCTGAGCACAACCACACTATCTCAGCTTCACTCAAATCTGTACTTGAATGGCTTTCATACGAAGTTCATCCATTTGAAAACAAACCTGTTATGATTGTGGGTGCATCGTACTATGACCAAGGAACATCACGTGCCCAAGTTCACCTTCGTAAAATCCTTGATGCTCCAGGTGTTAATGCCTACACGCTTCCAGGTAACGAATTCCTTCTTGGTAAAGCTAAGGAAGCTTTTGATAACAATGGAAACATCACCAACGAAGGAACTGTTAAATTCCTTGAAACTTGCTTAGATAACTTTGTAAAATACGTAGGAGTCGTTTCGAAATTGAAAAAACCAAAACCAATCGAACCAGAAGACTTGGATTGTGGAAAACCAATTGCTACAACCATTACGGAAGTTGATCCTGACGATCCAGAATGGGTAGAAAGTTGCAGCAATCACTGGAGCTGTTTCTGGTGATACCTATGTCAAACTGGACCACGGTATCTTGACCGTTAACCAAATCGATATGTTCTTGAAAGCTATGCCATTTGAATTGACATACGCTGACGACAACAACCAATTCCTCTACTACAACAACGCTCACCAAGATCCAGACACCATGTTTGCTAAACGTGTACCACCTCAATCAGGTAGCCGTATGTCGACTGTTCATGGTTCTCTTCCACCAGCACGTATGAAGAACGTAGAGTGGGTTATCGGAACACTTCGCAACGGAAACCAAGAATACGTCCGTACGATCGTTCCAGGTTCTCCTGCAGGTGTCATCAACACCCACAACTACCAAGCAATGTACTATCCTGATGGATCATACGCTGGAATCAATGAAATTGTCTTTAACTTCCAACCATGGCTTGACTGGTACCTAAAAGAGACTGGTCAACGTTTGGTGGGTGGTAGCGGACCATTTGCTCCTGCAGCTGGAGGTCATGGAGACGCCGATGCTACTTCTGGTGCTTCTGATTCAGGTGATGCTGGAGGCCACGGTGGTGACGCTGATGCTACTTCTGGTGCAAGCAACTAAGAAACCAAAAAGGAGCCATTTGGCTCCTTCTTTTTTTATTGCAACAAAAAAAGGGGAATGTAAATCATCTACACCCCCTTTCATTTTATGAGTTAGGATCATCTATACTACGGCCGTGCAAACCTTTTTCACGTTGTACCTGACGTAGTTTTTCTGGTGTGACGTCATTTCCTTCCTCGTCCACAATTTTAATTCCTTCAATGTGGTGACGAACAGAACGACGATAACCTTCGATGTACTCCTCACGAAGTTTAGCTTGTTCCACTTTTTCAGCAGAAGTTAAGCCTTCTGTTTTTTTCTTTTTGGCAAGCTCGTTAATGCGATCAATTTTTTTAGGATCCATGTTTCTCTCCTTTATGATAAGATTTAATCCGTTTGCCAGATTTTATTTGGTATTGATTTGGTTGAAACGTGCAAGTTTAGCTGCTTTCTTGGTTAATTGCGACAAGATAGCCAAACGATTTTGTCGAACAGTCTGATCTTCAGCCATTACCATGGTATTTTCAAAGAAAGCATCAATAACTGGACTAAGTGCAAAGAGTTGTTCTAATTGCTGACTTGCAGTTCCTGATAAAACTAATGATTCTACTGCTTCTGCCAAGGCTTTCTCTTCTTCATTCTCAAAGAGAGCAGGAACAACAGTATCAGTTCCTTCGGCTTTCAGCTAAGTTGAAAGCACGTGAGAGGGATTCAACAGACAATTTGAAATCTTCTTTCTTGCTTGCTTCTACGAGAGCACTTGCTACTTCTAGCATATCCGCCACAACAAAGTTTGAACTTGCAAGAACTGCTTCCTTGATATCTTTTGGAGTAGAACCCATCATCTTATCAACACGAGCCTTGACAAAGTCCATAACCTCTGCTTTATTTTCATAAGTCAAGCTGTCAAATTTCAAACTGTAAAGGCTATCGATCAACTCATCCATAGCAATGTGCCAACCAAAAGCATCCAAGATACGAACCACACCTTGCGTCGCACGACGAAGGGCATAAGGGTCATTAGAACCTGATGGAATCAAGCCTACTGAGAAGAAACTCAAAATCGTATCCAATTTGTCTGCAATGGCTAGAATGGCTCCAACCTTGCTCTCTGGAAGTTCGCCTTCGGCTGATGTAGGCATGTAGTGTTCACGAATAGCAGCTGCAACTGCTGGAGTTTCTCCAGCAAGAAGGGCATATTTCTCACCCATAATTCCTTGGAGTTCGTCAAATTCACCAACCATACCTGTCAACAAGTCAAACTTGTAAATGGCTGCTGCACGGGCTAGGTCAACCGTTTCATCCACTGACAAACCAGCTTTTTCTGCCAAGAGAATAGCAATTTGACCAGTACGAATCATGTGTTCACGAAGAGAACCAATCTTTTCGTGGAAGGTGACGTTGTTTAATTTTTCAACAAGGTCTGATATAACCAATTTTTGGTCTTCACGCCAGAAGAATTCCCCATCCTCCAAGCGGGCTACCAAGACTTTTTCATTTCCTTTGATAACATTTTCCAAATGCTCTGCGTTTCCGTTACGGACTGAAATGAAGTTTGGCAAGAGTTTACCATCTTGATCACGAACAACGAAGTAGCGTTGGTGTTCCTTCATCGAAGTCACCAAAACTTCTTCTGGAACATCAAGGTATTTAGCATCAAAACTTCCCATAAAGGCAGTTGGGTATTCAACCAAGTTCAAGACTTCATTCAGCAAGTCCGCATCAATTTCGATACGTACATCATGTTTTGCCTCGATTTCTTTGATTTGGTCAACAATCATTTGCTCACGTTCACGTGGATCTGCGATTACAAACTGTGCACGAAGGTCTTCTTCGTAGCTCAATGCTGACTGAATCTTAGTTTCTTGTCCCAAGAAACGATGACCACGGCTCACACGACCTCCCTTGATATCAAGGAAATCCAAGTCAAATTCTTCTTCATCTAAAAGAACAGTTAAAGTGTGAACAGGGCGGATGTATTCAAAGGTGTTGTTAGCCCAGTGCATGCTGACAGGGAATGTCAGTGACTTCAAGACGTCTACTACACCTGGAACAATGGCTTCAACTGGTTGCCCCACTTCTTCCTTGGTAACATAGACATATTCTTCACCCTTGATTTCACGGAATTCAATATCTTCAACTGTCAAGCCTTTCCCACGGACAAATCCTTGAGCTGCTTTGGTGAAGTTTCCATCACTATCCAAGGCAATTTTCTTTGCTGGACCCTTGAAATCTTCTGTCAAATCAGACTGTTTGTCTGCCAGACCTGTCACACGAACAGCCAAACGACGTGGTGTTGAGAAGGTTTGAATGGCTTCAAAAGACAGGCGGTTTTCCTTGAGGAAGGCTGCCATTTTTTCACCTAGTTGTTTTTCGCTTGGAGTTACTACGTAGGCTGGTAACTCTTCAAGACCGAGTTCTACTAATAAGTTTTTTGTCATGTTTTTTCCTTTACATTTTCTTCAATCTTTTTTGATATGCCCCTTAGGTACTGGGGACGTCGCTAACTAACTTTTGTGAGTCTGTAAGGAAATCTTATACCAAATAAACTAAGATTTCCAACAGTCTCATCAAAGTGGATTTAGCTGACTGATTTTTGAACCCAAGGTTTCAAAAATCCCCACATAACAGTACGGCGGTGCATATCCCTCTAGCAAGTCTTCGACTTGCCTTTAACGATTTTAGAGCACAGTATTACTTACTATTCTGCGTCTTCTGCTAGGAGTTTAGCTCGTGTTGCTTCATCCAAAAGTGGGTAGCCTAGGCGTTTGCGTTCTGCGACAAAGGTTTTAGCTACGACACGGGCTAAGTTACGGATACGAGCGATATAGCCTGCACGTTCTGTTACAGATACGGCACCACGCGCATCAAGCAGATTAAAGGTGTGTGAACATTTGAGAACATAGTCATAGGCAGGGTGAACCAAGCCCTCTTCCAAGGCACGACCAGCTTCCTTTTCAAACTTATCAAAGTTTTCAAGCAACATTTCTTGGTCCGAAATTTCAAATGAATATTTTGAGTGCTCATACTCAGGCTGGATGAAGATTTCTCCGTATTTTACACCATCAGCCCACTCAATATCATAGACAGAGTCTACTTCTTGGATGTAAGAAGCCAAACGCTCCAAACCATAGGTAACTTCCGCAGTCACAGGGCCAGTTGCCAATCCACCAACTTGTTGGAAATAAGTGAACTGAGTGATTTCCATCCCATCAAGCCACACTTCCCAACCGAGACCAGCTGAACCAGTCGAAGGATTTTCCCAGTTGTCCTCAACGAAACGGATATCGTGTTCCAATGGATTGATGCCCAATTTTTCCAAAGACTCAAGGTAAAGTTCTTGGATGTTTGATGGAGAAGGCTTCATAACCACTTGGAATTGGTGGTGTTGGTAAAGACGGTTAGGATTTTCTCCATAACGACCATCAGCAGGACGGCGTGATGGCTCTACATAAGCCGCATTCCATGGCTCAGGTCCGATAGCACGAAGGAAAGTGTAAGGACTCATGGTCCCCGCACCTTTTTCATTATCATAAGCCTGCATGAGCATACAACCTTGGTCATTCCAAAATTGTTGCAAAGTAAGGATGATTTCCTGGAAAGTCAATTTTTTAGACATTGTTTACTCCTTTAATTTATATTATCTTTTTAGCTTTATTCATCAAGCAACCAAGAAAAAGCTGAGTCCTGAAAAATATGACGTTTGGGAACCGTTTGTAAATTCTGATCGCATTCGTCTATTGTACCTAGTTTCAAAGCACAGACTTCTGGTATATTTTCTTGAGCAGTGAAAATTTGACTATGACAGTTCTGACAGTAATAGCGTTGTTTTCCTGGAGATGAACTATAGGTAACCAACTGTTCTTTTCCATGCAATACTAGGTTTTTACTGCTAACTTTGGCATTTACTGTATAGGCAGACGCAGTTGCTTTCCGACAGAATGAGCAGTGGCAAAAAACTAATTCCGACAATTTCTCATCTAAAGTGTAGGTCACTGCTTTGCATAAACAAGATCCTTTAAGCATTATGCTCCTTTCTACTTAGGCATTAGAGGAAATTCAAAAAGAACCGAATTTCAACACCCAAGCCTTGCGACTAGGGGCGTCTGAAACGCGGTTCCACCCTAATTTATTACTTCATTGTTTTTAAAAATACAACAGAAAGCGCCAGTTTCTTACCTTGTTCTACTTGGCTCCCACTACCCCAAGCTCGCTTGAAGAACGCCATAAGACTTTCTTTCCTAGCTAGTATTATAGCAGATTTTCTAGCCAGTGTAAACCAAAAATGAGTTTGAAAACAAAGTTCCAGACTCATTTATCAGTAAAGCTTCAGAAAGTCCTGTTTAAGGATGTCTTTTCGCTTTTGGTTTTTTGCCATGTAAATTTCTCTTGGCTTGTTTCAATGCTGTAATGGCATCTTTGACATCTTCTTGGCTCGCTCCTGGATCTTTAAGGAGTTCCTGTGCCTCTTTAAAAGTTAAAAGATAAGCTGCTTTTTCTTTCTTGTCAGCATAGATAAATCTCGCGTTCTTTTCTTGGAAAAGGCGTTCATCTTTGACCAGTTTCTTTAGACTAGAGAAGTCTGTAGCTTTGCCATTCAGTTTGCTTTTAGCTGTTGCTAGGGCAATGAGAGATTGGTCAATTTGATCCTGTTTAACTTTAGGATCCACAGCTAGTAAGGCGATTTCTTGGAAGGCACGATCATAAGCTCGACGTACTTTTTCCTTGGCATTCGCATATCGTCCAGTTTTAGTCGTTGCGTAGTAAGCTTTCATAGCTTCTTTCAAGGCTGTAACGTTCGAATCTTTTCCATCCAAGCCTTACCAGCAGCCTCAAGACTAGCGAGAATGCCATCAATCAATTCTTGCTTTAATTTGCTTGACAAGGCTGACTGTGCCACTTGGAAAGCTTGGTCATAAGCTTTTCTCTTATCTGCACTACTATTAAAGTAACGAGACATTTCTACCAGTTCTTTTTGTTGATTTACCGCAGCAATCAAGGCCAACTTAGACACAACAGATAGACGCAAAGCATTATTTCGACCTGGCTGAACGAGCAAGGAAACGAGATCTTCAAGGAGTTCATATCCAGTTGGCAAGGTGACTTGTACAGTATAACGACCTGTAGCAACTTTCTTACCAAAGGCGTATTGACCGTATTTTTCAGCAGGAAGAGTGATACTTGTCCCATCTTCACCTTTCAAAACTACTGTAGTCGTCTTTGGAACGGCTTGATTGAAGGAAACAGACACCGGTGCATATTCTAGGAGATTTGCTAGGAAGGTAATGGTTTGGAAACTATTTTCTTCCGTCAAGTCAAACTCTTGGGATAAGGCACTGATAAATTTCAATTCTGTTCGGTCGTAACTGAAAATTTCTGCTGTATAATGACCAAATTGTAAGAAATGAATCGCTTTTGTCTTGTCAACATCAACATATTGTCCCTTGCTATTTTTGATTCGATAGACGTAGAGGGTATCAATATCTTGGTTTGTTTTTGCATCCTTCAAGGCAATTTTCACTCGACCACTATTTTGATCGCGGACAAGTTCAGCAAGTGAGATATAATCTACATTTCCTGCATAGTCCTCTACAAGATAGTAAATATTAGCCTTGTCAACATCCTTAGGAAGTGTATAACTACCGTCAGCATTGGCCTTAATCAGATGGGTGTTCTCAAGCGCACGAGTTCCAGACTGGTCTTTCCCAGTTAGAACCATGGTCCCTTTCTGGTCAAACGGTGTGAGGTAGAAAACTTTTTCTGAAAGGATACCGCCTTGACCCACATCTTTTGGTTTGCGAGCTACGAATTCTTGATTTCCATCTTTAAAGCGAATATAACCACTTGTGATGACAGGTTTTTGAGTATCAATTTGAATTTTAAAGGTCGTGTATTGTTCTTTGGCTCCTGGAACATCTGGTGTGTAACTAATAACATAGTCATATAAACCATCTGCAACAGTATTGCCATCAAAATCCTGACCTCTCCAAGCAGTATTATCTAGAATATAGCTTTTCAGATTTCTACTGTCTCCATCAAAATAATTCTTGCGAAGATCCTTTGCATCGCCCTCCCAAATAGGATGTTCATGCTTGGTATCCGTAGCCGCATAAACTGTTGCCCGAAGATTTACAAGATTTCTCAAAGCAACCGTTTTGTATTCAACTAGGTCTTTGTTTCCATCATCGTTTGGAGAAATGGCAATACGGACATTCCCTTTTTCGTCCAACTGAAGAACATGCTTACCTTCAGCATTTTGTTCAATCCCAAGAACGGTGATTCGGCGTCCTTGGCGTTGACCTTTAGAAACTAGAAGGTCATTTTGCAAGGTGGCTAGATAGGTGGCATCATTAGAGTAGTTAACGGCAGGATTTTCTTTGTCTACTTCCGTGTAAAATCCATTTTTCCCTTCTCGGACAAGATTGTAAATTGGTTTTTCGACAGCAGGGAGATTTTGGAATTCACCTCGGAAGCCCATAAATGCAAGGCTCACAATATCCCCATCATCTGCTGGATCTACAAAGCGAACAAACCCTTCAAGGAAATAGCCATTTGGCATTTGTTTGCTGAGTTGATCAGCAAATTTTCGAGCATCTACTTTAACAGTGACTGTTTGACTGCTGTGGGCTTTGACCGTCACTTCAGGCCAGACTGTCTCCGTTAGTTTTCGAGGTCGAAGGGTGAATTTTCCATCTTGGACCTCGTCTGTATTGGTATTCACTACCATCTTGAGAGTACGGTCAGTATCTGAAATGTTGTGTACAGTAACCTTAAAAGTAAATTGGTCTCCAACATTTCCTAAAGTCACGCTTGGATAACCATTTTCACCCGTTACATAGAGGTCTGTTGACACTGCAGCAGCTGTATCCACAATACCAGAACCTTGCTGACGAGGAGAGGTATAAGTGCCTGTGTCCTTATTAACATGTGGTTTTGCAGTTGACATGATCAAGGCCTTGACAGTCTCTGATACTTGCTCAGGAGTCAATTCTGGATGGTGTTTTTGAAGGTATTCCTTAACCAGAACTGCAACACCCGTAACGTGAGGAGCCGCCATACTGGTTCCGCTGATACTACCATAGGTATTGTCATTAAAGGATGAGTAGATATTGCCACCAGGAGCTGTTACGTCTGGTTTCAATTGTCCATCGGTAGTCACCCCCCAACTTGAAAAATCAGATAGCTGATTGGCAACATCAGATGGGCGATTATCCATCTTGTCATTAAAAACAATCTTATATTTTCCTGATTTTAAGGCTTCACCATACTGTTTAGAAATAAATACAGAAGGAATTTTCTTTGCTTCATCATCAATAGACATATTGATGTTTGCACCTTCTACATTATTGTAGATCAAAGCACCAACTGCACCGTGTTTTCGTGCATTTTTGATCTTCTCTGAAAAGTTCATGGCTCCACGCTGAATGAGGGCAAGTTTTCCAGTTAAATCCAACTTCGCAAAGTCTTCTTCACGACCTAACCCTGCTTCGACGTATTCGTACTCTTTTCCTTTTTCAAAGTCCTTATCTGCTTCAGGTTGACTATAATCAAATTTTCCGTTATGAAGACTGGCATTTCCCTCTAGACCTTTGACTTCAAAAACCGCTGTCGTCAATGTTTTATTGTTGACAGAAGCAACTGAAATCGAATCCTCAACAGTGGATGGATTTCCAACCAAGCCATAGTCTGGGTTTTCAGCTAGTGGTTTTGAATAACCATTTCCGAATGTATTGCTATTTCCTGCTGAGATAAGAACAGAAACTCCCTTGGCACGGGCACGTTTGATAGCATCCACGATATCAGAACCAGCATCCACCATAGAACCAGTGCTAGATCCCAAACTCATATTAATAGCATCTGCTCCCAAGGCGACTGCATCATCAATCGCCTTTACATAAAGGGCAGAACTGGTCGTTTTTTGACGATCTGAAAAGACACGCATAAACATGACTTGGGCTTCTGGTGCTACACCATAGACCTTTTCACCATTCGGTGCTTCTTTATCAGGGTTTCCAGCTGCAATCCCTGTTACGTGCATCCCATGAGAAGTTCTTTCTGCTTCTTTGATCTTATCTGTTCCGTCAAAGTAGTCATAGGCATAGACAACCTTATCGCTATACCATTTACCGTAGTCGATTCCAGCAGCCTTTTTAGCTGCTTCGATGGCTTCCTTGTTTTTAAATTTTGCTTTTGACGGATCCGAAATTCGAAGAACCTCATGATTCAAATCAAGCCCAGAGTCAATAATGGCAACAACGGTCCCCGTCCCCTTGTAACCAGCCTTCCAAGTTTTTGGTACTGTGATGATATCATTGCTTGAAAGACTATTGGGTTTTGCAGACTCAGCTTTTTCTTGTTCTTTTTCAGTAGTTGCCGTTTCTCCAGTAGTTTTAGGAGCTGTCGTTGCTTGAGCCTCTTTTTTCTCTATGGTAGAAGCCTTCTCAGTAGCAGGCGCTGTACTGGTATCGACTGTTGTTTCTTTTTGAACGACACCTTGATTTTCTTCTTTTGCAACTGCGCTATCTTTTCCTGATTCTTGGGCTTCAGCAGTTTTATCAACCGGAGCTTCTACCTTAGCATCTTGTTTACTAGCATCCTCTTTAGAAGTTTCAGCTTCTTGTTTCTCTCCAACTACTGGTGCAATCCCATTAGTATTGGTTTGGTCAGTCGCAGAGTTTGAGTGTTTATCGTCTTTTAGCTCTGTCTTAATTTCCTGAGTTTGTGCTTGATTTTCACCTGTACTCTGCTCATTGGCACTGACTTGACTTGCTCCAAAAACCAATGCAGTTCCCAATAAAACTGAAGCAAGACCAAATTTGTATTTCCGTAATGAAAAACGTTGTCGTCTATTCATAAATAATCTCCTTTTTCTTTAAAGTATACCTATTATAACGCAAATAATCATAAATTTTCATAAAAATCTGAATTGTCACAAAAATGTAATATTTACGTATATATTTCGCTTATTTAATTTTATCGTTCGTGTTATTTGTTCTATCAAACCAATGCTTTCTAAATCCGTTCCTATATTTCAATCCATAAAATCATTTCATTATACAAACAATTTAGATTTTTTATACATAAAAAGACTAGGATTTAAGATTCCTAGTCTTTGTTAATTCGGTATAAATCGATTTTAAAAATTAAAAATCCATCTCATCCACACGAGGTGCGCCCGAAGTCACTGAAATTGTCTTTAAAACTTCTCGCTCGTCATTGCTGAGTTCAATTCCAAAACAGTCAAGATTGCTCTGGATGCGAGAGGCTGTCACTGACTTAGGTAGAGGTAAAAATCCTTCTGCCAAACTCCAAGCCAAGGCAATTTGAGCCACTGATTTCCCATGCTTCGCAGCAATTTCTTGGACTTCTTTCTGTTCAAACAACTCTCCTTGTCCAAATGGCCCCCAAGCCTCTAAGAGAATTCCTTTCTCTCTACAGTAGTCAACCACTTCCTCTTGATAAACTCCTGGTGCCAAGCGCACCTGATTGACCGCTGGAATGACTCTTGCTGTCTCAAGCAAGGCATCCAAATGATGGGGAAGGAAATTACTAACGCCGATAGCACGGATTTTGCCTTCTTGGTAAAGATCCTCCATCGCTCTCCAGACTTCAGCATTGCGAGTTTCCATTCGTCATTTTCTCTTAAAGGTTTTGGATTTGGCCAATGGATAAGGTACAAATCTAGATAATCCAATCCCAGTTTTTCCATTGATTCTTCAAATGCTTGGCGAGCTTCATCATAGCTGTGATTGGTATTCCAGAGTTTGGTCGTTACAAAGATTTCTTGTCTTGGAATACCGCTATCTCGAATAGCACGACCAACACTTTCCTCATTTTTATAGATAGCTGCAGTATCGATATGTCGATAACCATCCTTTAAGGCTTCTAAAACGGCTTGGTAGGCTACCTCTCCATTTTCAGCTTTCCATGTTCCAAATCCTAGTACAGGAATTGAAATTCCATTATTAAGGGTATAAGATTTCATCGTTTTTCCTTTCTATGTGAAGAAAATCTAAAGAAACAAAATCCTGATTATCAGAACACTTGCTCCTTTAGATTTTAAAAATTATTGATCACGATCGTAATAGATCTCGTGAGCTTTTAAGCGAGAATTGAGCAATTCAGGAACGGTCACAAATGTATACCCTTCACCCTTTAAATACTCAATAACACTTGGTAGAGAATTAACAGAAGGACCATGAATATCATGCATGAGGATGATGGAACCATTGCGAACCTGACGTTGAATCTCTGTCAAAATGGCTGTCTCGTTTTTACTCTTCCAGTCCAAACTATCCACGTCCCACATGATGAAGCTTAAATCAAGGCCGTTTCGAATATCATCAGTGATGGCACCATAAGGTGGGCGCATCAGTTTAGAGCTTGATCCTAAAACTTGAGTTAACAGATCTTCTGTATCAGTGATTTGCTTTTTAGCATCTTCGAGCGAAAGTTGTGAAAGAACGGGATGACTCCAGCTGTGGTTTCCTACAACATGACCTTCTGATTTCATTCGTTTTAGAAGATTTTCATTACCTGCAATGTTTTTACCAAGTACAAAGAAGGTTGCTTTTACACCATATTTAGCTAAAGTATCCAAAGCCTGCGTGGTTGTAGTTGGATTTGGGCCATCGTCAAAGGTCAAGGCTACAACTTTTTTATTTTTCTTAGCAAAGTATGCTTGGTAAAGTTCAGCATCTTTTTCTAATAGATAAGAGGACTCAATGACATCAAAGAAACTGGATATCGGTAGAGCAATTTCCTCCAAAGTCTCCCCTGGATTAGCAGGATAAAGGATGATTTGACTATCCTTATAATCAAAACTCCAAGATGTCAATTCTTGGTCTGTGAAGCTCTTTATAACTTGATCAATTTTTGCCTGGTCAAGTTTCTTATCTTCTAGAGTTGATTTGATTTGACTCAGTAAGAGTTCCTTAGCCTTACTTGCATCTTTGAAGAGTTTACTGAGGTCAAAAGCTTTCCCATCTTCGGTCAAGAAAATTTTCCCTAAAGAAGTCTTTTCTTTTTCTTCAACCTTTGATGCAGACAAATCGTAGACTTGCTTGCTGATATTACGAGCAACAACTCCCTTTAAGACGGGATCCAATTGCTCACTATAATAAAAGACCAAGTCCTCTTTATCTTCCAGCTTTTCTTTAATATCCTGGTTGATTTTTTCTCTAACAGACGCAATGACTTCCTCTCCTTGCAGAGGGTAGTAGGCAATCACCTCAGCTTGACCTTTTCGGAAATGGTCCTTCTGACTACCTGAGTTGAATTGCTGGTCCTTTTCGCTTTTTAGCGCTTCAATTTTTTGTTCGTAAGATTGCTTTTGTAGTAGCTTATAACCAATAGCACTTCCTAATAGAATCGTAGCAATTCCTAAGATTCCAACAAGGGAAAGCAATAGCCTTCTCGTTTTATCGTGAGAAACACGTTTCGCTCTATTTTTTTTCATATTTCCATCATATCAAATCGAGGCTATTATTTCAATGATAAACAAGAATTCTGATTTCTTTTTAGAAAAATAAAAAAGCTTAGAAATATCTAAGCTTCTCGTTTAGAAACGAATCGTTTCACGTGTTTTCTCATATGAAGTTACAAAACGGTTTGTGACTCCTGGTTCAGCAACTTCCAAGGCTTGTGAAATTTTTTCAAATGACGCCTGGTAGTCAAACTCTTTTTCAAAAATTTCAAGCGCTTCGTTGAAGGCCTCTTGGATACGCTCATCAAATGAACGGTAACGGTTTGAGTATTGGAGTAGTTGCTCAGTCAAGGTTGCATATTGAACGATATCATAGGTTTCTGTTTCAAGTGCTTCCATATCATTTGTTGCGACTTCAAGAATTCGTTTAACCGATTCAATATTCACTTGTGGTTGTTCTAACTCTGCCATCAAATCTTCTGTGTTATGACTTGCAGTAAAGAAAAGTTTCAAGAAACTTTGAGGAATACCTGGCAAGTTTCTCTTCTCCATGTAACGTTTGATAGTATGCAAACGGTTCACATAGACATTTGCTTTTTGGCGAGCATTGAGGTCGTCTTTTTCAATTTGCGCAAGTCGTTCGCTAACAGAGATTTGCTCATCCTCTATATCCTTGAGGTTGCTTTGAAGCATTTCCAACTGTTCTTCAAGAACAGAGAAGGCTTGAGTTGGCTCGCCTTGGTCTTCTGTTACCTCTAAGATAGCTGTATCAAGTGTAGCCAATTCTGCTTGAAGACGACGAACATGATTGCCATCACTTTCAGGAAGAAGGTAGGTTTTAGTCAAGCGTTCAAGGTCCTGAACAAGCACCTGATTATTTTCTTTCAAGTGGTTGAGATAAGTTGGTAATGTAGCAAGAAGACTTTCAACCACTTTTTGAGCTGCAATTTCACGAGTGAAGATATCATAAAGTGCGTTGATTTCTTCTTGGATGCGATTATTTTCATACTCTGCATTGTCCAATTCCAACTGACGAATATTTTCTTGATTATTTTTCAAAGACTCATGCAAAAGTTGGAAACGAGACTCGATATCTGTTTCTGTAAAGTGGTAGTTGGCATCCAACAGCTTGCGATAGCCTTCTTCCAAATCTGCTAATTGGTCTGGCAGTTCTTTTGTCAAGGTTTCAACAAGAGCTGGAATTCGCTCAACGATGTGTGTCAAAGCGAGAATATGATTTTCAGTTGAATCAAGAATTGCTGCCGCTTCAACCGGGTCACCTGATGAATTTAGGGTAACAAATTGAGAGAATTCAGATTGGATGTTTTCCAATTGTTTCTCAATCTCAGGAAGGGCTTTCCCATATTTCTCCGAATCTTCTGCAACAGTATGTTGAAGGGATTCAAACAAGTCCAAAGCATGAAGGACACGGCCACTATTCTTAGATTCTTGTTTTTCAAGTTCAGAAAGGGCATTGCGAATAGCTGCAATATCTTCTTCAATCAAGCCAATTTGGCTTTCAATTTGATCAATCTTGTGAGCAGCTTTGAAAAAACGGAAAGAATTATTGTAGCTTTCAGCTTCAAAGAGGTGATTTTCAATATCAGCAAATGAATTCAGAGATAAATCAACCCATTTTTGGTTCCATTCACGGAAGGTCACCTGACTTTGACCAATCAAGTGCATGTTTTTAACGGCTTCAACCTCATCATTTACAGGAAGGTTGTAGAGTTCTTCTTTTCTTTCTTCAAGGGCCGTTAATCTGCTTACATTACGCTTACGTAAAAAGATAGCTGTTACATAAGCTAAGATCAGAATGACTGCAATCGCAACCATTAGATAAATTAGTTGTCCATTAGACATATCAAACTCCTTTTATACTAGAAACAATCGTAATGATTATATCATATTTTTTAAACCAAGGGAACTATTTCCCACATTTTTTAGACGTCAAGTGTACTGTAAACAGCGTTTTCTTCGATAAATTCGCGACGAGGTTCTACTCGATCCCCCATCAACATATCAAAGATTTTATCTGCTTCGGCAGCATCATCTACCGAAACACGCGCCATCAAGCGATGTTCAGGATCCATGGTTGTTTCCCACAATTGGTGGTCATCCATTTCTCCCAAACCTTTATAACGTTGGATGGTTGGTTTTGAACGCCCTTCACTATGACGTGCTAAGGCTTCTTGGAGTTTAATTTCTTGATCTGCACCAGGTTGAATGTATTCTTTGATCTCACTTCCCACTTTAACCCCATAAATCGGTGGTTGGGCAATGTAGACATAACCAGCCTCTAAGATTGGTTTCATGTAGCGGTAAATCAAGGTTAGCAGGAGTGTTCGAATGTGGGCTCCATCAACATCGGCATCGGTCATCAAAACGAGTTTTTGGTAACGAGCCTTAGTGACATCAAATTCTGCACCAAATCCTGTTCCCATGGCTGTGAAAAGACTTCGAATTTCTTCGTTGGCAAGGATTTTATCCATGCTAGCTTTTTCAACGTTCAAGATCTTACCACGAATTGGAAGGATAGCCTGGAACTCACGGTTACGACCAGATTTGGCTGATCCACCAGCTGAGTCTCCTTCGACGATGAAGAGTTCGGTTTCAGCAGGGTTGTTAGAAGAACAGTCTGCTAGTTTTCCTGGCAAATTGGAAATTTCCAAACCAGATTTCTTGCGTGTGACTTCACGCGCACGCTTTGCAGCTACACGAGCCTTGGCAGCCAAAATCCCTTTTTCCACGATACGCTTAGCAATCTGTGGATTTTCCATGAGAAAATCAGAGAAGGCGTCGCTGAAGAGGCGATTGGTAATCTTGACTACTTCACTATTCCCCAGTTTGGTCTTGGTTTGTCCTTCAAACTGCGGGTTTGGATGCTTAACTGAGATAACTGCAGTCAAGCCTTCACGGACATCTTCCCCTGTTAGGTTATCTTCATTGTCTTTTAGTAGTTTATTCTTGCGGGCATAGTCATTGATAACACGTGTCAGAGCCGTACGGAAACCTTGCTCATGCGTACCACCTTCATGGGTGTGAATGTTATTGGCGAAACTCATGACGTTTTCGTGGTAACCGGTTGTGTACTGCATGGCTACTTCAACTGTGATATCATCCATCTCACCGTCTGTGTAGATTGGTGTATCAAAGATCACATCCTTGTTCTCGTTGATATATTCAACGTAGCTAGCAATCCCACCCTCATAGTGGTAATGTTTAGTCTGTTCGAGACCTTCACGCTTATCTGTGATGGAGATTCGAAGGCCTCGGTTCAAAAAGGCTAGTTCTTGAATACGTTTGTTTAATTTTTCAAAGTCAAAAGTTGTTGTTTCTGTAAAAATCTCTGGATCTGGTGTGAAGTGAACTGTTGTTCCCGTTTTATCCGTATCTCCAACCACCTCAAGATCAGCAACAACATGACCACGACGGTATTCTTGGTAATGAATCTTACCGTTTTTATGGACATGAACATCTAGTTGAGTTGAGAGGGCGTTTACTACTGATGAACCTACACCGTGCAATCCACCTGAAACCTTGTAACCGCCACCGCCGAATTTTCCTCCAGCGTGAAGAACTGTAAAGACGGTCTCAACAGCGGGACGTCCTGTCTTTTCCTGAATATCAACAGGAATTCCACGCCCATCATCCACTACGGTGATGGAGTTATCTGGTTCTATAAAGACTTGGATGTGACTGGCAAATCCAGCTAGGGCTTCGTCAATTGAGTTATCAACGATTTCCCATACTAGATGGTGAAGACCTTCTTTTGAAGTTGATCCAATATACATACCTGGACGCATACGAACAGCTTCAAGTCCCTCCAAAACTTGAATTTGACTGGCATCATAATCCTGTGCCTGTTGATTTTTTTGATTTCTTCTGTCATTTTTTCCCCTTTTTCTTACATGTCTATTGCTTGTCTCAATGTCGCAACGTTATTAAAAAGATAGGCATCTAAGCCAGCAGCTTTACCTGCTTCTACATCAATATTTCTGTCACCAATGACCAAACCAGATGTAATATGATATTTATCACGTAAATAAATCATGGACTCAGGATCTGGTTTTCCGTTTAAAAGCCAGAACTGGCAGTCACCACCTCGGTGAAGTAGTTGGCTATCTGGGTCTTAGCAAGAAGTTCTAGTACTTGGTCATTTTCGATGAGAAACCAAGAAATGGCGACCACCCTTGTCCGAAATGTCTTTGAGTAATTCTGGAATTCCCTCAAACAAAACTGGATGTTCTAGCTCACGCGCTTCATTTTCTTTATAGTTCTCTAAAAAATCCTCGATATCTGGTGCAAACTTCTCGATGGCAAAAGCTGTCGAAACCTTCAAAGCTTCGTAGACTCGGTCGTGTTCTTGCTCTATTCCGTATTGGGCTAAGGTTTCTACAAAGGCTGCAGTAGAAGTCTCATAATTATCCAATAGGGTACCACCTAAATCCCATATATAGTCGTGATATTTCATACCCTTCATTATACCATTTTTTTATGAAAAAGGCGATGATTTCCTAGATTTTTCCAAGTAAAAAACGAGAGCCGAACTCTCGTCTTACTGTTGATTTCCAAAGACATCTCGATAGAGCATGCCGACTCGTAAACTTTCAGCATCTCCTCCCAACTGATCCACCAATTCATAGGCAAAGGCAAGGGCTGTTGACGGTCCTCGGCTGGTTGTTAGATTGCCATCCACTACCACTATTTGCTTTTGATAAGTTCCATCAGTAATTTGCTCCTGAACACCGTCATAACAAGTAAAGTGCTTGTCTTTCAGGATACCTGCTTGTTGAAGAGCGATTGGGGCTGCACAGATGGCAGCAATTTTCTTTCCAGCTTGGTCAAAGGCTTGAATCTCAGAAATGAGGGCTTGACTATCCCGTAGATTTGCTGATCCAGGCATGCCACCTGGCAGAACGAGCAAGTCATAGTCGGATAAATCACCATCAAAGACACGATCGGCTGTTACTTGAATGTCATGCGATCCCGTCACCTGCTCCTCAAATCCTACCATATCACAGGAAATGTTTGCTCGACGCAAGACATCGACTACTGTCAAGGCTTCGATTTCTTCAAAGCCATTTGCTAAGATAACTGCTACTTTTGCCATAGCGACCTCCTCTTATTTGATTTGTTTTAGGATTACTTTTTTTCGTTTGAATGGAATTTTCCCACTTTTTTCTTCTGCAAGATTGGTCTGGTAACTCATAGATAGGAGGAGACCGACACCAATGAGGTTACTAATAATAGCGGAGCCCCCTTGAGAAATAAATGGTAGAGGAATCCCTGTTAAAGGAAGTAAGCCTGTCACGGCACCGATATTTTCAAAGATATGGAAGAGCAACATCATGATAAAACCAGTCGAGATATAGGTGTAGAACTGGTTGTTTGACTTAAGTGTAATCTTCAACATCCGATAGATAAGAAGTAAGTACAAAGCAATGACAAAGACTGATCCTATGAAGCCAAAGTCTTCAGCAATCACCGTAAAAATCATATCACTCTCGCGTACTGGAATGAGGAGATTGGACACATTGAAACCTTGTCCAAACAAGCCACCACTTCCAATAGCAATTTGTCCCTGCGCCTGTTGGTAAGTCGTTGTTTGCGCAAAGTCAAAGGGATTGAGCCAAGCTAAAATACGGTTAATCTGGTAGGTCGGCATCCCAATCTGGTGCAAGAAAGCACGTCCATCTTTACTGATAAAAATCGCTAGGAAGCCTCCTACTGCAGTCACTCCCGTAACAAAAACTGGAATGATAATCTTCCACGAAACGCCTGAAAGGAGCACCATTCCTGCAAAAATAGCTACGAAGACCAAGGCAGTTCCTAAGTCACTTTGTAGGGCTAAAAGAACCAGCACTGGAATAGTAAAGCCAATCATCCAAATAATCAGCAGGAAATCCAAAGGGATGGTTCGGCGCCACTCCTTGTGCTTTTGAGTGAATTGTACAATGACTCGAGCCAATATCAAGATGTAGGAAATCTTCATGAACTCAGATGGTTGAAAAAGTGTTGTCCCTCCAATTGACACCCAGTTTTTAGCACCCGTAGAAGCTACTAAACTCGGATTGTAAAAAACAAGAGGGAGAACCATCAAGGCCAAACCTAAGACATAAAGATAGGGAGTCACCTTCCATAAAAACTCGGTATTGAATAACATGACGACAAAGCCAATAACAAGCCCTAAAGCAATCCAAGCAATTTGTTGACCTAGAATTGGAAGTACATTATTTGGATAGTCATGGCTAACCGCTATATAAATAGCCACTACTCCAATCACCAGTAGACAAAACACTGGCAGAAGAAGACTATAGTCGACTCGAGAGTCGAAGGAACGTTTCATATTTTTTACCTTTTCTCTTTCTTGGATTTTTCTTTCATTCTATTGCGACGAGATTGTAGAAAATCTGCTACTGCAGACTCTAGCTGTTCTCTAGCAAGGACCCGAACCTTTCTTTCTTTTGACAAGGTTTGGGAAATTTGTTTGCCATAGCGCTTGCTGACGACACGACTGTCTAGGATTACAGCAACCGAACCTTGGTCAGGTCGTCTAACCGTACGACCTAAGGCTTGTTTTAGCCGAATAATAGCCATCGGCAATTGATAATCATAGAAGGGATTTTTTCCTTCACGACGTAATTCTTGGTTTAGTTTTTTGGTTAAAGGTTCTTGGGGATTTTGGAAAGGCAATCTCGGAATCACTTGAAGTACAAATGGATGGGTTGAAAAATCAACTCCTTCCCAGAAACTACCCGTTCCGAGTAAGATCTGACGTTCACCTTTTTCAAAACGTTTTTTCAGTTGACTTGGTTCCCCATTTTTATACTGAGCTAGATGCGGTTGGTCGAGCAGGTCCGAAACTGCCAGCAACATCTCTTTTGAGGTAAACAAAACCAACAAGGGTTCTTGAAAGGCTTGTAAACTTCGAATGACAGAAGCCACTTCACTAGCATAGTCAAAAGGCGAAACTTCTGTCACAAGAGGAAAGTCATTGATTAGAAAGACTTCTTGTTGGTCCTGCTTTGCTACATCAAGCCTCACAAGCGGAGCATCTGGAAATCCCAGTAAATCTGCTAAGGAAACCCGATTGCTAATTTCAAGAGTGGCCGACACTCCTAGGAGCCTATAATCTTCTGGCAATAAGTCTGCTAGTATAAAGCGACCGTTTTTGCTTGAACAAATCAGGATATCCTTGCTCGATTTCTCTGCTGGAGCAAGCCAAAATTCACGGTCCAACGTAAAAAAGTTTGCAATCTCTCTATACTCTGGGAGAACTAACTCTGAAAAATGTTGGCGCAATTGTTCGAGAGAATCCAACCACTTTCCATTCTTAAGACCTGACTGATACTGCTCCATCAAGTAACGACATTCAAAACCTATACTCTCAAGCAAGCGTTTCTGAATCAAATTTTCCTCTGTCTCCAAGGACTTTTCAATTTGAGTAACAAGATCCTCAAGGCGATAAGCCTGCTGGGCTAGATTTTCAAGAGCTAACAGCATTTTTTGAGCTTCATCCAAGATCACCAAACGGTTATCGACAAACTCTGGATTGTCTTCTAAACGAGTGACCAGATAGGCATGATTGGTCAAGAGAACGCGACTGGTCTTGGCTTTTTCCTGCCCTCGTTTCCAAAAATCCTCGGTAGCAAATAAACTTTTCCTTGAAAGCTTGCCATCGTGGACTAGTTCAGGTAGAAAATGCTGATAGCGATAAAGCTGGCCGATTTCGTCCAAGTCACCAGTATCCGTCTCCGTTAGCCAGATGAGCAGTTGCATTTTAAAGCGTGTGAAAAGGCGATTGGACTCCGGTCGATGGAGAATTTGATGAAAGGCATCCAGTTTTAAATAATTCTGAGGACCCTTGAGACTATGAATCTCCAGATGGAAGACCTCTTTTAAGCGCTGACCTTCTTCTTGCATGATTTGATTTTGAAGAATTTTGGTCGGAACACTCACTAAAATTCCAGATTCACTCTCCGAGTTCAAAGCTGGGAGGAGATAGCCGTATGTCTTACCCAATCCCGTTTGAGCTTGGATAAAAGAAGTCTGGTATTCTTCTAATAAGTGCTCAATCTTCTCCGCAAAATCCAGCTGTTGTGGACGCTCCTCCAGCCCCAATAAGGAAATGTTTTTAGCAAAATCTTTGGATAATTTGCGTGGGACTAAGCCTTTGCTTTCCTTTCTGAGGAAAAGCCCATGAAGCTCCATCAAGTCTAGCGAAGATAAGAGAGATTGTTGCTGATAGACCTCCTCAATCACTAGATAGCTTTCATAGAGAAGGTTATCTGCAAGGTCTAACAAGCTTTCTAAAAGCCCTTTTGGTAGCTCAAAAAGTTTTTGACGCATGTAAAGCAAGAGTTCAGCTGTTGCCTGAGCATCTGACAGGGCAGTATGGGCATGTTCCAGCTCAATGCCCAACTCTTGACAAAGGATACCTAAGTTATACTTTTCAAACTGAGGATATAGAACTTGGGCAAGTTCAACTGTATCCACCCGCGGTGTACGCAATTCATATCCTTCAAAAAAGAGGAATTCTGCAAGAAGGTTAGCATCAAACTGTACATTATGCGCAACAAAAATACCGTCCTTAACCAATTCAAAAATTTTTCCGGCCACCTGAGAGAACTCTGGTGCCGCAGCCAAACGCTGATCGGTCAGACCTGTTAATTCTTTGATATGAGAATCCAAGGGTTCGTGGGGATTGACATCAGTCGCATACTGATCGATGATGTCACCATTCTCAATCACCACAATGCCTACTTGAATAATTTTTGCCTTGCTTCCGGTGCTAGTCGCCTCTAAATCAACGACTACATACCGATCATTTCTCGCATTCATCATTAAAAATTATATCAAAAAAAGCATGATTTGACACCCCTCAACTTTGATAACAATCTCGCTTTCCTTGCTAGTTTGAGTAAAAATCAAGACCTTAAAAGAGAGAATTTCACGCAAGTTCAGCAGTTAGTCGCTGGTTCTGAGGTATTTGAAAACTTTATCAACAAAGCTACATCAACATAAAAAGACAACCAAGGAATTAGTTGCCTTTTTGGGATATTTTTTTCATTGTTTTCGGAAGAGTCTTGCTAATTTCTGTTGGCAAGACAAGGTAGTTTTCTTGAGCTAGTTCTTGCGCAATAGCTGAATGAAGGTGGGTTGCTACCACTACCCTCTCATAGAGACTGGCTTGGTCAAACTGACCTGCAAAACCTGCAATCATCCCAGCAAGTGTATCTCCCATTCCACCAGTTGCTTGATAGGGGCCTCCAACCTGTAACTGATAATATTCAGGCTGACCTACTTGCCAGATACGAGTTGCTGAACCCTTCTCGACTAGAATCGTTCCTTGAGGAAAAGCTGAAAGAGCTCTAGCAGTCGTCTCTGTATTTTGATGGTCAAGAACTATACCAGACAGTCTTTCCCATTCCTTTTGGTGGGGAGTTAGGATGAGCTGACTGGAAGGACATGGTAACTGAACTTTTGCTAAGATGCCCAAAGCACCACCATCTACAATCAAAATCTGGTCTTTTCTAAGGCTGTCAAAGACCCTTCTTACGAGTTCTTCTCCGAATACATCCTCTCGCAAACCCGGACCTAACAAGACAACTTCTGCCTTTACTAACTGTTCTTTTAACAATTGCTGATCTTGAAGAGAAAATGCCATGGCCTCAGGTAAATGACTGTGCAGAGCAAGGATATTTTCCCTATCTGTTCCAACGGTCACCAATCCTGCACCACTTTTGACAGCTGCCAAGGCAGCCATGATGATGGCTCCACCATAAGGATAGGTCCCACCAAGCAAGAGCAGACGGCCATAGTCTCCTTTATGACTGGTACGAGAACGTTCAATAATGACTTTTTCTAATAAAGCTTGATCAATCACTTTCATCGTTTTTTCCCTCTACTATCCTTTATCTGATTGTTTTAAAACAACTTGATAGACTTTCTTAGTCCACTCTTCTAAGTCTTCTCCAGCATAGTCAAGATAATGCACCCTATCTAGTAATCGACTTGGAATAATATTTTCAAATCGGCTCTTATTATGAGTTGGAATAATGCAAATATACAACTCACTTAATAAATTAAGCATGTCCTTAACTTTTGCAACATGGTAACCATCAAAAATATAACCAGGAACTTTAATCAAATCTGTATAGATAAAATGAAAACTTACTCCAGGAATAAACTTATCTTGTAATTCTTTCTCTGAAGGAGCTCGACCTAATAAACGCTCCATCGCCAATCGATAACCAGAACTTGTATTTGACCATCCTAACATGACATAGTCAAAATAATCTTTCGGATCAGATGCAGCATTTCGACTATCCAAAACCAACTCCTCAGCATCTCGACCAAAGGCTTTCACAGCAGATAAGAGCTGACCTGTTTTAAAAATAGAAATCGCTGCATCTATAGTCGTAGTATGGCTACAGTAGTCTGAAGTCACTAACCTCTTATGTAGATCATAAGTCGAGGCTACTCTTTTATCTGTAGGGGTAAATGGTGGCAGAAAAGGATGCTGACAGATGTAATCTAAAATCTCTTTTTTTAAACAAGAATCAGTACACTCGATACTTGTTTGACGTTTATGAAGTTTTTCGTAAGCTATAAATTTAGCAATTTTTTCTAATTCCCACTCTTGAATATTTGGATAATCAATTAGTGCTAAGTGATATATTCCATCCCATTGCAAACTATATTCTCCATTATAAATTTTTAAAATCATCTAATCACCTCACTCCATTATACTACAAAAGGAGGGGCAAACCTCCTTCTACACTATTTTCCCTTAAATTCCGCAAAAGTCTGTAAGATTTTAGCTGCCACTGCTGGAGAAGGTTCTCCTTTTTGCTCTACCGTGTCATCTGCATATGGACTAAGACCAGCAAAATCGCCTATCCGGACAGAGTAGAGAGATGTTTTAAAGAGCTCAATATCGTTTTGGTCATTGCCAAAAGCAATAAAGTTCTCCCCACATAACTTTTCAACAGTTGTCGCCTTATGAGTGTCCAAGGGGTTGACATAAAGGCACTTTTCATGCGCATGGTAGGACAGATGAGCCTGCCCCAGTCTTTCTAACTGACCAAGCAGGTCATCAAGCAAATCCTCATGGTCTCCCATATAAACGACCACCTTAATCGGAGTCCCCAAGTCCTCGAGTTTCTGATGGCGAGCTACCTTTAGGGGATCCACACTAGAGATAAATGGAATCTTCTCCACAATCTGACCACTATAGTCAAAGCAATCATCTGCAAAGAAAGGGAGATTATAGGTCTGGCAATAATCCACTAGCGCCTGATAAACTCTAGCATCGAGATTCCTTTCAAAGATAGCCTGCCCCAGATGATAGGCTACGCCACCATTCAATCCTATGACCAAGCGCTGACTGAGTTTAGGGCCTAATAAACCCAAGCAATCCCGATAAGAGCGGGCTGAGGCAAATACAAGCTCATGCCCATAATCTTCAGCCTTTAAAAGAACCTGCTTAATCTCTTCATCTATGGTCATATAGTCAAAAGACAGCGTCCCATCCAGATCAAATACGAATTTCATTTTCCTAGTCCTTGTTCAGTGTACGAAGCGCTGCCTGATAGGTTTGTTCCATGAGCATGGTAATGGTCATAGGGCCAACTCCACCAGGTACTGGCGTGATATGACTGGCAAGTGGTGCAACGGCATCAAAGTCAACATCTCCACAAAGCTTGCCATTTTCATCTCGATTCATGCCGACATCAATGACAACTGCACCTGGTTTGACAAAGTCGGCAGTCACAAACTTAGCGCGACCAATAGCAACAACAAGAATATCTGCTTTAGCAGCCACCTTGGCAAGATGATGGGTGCGTGAGTGGGTCAAGGTCACAGTCGCATTTTTAGCCAAAAGAAGCTGAGCCATCGGTTTTCCGACGATATTCGAACGACCAATAACGACTGCATTTTTACCTTCCAAGTCAATCCCATATTCATGAAACATCTCCATAATCCCTGCAGGAGTAGAAGGAATCATAACTGGATGACCTGACCAAAGACGGCCCATATTTAGAGGATGGAAACCATCCACATCCTTTTCTGGATCAATGGCTAATAAAACTGCCTCTTCGTCAATATGTTTGGCAAAGGTAACTGGACTAAAATCCCATGCCAAGCTGGATCTTGATTGTATTTGGAAATCAAGTCTAACAATTCCGCTTGGGTAATGGTCTCTGGAACTCGCACTACTTCACTACGGAAGCCAGCAGCGAGAGCTGACCGTTCCTTGTTGCGAACGTAGACTTGGCTGGCAGGATTGTCCCCCACCAAAATCACTACCAAGCCTGGAACTAAACCTGTTTCTTCTTTTAGTTTGGCCGTTTTTTCAGTCAACTGTCCTTGTAACTTAGCCGCAAGAGCCTTCCCATCAATCATCTGTGTCATATCTCTTCTCTTTTCTATCAGATATCCTCTATTATAACAAAAAACGCCTTGTCATTCTAACACTTCCTGACTAATAGACCTTATAGTCTGAAACTATAAGAAAAAGCTCGTATCGAGCTTTTATGCCTATTTATACTAGGTAAATTTGTCATGCTTTCTTTTTGACTTTTGGAGCCGGTAAGACTTCATACATCTCCTTGATTAATCTGATTAGACATGACTTATCTTCAATGTCTTCTATCAAAATCATCTCCTTAGCTCCTTCATAAGGACGTTCAAACCTAGTCTGTCCCAGTTGATCCAAGACCACCTTCACAGGCTTCAGTAACAGACGATTATCGTAGATTCCTCCAATAATCTTTCCACGATAATAAAGGATATACTCTCCCATCATTGGACGATAACTCATCTCCTCTAGCTCTGATAGCTGTTCGAGAATAAAGTTTAAATATTCTTTACTGGAAGCCATGATACCTACTCCATTTCTTCTAAAAATGAGGTCTTACAAAACCTTACTCAAATTCCTTGGTCCGTTGTTCTTTTGTTTGATCGAAAATCTCCTCTGGTGTTCCATCTTCGACAACAACCCCATCCGCCATAAAGATAACACGGTCTGCTACCTCACGCGCAAAGCCCATTTCATGAGTCACAATCACCATAGTCATCCCTGACTTGGCAAGGTCTTGCATAACAGCTAGAACTTCTCCAACCATCTCAGGATCTAGGGCTGAAGTCGGCTCATCAAAAAGCAAAACATCTGGTTCCATAGCAAGTCCACGTGCAATGGCAATCCGTTGTTGCTGACCACCTGATAAACTCTGAGGATAAGCCGTCGCCTTATCTGGCAAGCCAACTTTTTCTAACAGTTCCTGTGCTCTTTTCTCCGCAACTTCCTTGCTTTCACCTTTGGTTTTAATTGGTGACAAAGTGATATTTTCCATCACTGTCATATTGGGAAAGAGGTTGAATTGTTGGAATACCATACCCATCTTTTCACGCATAGCAAAAAGATCATTTTTCTTATCTGTGATATCAACTCCTTCAAAGATAACCTTGCCTTTACTTGCTTCTTCAAGGAGATTCATCGAACGAAGGAGAGTTGATTTCCCGCTACCTGACGGACCGATAATGACCACAACTTCTCCACGTTTAATCTCAAGATTGATGCCTTTTAAAACTTCATTTTTCCCAAAAGACTTATGTAGTTCTTCAATTTTAATCAAGGTTTCTGTCATTATTTCTTGTCTCCTTGTCCAATATGTTTTTCAAATGCTTTCAACGCCACTGTCAAAACAGAGGTCATAATCAAATAGTAAAAGGCTGCAAATAAAAGAGGAGTCAGCGGTAAATAAGTTGTTGTTGCTACTGTCGTTGCACCATTCCACAACTCCATCACCCCAATCGCAGACAAGAGGGAACTATCCTTGATAATGGTGATAAATTCATTTCCCAGAGCTGGAAGAATATTCTTGATAGCTTGTGGCAAAATGACATAACGCATGGCATTTTTCGGACGAATACCTAAAGAATATGCGGCCTCTAACTGCCCTTTAGGAACCGCATTGATCCCCGCACGAACGGTTTCTGAAACGTAAGCTCCACTGTTCATAGAAATAATCAGAATACCAGGAATCAAACGAGAAAGATCAACTCCTAAAATTCCCACTTGAATAGTCGGAGCATTGATATGCATAAGAGCAAAGGCAATCATAATCTGAACCATCATCGGAGTACCACGGAAGATCCAAACATACACATTTGCAAACCAAACGAGCGGTTTAAAGCGTGAACGTTGAGCAAAGGCCAGTAACACACCTATAATAGTCCCTAAGCAGACAACAAGGATGGAAATCAATACGGTAATCAGAGCACCATAGTTAAAATACGGTAAATACTTTGGTAAAAAAGAAAAATTCATATTCAATCAACTTTCTATGTATTGGATTGTATGATTATAACACAAATTGAATTAAAATGCAATCTTTTTTTCTCTAATTTTAACAATTAACTTGATAGAATAGAGAAATAGAGAGAAATCACAGTTTTTTTCTAGTCAATTACCTCTTGTTTATGGTAAAATAGAAACGATAAGAAATGGAGGAGAATCAAAATGGAATCACATTTGGTTAGAATCATTAACCGCCTAGAAGCAATGACAAAAGATGGTGGAAATCTAAAACGTAATTTTGAACGTGAAGGTGTTGTTGTCGCAGAAGTTGCATACAGCCACGACGAAGAAAACGGATCACTCTTCACCCTTCGCGATGTAGAAGCTCGTGAAACTTATACCTTTGATAGCATTGATTTGATTGCAATGGAGATCTACGAACTCCTTTACTAATATAAAAACAACGGGCAGTAAGGCCCGATGAATGAGAATCCTTTTTGTCACCACAAATGGGATTTTTTCTTACCTTCAATGTCGCTGGATTCTCCATAAATCCTTCTTTTAAAAACGACCACTTCCCAATCTTTTTACTTGCTTTACACCTTAATCATGCTATAATGAGAGTATAAAAACTTTGACTATTCTTGACCTTTTTCTTAGGCCAAGAATAAGAATGAAATGAGGTAGATGTATGCTCTGTCAAAACTGTAAAATAAACGACTCAACAATTCATCTGTATACCAATATCAATGGACAGCAAAAGCAAATTGATCTCTGTCAAAATTGCTATAAAATTATCAAAACAGATCCAAATAATACCCTCTTTAAAGGAATGACTGACTTAAATAATCATGACTTTGATCCTTTCGGCGACTTTTTCAATGATTTGAACAATTTCAAACCTTCTTCTAATAACGTCCCTCCAACTCAATCTGGTGGAGGATATGGAGGAAACGGTGGTTATGGACCTCAAAACCGAGGCCCACTTCAAACACCTCCTAGTCAAGAAAAAGGACTCCTAGAGGAATATGGTATCAATATTACTGAGATTGCTCGTCGGGGAGATATTGACCCTGTTATCGGTCGAGATGAGGAGATTATCCGCGTTATCGAAATCCTCAACCGTCGAACCAAGAACAATCCTGTCCTCATCGGAGAACCGGGTGTTGGTAAAACAGCCGTTGTGGAAGGTCTAGCTCAGAAGATTGTCGATGGTGATGTTCCCCATAAACTCCAAGGCAAGCAGGTCATCCGTCTGGATGTGGTTAGTCTAGTCCAAGGAACAGGGATTCGAGGCCAATTTGAAGAACGTATGCAAAAGCTCATGGAAGAAATTCGCAAACGTGAGGATATCATCCTCTTTATCGATGAAATCCATGAAATTGTTGGTGCGGGATCTGCTGGCGATGGCAATATGGATGCAGGCAATATCCTCAAACCAGCCCTTGCCCGTGGTGAATTGCAACTGGTCGGAGCCACTACTCTCAATGAATACCGTATCATTGAAAAAGATGCTGCCCTCGAGCGCCGTATGCAGCCTGTCAAGGTAGATGAACCAACTGTCGAGGAAACCATTATCATCCTTAAAGGAGTTCAAAAGAAATACGAAGACTACCATCACGTCAAGTATACTGATGCTGCTATCGAAGCTGCTGCAAATCTTTCCAATCGCTACATCCAAGACCGCTTCTTGCCAGACAAGGCTATTGACCTGTTGGACGAAGCTGGTTCTAAGATGAATCTGACACTGAACTTTGTTGATCCTAAAGTGATTGATCAGCGCTTGATTGAGGCTGAAAATCTCAAAGCTCAGGCTACACGAGAGGAAGACTTTGAAAAGGCTGCTTATTTCCGCGATCAGATTGCCAAGTACAAGGAAATGCAGAAAAACAAGGTGACCGATCAGGATACTCCTATCATCAGTGAGAAAACCATCGAACATATCATTGAGCAGAAAACCAATATCCCTGTTGGAGAACTCAAAGAAAAAGAACAGTCTCAGCTTATCCATCTAGCAGACGACCTCAAAGCTCATGTCATTGGTCAAGATGAAGCTGTCGATAAGATTGCTAAGGCCATCCGTCGTAATCGTGTTGGACTTGGAACTCCTAACCGCCCAATCGGAAGCTTCCTCTTTGTCGGACCAACTGGTGTCGGTAAGACAGAACTCTCTAAACAACTAGCCATTGAGCTCTTTGGCTCTGCTGACAGCATGATTCGCTTTGATATGAGTGAATACATGGAAAAACACAGTGTGGCTAAATTAGTCGGTGCCCCTCCAGGTTATGTTGGCTATGATGAAGCTGGTCAGTTAACGGAAAAAGTTCGTCGCAATCCTTACTCACTCATCCTTCTCGATGAGGTCGAGAAAGCCCACCCAGATGTCATGCACATGTTCCTTCAAGTCTTGGACGATGGTCGTTTGACTGATGGGCAAGGACGCACAGTTAGCTTTAAGGATGCTATCATTATCATGACCTCAAATGCGGGTACTGGTAAGGCCGAAGCCAGCGTTGGTTTTGGAGCTGCTCGTGAAGGACGTACCAACTCTGTTCTCGGTGAACTCGGTAACTTCTTTAGTCCAGAGTTTATGAACCGTTTTGACGGCATCATCGAATTTAAACCTCTCAGCAAGGACAACCTTCTCCAAATCGTCGAACTCATGCTAGCGGATGTCAATAAACGCCTCTCTAGCAACAATATCCACCTCGATGTGACAGACAAGGTCAAGGAAAAGTTGGTTGACTTAGGTTATGATCCAAAAATGGGGGCACGCCCACTCCGCCGTACCATTCAAGACCATATCGAGGATGCCATAACAGACTTCTACCTTGAAAATCCAAGTGAAAAAGACCTCAAGGCAGTTATGACAAGCAATGGCAATATTCAAATCAAATCTGCCAAAAAAACTGAGAAAACAGAAGAGATTGCTTCTGAAATAGAAGAATAAATCTATATAACAAGTGCAGAAAGTCTATCATTTTCTGCACCTTTTTTACTAAAATAAATGTAAAACCTTGACAGCTTGCCCCTCGTCCATTATGATAATAATAAAGACACTAGAGAATGAGGAAAAAGCAATGGCAAACCCAACTTATGGTGATAAAAAAGAGAATGTGACCTACCAGCCCCGCTATGGTGTGTACGCAGTTATTCCGGATGCGGAGAAAAAACAAATTGTCTTAGTTCAAGCTCCCAATGGTGCTTGGTTCTTGCCAGGTGGAGAGATTGAAGCAGGCGAAGATCATCAAGAAGCACTGAAGAGAGAACTAATCGAAGAACTTGGCTTTACAGCTGAGATTGGAACCTATTATGGACAAGCTGATGAGTATTTCTACTCTCGCCACCGTGATACCTACTACTACAATCCAGCGTATCTCTATGAAGCTATTTCTTTCAAAGAAGCACAAAAACCATTGGAAGATTTCAATCATATTGCTTGGTTCCCTATTGATGAAGCAATTGAAAAACTCAAACGTGGTAGCCATAAATGGGGAATTGAAGCTTGGAAAATCCAGCATGGAATTGGCTAAAATACACGATTTTATCCAAAAAGTGCTATAATAGAATTAGAAAATCGGAGGAACTGTTATGAAGCTTATCAACACGACTAATTCACACTCGCAACTTGTTAAAAGCCAATTAGAAAGCACAGACGCAACTCTTGTCGAGGTCTATTCTGCTGGAAACACAGATGTAGTTTTCACGCAAGCCCCGCTTCACTATGAAATCCTCATTTCCAACAAACACCGTGCTATTCGTGAACCTGAAATCGAAACTATCCAAGACTTCTTCTTAAAACGTAAAATCGACAAAGGAAGCATTGATGAAGCCAATATCAAGACGCTTTATTCAGATAAATTGATTGAGATTTCAATCCCTATAAAATAAGAAGACCAGCCAAAAGCTGGTTTTCTTTTGCAAAAAAGATTGGCAGTGCACAGCTACCAATCTTTTAGTTTTATTTCACAGCTTCTTTTAATGCATCTACCTTATCCAAACTTTCCCATGGAAGGTCAATATCTGTACGTCCCATGTGTCCATAAGCCGCTGTTTGACGGTAAATTGGACGTTTGAGATCCAGCATTTGGATAATTCCCGCAGGGCGAAGGTCAAAGATTTGACGCGCTGCTTTTTCAAGCTTGCTTTCAGCTACTGTTCCTGTACCAAAGTATCGATACGAACAGAAACAGGTTGCGCCACCCCGATAGCATAAGCCAATTGCACTTCTGCCTTCTTAGCAAGACCTGCTGCAACGATGTTCTTGGCAATGTAGCGAGCTGCATAAGAGGCTGAACGGTCCACTTTCGTCGCATCCTTACCAGAGAAGGCACCACCACCATGACGAGAGTAGCCACCATAGGTATCCACGATAATCTTACGACCAGTCAAACCTGAGTCCCCTTGAGGTCCACCGATTACAAAGCGACCAGTTGGATTGATGAAGAATTTGGTTTGCTCATCCAAGTAAGAAGCTGGGATCACCTCTTTGATAACCTTGTTAATCACATCATTGTGAATTTGTTCATTGCTAACTTCTGGATCGTGCTGAGTTGAAATAACGACTGTGTCCACACGTACCGGACGGTCATTTTCATCATACTCAACTGTTACTTGTGATTTGGCATCAGGACGAAGATAGCTAATTTCACCAGACTTACGAAGTTCTGCCAAACGACGAACCAACTTGTGACTAAGTGAGATTGGTAAAGGCATGAGTTCTTCTGTCTCATCCACTGCAAACCCAAACATAAGACCTTGGTCACCAGCACCAATCAAGTCCAGCGGATCTTGATCTACATTCCCACGAACCTCCAAGGCTTCGTTAACACCTTGGGCGATATCTGGTGACTGCTCAACAAGTGACGGATGAACTCCCACCGTCTCTGCAGAAAAACCATACTCTGTATTGGTATAACCAATCTCTGCAATGGTATCACGAACCACTCGGTTAATATCTACATAAGCATGTGTAGAAATTTCACCAAAAACATGGACCGAACCTGTGTATACAGCTGTCTCGGCAGCAACGTGCGCCTCAGGATCTTTAGCTAAAATAGCATCCAAAATCGCATCTGAAATTTGGTCTGCAATCTTATCCGGATGCCCCTCAGATACAGATTCAGACGTGAATAATTTACGTTCTGACATAAAAATGTCCCCCCTTAAAAAATATTGTTATAGAGTTACAAAGTACTGATAGAAATTTCTACCATCTTATCGGGACTATATAACCTTATCATTATACCACTTTTTACTTTTTTGCAGTTTTTTCGAACTAAAAAAGAACCTTACTACCTTTCTCGGCATAATAATTACTGCACCTGTTGTATCGCTGAAGACTACACCATATTATCCGCATACTGTTTACAACCACCTATTTTTTACTTCACAATGTTCTTACAAACAATCTTCCAGTTAGGCTTACTGTTCCTTAGACTCTCTATTGCCACAGTTAAGCCAGCAAGTCCAGCCAGCTTAGGAGGCCAAGTCCCAGCAATACCTGTAGTTCGCTGTAATTATCACTCCCACCAGGAGCCGGCCACTCTTTATGTTGCAGCTACTGGAACTGTGGGTAGTTGGAGTCGCACTTCCGTCTGCTGGAGCGGGCGGTAGTGTTGTACGACGTTCTAGGTAAAATTGAAATTATCTTTGTTACCAATTGTGTCCTTCAGTCATGCTTCAACAATCCATGAAGTTGCATCCAGAAGTTAAAGAATCAGGCTGGTTACGATTAATATCATTAATCGACCTTCTGATACAAAATTTTATACACATCGGTCCCTGCTCTAGTTAGTACTAATTCTTTCTGATTTTGCACAGCACGCAAGAGAGCCCGCCATCGTTGGAATTCAGCATCCTCCTTGTTGGAGCATCTAACAACACATGACAAACTTTTTTATTTTTAGGTGACTTAGACCAGTCAGAGGTTGAAACAATTTGGTGTATAGGTAGATGTTTGTGAAGTTCCACCATGTGCAAGCTTAATGCCTGCGTAAGGCTTTTTTCAAGCTCAGCTGGTCAGAGGTAAAATAAGATTCATTAAATTTTGTTAAAATTGTACCTCATCTGCTAATCCACCGCCGTCCATATATACTTCAACACAAAGCGTAGTTAATCTAAACGTGCTGCTACTCCATCTTTTGCAAGATTTCTTTGCAAACTCATTGATATTGTTACGGACAGGTCAGTTCGAGTATTAGCAGATGCTGAACACATCAAAACGGCATTGCAGAGTTAGATTTTGAAATCAATTCATGCTTTGATTTCTGGACTGGAAGTTGTTTTATCAACACGTTCATAAGCTAGTAAGAATTCCATCTTCATCTTTCCCACCACTGTACTCTCAGTTAGAGCCTTTGAAGTCTTGGAGCAGGAAGTTCTTCACTTTTTATATGGTGCCACTTCTGTCTTGTGACTCCAACTGTTGCAGTTTCTTCTATGAATTCACTCACCTCTTATGTTCTTTCACACAATAGGTGAAACCTCTGTAGAAACATCAATGTCTCTCCAGGTTTCTGCATCTGATTGGTTAACGACTGGCTCTTGCCTCATCATTTTACTGCTACAGCAGCTTGACCTGATTTGGCTCGGTTTCACCATTGTTTCCAGCGAAGTAGATGTCAAAGCAGTTTCATCCATATTACTTGGTCCGACCTGAGCCAAAGCAAACAAATTGCTAAGTAGACAATCAAATTTTATTTTACGGAATGAAAACGTTGTTGTTTACAATGATTTATCCATAGAAGTCCTTTTCTTTTCAGTTTGATCAATGGATATAATCCTTTTTATTGTTTTATAGTAGCGATAAATGTACCTGTAAGGGTTTTCAATTTTTTCCTTATGATTTCAATAAAACAAGTTCTAAAAAGGTTTTAAAGTTAATACTGGTTTTATGAATCAAATATTAAAATATATAATTATTATCTCCTTTGAAGAGTTTTAGTGAAAACTGTGAATCACCTGATTCTATTTCCAGAGTTTTTTTAAAAATGTTTGGCGTTTAGCTTTTACGCTCTGCACGGCCACGTGCGCGATTTTCAGCACGCTTGGTTTTGCGGCGTTTTTCATCCACCGCCCATTGAATCTTCTTCTTATAGCCTGGTTTGACTTTTTTCTTTTTCTTTTTGACCAAGCCAATCATTTCAATATCAAGCTTATCCTGCTTCTTTTCACGGTTGGCACGACGATCACGGTCATAGGTATCTTGAAACTCTCCGTCTTTGACCATCTTAGGAGTAAACTTGATTCCTAATTTCTCCAACTCACGGATATCCGAGTCATCGCTTGGCTGGTAAAGGGTAATAGCTGTACCAGGCAGTCCGTTGCGCCCAGTCCGTCCAACACGGTGAACAAAGAAGGACAAGTCTTGCGGAATGGCATCATTAATAACATGGCTGACACCTTCAATGTCAATCCCACGCGCTGCCAAGTCTGTTGCGACAATGTACTCAAAATCCAGATTTTTCACCTGATTCATGATCCGTTTGCGTTCACGAGGAGCAATGTCTCCATGAATCTTAGCTACCTTCAATCCTTGAGCAGTCAAGTAGGCATGTAACTCATCAGCACGCGTTTTTTTGTGTTAACAAAAATCATTGCCAAATAAGGCTGCATCAACTGAGTCAGCTGGTAAATTTGAGCATTCTTGTCGCGGCCCTTGGTCGAAATCAACCAATTATCAATCGTATCAGAAATGACTGTCTTAGTCTTGATTTTTTCCATGACAGGATTTGACAAGTATTTTTTCAAGAATGGTTGCAATTTTTGTGGAATAGTTGCTGAAAAGACCATGAATTGCAAGTCTTTTGGAAGGCTTCCTGCAATCCTATCAACGGTTTCCAAAAATCCCATATCCAAGGTCATATCGGCTTCATCAACTACAAAGGTCTTGGCCTTGTGAATAGCCAAATCACCAGATTTGACCAAGTCATAGATGCGACCTGGCGTTCCGATAACAATATGTGGTTGGTTGCTGGCAAGTTTTTCAATCTGACGCGCCTTATCCGTACCACCCACATAATTAACCACACGAACTTCGACATCTGAGTGAGCTGCAATCTGACGGGCTGCTTGGTAGATCTGAGTAGCCAACTCACGACTTGGTGCAGTAATGACCGCTTGCACACTATCGCTAGTTTCATCTAATTGCTGAAAAATGGGTAGTAAGAAAGTGTGGGTCTTTCCTGAACCTGTTTTTGACTCGCCCACCAAGTCACGACCTGCCAGTACAATAGGGATTAATTTTTCTTGTACCTCTGTCGGAGTTGTAAATTTTAACTCCTCCAAGGCTTCTACTATATAATTTTTAAATTGAAATTTCTTAAATGACATACTATCCTCGATTCTATCTTTTCAATTATACCATATTTTGTCCTATTGCAGTAGCCCCATTTGAGTCTCAGTCCTGTAGTAAAGATTCGAATAGATTAAAAAGTTGGAACTCTCTGGTTCCAACCTCTTTCATTATTTCCAGGTCAATACAGCATTCAAACCATAATGATCACTGACTTGTGGACTATTTTGTCCATCAAAAACTACTTGCAAACTCTCTACTTCTAACTCTTTGGTCGTAAAGACGTAGTCGATTCGTAATGGCTCGGTATTGCCTTTCCAACCATCAATTTCTGGTGGAACGGTATAGCTACCACTTCTTTCTTTCGCAACTTCAAACGCGTCTTGTAATCCTAATGGGCTAGCTAAAATCGCTTGATAGCCTTCCTGACCAGCTGGATTATTAAAATCACCCGCTAAAATTAGAGGTTTCTTCAACTCTTTTAGTACAGCCTCAAATCGTGCCCATTCTTCTTGGAAACCTTTATCCCACCAAGAGAGATGAACGCTTGCAAGAGCAAGTTCCTTACCTTCAACCTCTGTCTCAGCCAAGGCAACGCGACGAGTATGGTAGTCCGTTGGATCATCTACATCTGATACTAAAATCTCACGCGCCTTAATAGGTGTTTTGGATAAGATGGCTACGCCTTCATGGTAGCGGTCATAGCCAATATGATTGTAAGCCCAAGTCCAGTAGTAGTTTTTCCCTTTCTCAGACAATTTTTCAACCAGAAGTCGGACATAGTGGTCCTGATGAATGGGTTCTGCTGATGGTAAAGCTTGATAGTGATTGTTAACCTCTACCTCAGGCGAAGTCATTTCTTGATTGATTTCTTGGAAACAAATCAAATCATAATCCTTATCAAGAATGTCTTGGAATAAGATTTGGAATTTTTCCTCTGCTTCCTTCTCCATCCAACTGTGGGTATTGAGTGTTAGAAATTTCATGCTTTTCTCCTAAAACAAGAGGTTGGAAAACAGCTTCCAACCCCAAGTATATTACAATTCTACTTTAGCAACTGCTGTTTTAGCTGCAAGAGAACCTGTTTGTTCTAATTTAACTGATTTGAGGACATCACCATTTGTGAAGACAACCACTGTTGATGTTTTGCGTCCTGCTTCTCGAATAGCATCCAAGTCAGCTGTGACAAGAAGGTCACCAGCGGCCACTTTTTGTCCTTCAGAGACATGAACAGTAAATGGTTTTCCTTCAAGACTTACTGTATCCAAACCAATATGAACAAGCACTTCAAGACCTGAGTCAGTGACAAGACCAAGAGCGTGTTTTGTTGGGAAGATACTTGATACAGTACCAGTAACTGGAGATACAATGTTACCATTTGCTGGCTCTACTGCAAATCCATCACCCATCATTTTTTGAGCAAAAACTGGATCTTCCACTTGTTCTAAAGCAACAACTTGACCGTCAGCTACTGAGTAAACTTCTTCAGTTACACCTTTGTAGTGTACAGTATTTTGTTGAGTTTCTGTCATTTGGCTTGGAAGAGTTTCAGGAATTACTTCACCTGAGTCAAGGATATCTTGGATATCAGATTTCAATACGTCAGCTTTGGTCCGTAGATAGCTTGGACACCTTGTCCTTTCATGACAAGACCCATAGCTCCTTCTGCTTTCCATTGTTCCTCAGTACCAACGCGATCTGCGTCTTTAACAGTTACACGAAGACGAGTCATACATGCATCCACATCTACGATATTTGCACGACCACCAAGAAGGTTAATGATATTTACGGCTTGAGAAGCTGCTACAACTTTTGGAGTTCCAGGAGTTGCTTCTTCTGATGCTCCTTCAGCTGTTTCGTAGTTTCCGTTACGTCCTGGAGTTGCGTAGTTGAATTTCTTGATCATGAAGTTGGCAATGAAGTACATGATAACCGCAAAGAGAACAGTTACCCAGATAAAGTTAACGATATCCATACCAATACCAGCATTAATTGCCAATGGTGTACGAGTCAAGAATTCAATTGAACCGAATGAGTGGACACGAAGGTGAACAATATCTGCCATAGCAAAGGCAGCACCTTGAACTACTGAATAAACAAGGTAAAGCGGTGTTGCGATGAACATGAACATATACTCGATAGGTTCAGTAACCCCTGTCAAGAATGTTGCAAGGGCTGTCGCAATCATCATACCCTTGTATTGGTGTTTCTTGTCAGCATCAACATTGCGGTAGATAGCAACGATGACACCCATCAAGATACCAAATGAACCAATCATTTGTCCAACTTTGAAACGAGCTGGAGTGACTGTTGTAAGAAGGTGTTGGTATTGGTCAGCATTTGAACCTTTAAGGTTAACAAGGTCCGTTACCCAAGCAAGCCAAAGTGGATCTTGACCAAATACTTGTGTTCCTTTTGCTGCACCGGTTAACACTTCGTATGTTCCACCAAGAGCTGTGTAGTTCATTGGGATAGTCAACATGTGGTGAAGACCGAATGGCAAGAGCAAACGTTCCAAAGTACCATACAAGAATGGTGCAAGGACTGGAGCAGTTTCTTGTGAGTTAGCAATCCAAATACCAAAGTTGTTGATACCTGTTTGAACTACTGGCCAAAAGGCAGCAAGTAGAATTGCAGCAATAGCTGAACGAAGAATAACGACGAATGGTACGAAACGTTTACCATTGAAGAATGAAAGGGCATCAGGAAGTTTACGGAAGTTGTAGTATTTGTTATAAGCTGTTGCTCCAACAAAACCAGAGATAATCCCTACGAAAACCCCCATGTTAAGAGCTGGTGCCTCAAGAACGCTGATAAAGTAGTCAGCAACCTTGATTGAACCACCAAAGAAGGTAGTAACCATTGCTTCAGGGTTTTTCAACATATCACCTGTAACACCAAAGATAGTACCTGTGATACGGTTAATCAAGATAAAGGCAAGTCCGGCTGCAAATGCACCACCTGCACGTTCTTTTGCCCAGCTTCCCCCCAATAGCAAGGGCAAACAAGATATGAAGGTTACCGATAACCCCCCAACCAATTTGCTCAAGGATTCCACCTGTAATCACTAGAGGAGCAAGGTTTGGGTCGATCATCACGATTGATTTACCGATTGAGATCATCAATCCCGCCGCTGGCATAACGGCGATAACCACCATTAAAGCCTTACCGAATTTTTGCCAAAATTCGAAAGACAAGACATTTTTGAATGTAGCTTTCATCATTCAAATCTCCTTTATTTTATTTAGGCAAACGTTTTACGAAAACGTTTGCATTTGGTTATGTATTAATTATACCACTTTTATTTTTTTTGTAAAGGCTTTTATAAAAAAATTGTCTATTTTTTTTTATTTTTAGAAAGGAAAAAGAGAAGTTTACGAAAACTTCTCTTTTAAATATGTATTATTTTTCTAATTTGTACTGCAATTTTCATTTAAATCCAACTAGATCTTCAAGAATCGACGCATTGAAATCCCTGAACCAATTGAACCAATGAAAATTCCGATTATAAATAATAGGACTGTCATCAGAGGGATAAACACATCTGGCGTAATCATTGACAAGTTTTGACCTACCAAGGATTTATTGACTGATTGATAAACCATATTGTAAACAAAGAATACAAGGACTGAAGGAATTGCTGCACCAAGCAAGCCAATAAAAGCACCTTCTAGCAAGAATGGACCACGGATATAGCCATTTTTTGCTCCTACAAGACGCATGATCTGAATCTCACGACTACGTGAAATAATAGTGATACGAATGGTATTGGAAATGAGGAAGACTGCGATAAAAATCAAGAGCCCTGCAATAACCAATCCCCAAACACGGATAAAGGAAGCTAGTTCAAAAAGTCGTTGAGTGTTGGCTCCACCATCTTGAACCTCTGATACTCCTTCAATTTTCTTAGCTTCTTCAGCTACAGTTTTAACATCACTCGGAGAATTTGTATCGACGATATAGGCATCATAGAGAGGGTTTGCATCCCCTTCAAAGACCTTCCAATCGTCACCCATTGTTTCCGTTAGTTTTTCGTACTGTTCTTCTTTACTTGAGAAGGTAACACTTTTAACAGCAGGCATAGCTTTCAAAGCATCATAGACCTTGTGGTAGTCATTATTGGTAACTGTCTGACCTTCTTTTTCAATCGTTTCACTGTTATCAGCTACATCCTTACGAATGTAAACCATGACCCGAACGTTGTTTTCAATGTCGGTAGCCAGTTTTGCTGTATTAAAAATTACAGATGCAAACAGGGCAACAAGTGTCAAGGTAATCATAACCGAACTCACTGCTGCTACTGTCATCCAGCCATTTCGTTTTAAACTTTTTAATGATTCAAATAAATGGCGAAAAAATCTACTAATCATCGTATCCATATTCTCCTTTAGCTTCGTCACGAACGACACGGCCATTTTCAATGGCAATGACACGGTGGCGCAAGGTATTTACAATCTGGCTATTGTGGGTTGCCATCAAGACAGTAGTACCTTGGAGATTGATGCGTTCCAACAGATTCATAATTTCCCATGAATTATCTGGGTCCAAGTTTCCTGTTGGCTCATCGGCAATCAATACTTTAGGATTGTTGACAATCGCGCGAGCAATCGCAATCCGTTGCTGCTCTCCACCTGAGAGTTCATTAGGGAAAGAGCGAACCTTATGTTTCAAACCAACCAGGTCCAATACTTCCATAACACGTTTTTTGATGTTGCGACGGCTCTCACCGATTACTTCCATTGCATAGGCAATATTCTCATAAACAGTCTTCTTAGGCAAGAGTTTGTAATCCTGAAAGACTACCCCGACACTACGACGTAGCAGTGGGACATCTTTCTTCTTAATTTTAACTAAATTAAAGCCTGCAACTGTTAGGCTTCCTTTTTCGATCTTTACTTCTCGGTATAAAGCTCGAATAAAGGTTGACTTACCTGCCCCAGAAGGTCCTACGATATAGGCAAACTCTCCTGGTTCAATGGTAACAGATACACCACGCAGGGCAGTCGTTCCATTGTCATACTTTGACAACATCTCTCATTTCAATGATTGACATATGAGTTCCTTTCTATCTTAGCTGATTCGCCACTTGAGGTAGGCATCGATAAAACCATCAAGGTCTCCATCCATCACCTTATCTACCTGAGCAACTTCAAAGCTTGTACGGTGATCTTTTACCATAGTATAAGGCGTGAAAACATATGAACGGATTTGGCTTCCCCATGTGATTTCCTTTTTCTCACCTTTAAGGGAATCAACTTCCGCAGCTTTCTTTTCTTGCTCCATTTGATAGAGCTTAGCCTGCAACATCTTCATGGCACGATCTCTATTTCCATACTGGGTACGATCGACCGTTGATTGGACGACAGTTCCCGTAGGAATGTGTGTCAAACGCACACCTGTTGAAACCTTATTGACGTTCTGTCCACCAGCACCACCTGAACGGAAGGTATCCATTTTGATATCATCTTCACGAATCTCCACTTCGATGGTATCATCCAACTCAGGCATAACCTCTACGGATGTAAATGAAGTATGGCGGCGTTTGGCAGAGTCAAATGGCGAAATACGGACCAAACGGTGAACACCCATTTCTGATTTAAGTAGGCCGTATGCATTGGGTCCTTCAAAAGACAAGGTCACAGACTTGATACCTGCTTCATCACCAGCTTGGTAATCCAAGACTTCTACTTTAAAGCCTTTGGCATTTCCATAACGAGTGTACATACGAAGCAACATATCGCCCCAGTCCTGAGCCTCAGTTCCACCAGATCCTGGATGGATTTCCAAGATTGCATTATTATGGTCATAAGGTTCTGACAAGAGAAGGGTCATCTCGTAGCTGGTCATCATCTTATCCAGTTCTATCAACTGTTCGACCAGTTCATCATGGACTGACTCGTCTTCTGCTAAAAAGTCCAATAAAATCTCAACTTCATCCTGCAACTCTTCCATTTTACGGAAGGTGTTGTAGGTGTTTTTTAATTCATTTAATTCTTGCGACGTTTTTTGGGCCGCGATATTATCGTTCCAAAAATCAGGTTCTGTCATCTTGTTTTCCAAGATGGCAATCTCTTCCTCCAAGCCTTCGAGGTCAAAGAGACCCCCTAAAAGAAGCTAATTTTTCACGATTTGCGTCAATTTTTTGACGGATTTCTGAAATGTCCATAGATACTCCTTTTCATATCGTTTTATTATACCATAATCTCTCATTTCTTTCCATATTTTGCTTTTCACCGCTTTTGATGGCAGAAGAAAAGAGGCTCTAAAGCCTCTGGTTTAAAGGACTTTGGCAGAGGTATGAGTGATCTCCTCCACTTGAATTCCTTCTTTTTCAAACTTTTCCTTTAATGCAGTCAAATCGATTTCCATCAATTTGAACTTCGATGACGACCTTGCCATCCTTACGTGGAATGTTTACAGTATGGGAAATATTTAAATCCTCTTCTACTATTAAAGCTACAATTTTCCCCAGTACTCCTACTTCATTTTCTGTAATGAAACGAACACGAATCCCCTCTTCTCCGTATCCAGCGATTTCCAAGAAAGCCTGAAAAACATCACGGTCTGTAATGACGCCGTAGACCTGATGATTGTCTACGACTGGTAATATTCCAATTTTATTTTTCAGCATCAGGTAGGTCGCATCTTCTAGACTAGCATAGCCAGAAACCGTCACGACATCTCGAATCATTACATCTTTTACTTTGGTTTTATTCAGAAGATAATTCATCTCATAGATAGAGAGACTAGTTGCTTTAGATGGGCTGGCTTCCGCAATGGTTCCTTCTGTTACTAATCCGACTAATTGATCGTTTTCGATAACAGGTAAACGGTGCAAACCTTGCTCGCGCATCAAATCTGCTGCGTGTGCTACAGTCGTATCTGGACTGATATAAACTACCTTACGGGTCATGAAATCTTTAACTGCCATGAGACTTCTCCTTCTATATTATTGCTACTTTTATTATACACTTTCTTAGAAAATCTATCAAACGCTTTCATCTCTTTTTCAAGATTTTGAATAATCTGAGAAGTTTGCATAAAATGCCAGTGTAAGTTAAAAGGGAACCGTAGTCCCCTCTCTTCTTAAATCGTAATAGTGTCTCGATCTTTTATCATATAACGTTTTAGAGGGCTAAGACTAGCTAACCAGTATAGTAGACCGCCAAATAGCGCAGTAAATCCGCTACCCGTTGTGATTAAAAAGATGGGACTTTGAATTTGTGCAGTTACAGGGTTGTAGACAAAAAGTACCGCTACCAATAAGGAGATAAATACGCAAGACAAGCCAACTAAGTTAAATCCTTTAGTAAACTCGTAGGCGTCATGCCCTTCAAGGAAATAGGCTGAACGCAAGTCGAGTTTTCGTTTTCTTAAGATAAAATAGTCGACAACAATCATACCAATAATTGGCCCCTGAATATAGGCGGCTAGGGAGATGAAGGAGCCGAAATACTCTTCTACTCCTCCCCAGATAGTGAGTAGACTCACATAAACCATGGCAATCCAAACCATTAGTTTATAGCTTACTTTGGGCATCCCACTTTTGACAATCATACAGTTCACATACGATCCAGTCCCCTGGGTTCCAATATTGGCGAAGGCTACTAGTAGTAAACTTAAGAGAGCAAAGGCTGGTGTGCTTAGAGTTGAAAGCATCGTCGTTGGATCACTTTCATAGACACCTGTTTTGACAAACATGGCTAGAGCCATGACTCCACCTGTCGCAACGAAGAATGGAGCCACAACTCCGTATGATAAGGCTGTAGCCCAATAACCACTGCGTTCTGATTTTGCTAAACGTGGTAAAACCAACGCCTGTGTAGACCAAGAAAGCAAAGGCAACATTTCCTTCTCCAGAAAGCATGAAGCGTTCTAACGGCGTCAAATCTCCTTGAGTGGCTGGTTGGATATTCATAATATCCGTTATAGGAACGGCGACAAAGCAGATTCCAACGATGATGAGACCGACAATCAATAAGGCGATGACCAAGAAGCGATTGGTCCATTTAATCACCTCTGGACCTCCAAGAGCAATGAGAGTTCCAAGTAGAACACAGAGGGTTCCAAGAATAGGCGCCCATACTCCCTTGTCCAAACCAAGACCAAAATTATTTGCCAAATGGATCATGGAACTGGCAAAAAGATTGGCCGCAACAGCATACCATCCAAAGTTAGCCAAGCTAATAATGGTTGATAACAGAGCTACACCTCTTTTTCCTAGAACAGCTCTCAACCAAATCCACAAATCAATCCCATATTTAACCGCAAACAGAATTGGGAGACACTCAATAAAGACCCAGATAATGTTAAAGCTAAAAATATTAATCAACATTTGATTAAAGGTCAAATATTGAGCTACATAAGCCCCTTGAGTATAACACCAAGTGGCAATGGCAAAACCACTTGTCGATAGAAAGAGATCCCAAAAAGAATACTGACGATCCTTATTGGTCATGGGTACAATTCCTGTTATGGTTTCTTGTTGGATATAGTCATTCATTTTAGACATATTATTGAATTCCTCCCATCATTGCTAAGATAATCAAAACAAGGTTGATTAGGACTATGGAGATGATTAAAATGAAATCACTTTTTAGGAAGGGTTGAACAAACTCGTAGTTTGGCGACTCCATTTCTTCCAATCTTCTCTTTGTTTCAGTTGATACTAATTCTTCAATTTCAGATGTCGTTTTCATCTCAGTTCTCCTCCAAATACAAGTCAAGGGCCAGTTGTCCATATTGTTTGGTATAGCGATACCAGATGTAAAGAAACTCACCGACTGGTTTTCCGACACTCTCCTGGAACAAAGCCCACAAGAACCAATAATATGAGGTCACTGCTACATAAGCCAAGTAGTGACGTTTGGTTTTCTTATCTGGTACTTCTTGTAGATACAATTCCAGTACTTTTTCAGCATCCTCTACGGTATAGTTGGAACACGCGATAAAGGTCCCCAAATCTCCTGCTGGCTCTCCCATTCCAGAATATTCCCAATCAATCAAGCTCATTTCGCCTGCTTCATTTAACAAAAAATTAGGACTATAGGAATCTCCATGACAAAGGACAACCTGTTTCGGATCATTCTGTAAATAATTTTTGAGAATTGAGACAGTTTTATCCAATTCCTCGAGACCATCAAACTCAAATCGATTTCTAGCCTTCAATTTTTCTCTAAAATCATCAATCCCTTCAAATTGGTCAAAGGAATGTCCCGTTTTTTCTCCAGATTGGTGTAACCGTCTCAAGAGGTCCATTGCTTGTGCCACATCATCCCAATTATCATAATCCAGTTGCTTAGCATTAGGAATAAATTCTGAAATTTTCCAGCCCTCATCTTTGTTCATAGCTACAAAGGTACGGTCAATCTTTAATTTTGCAGCAATTTCCATAGAAGCTGCTTCACTAGCTCGGTCGATATAATTTTCTGTTCCCCTACCCGGATGACGGTAAACATATCTTTTCCCTAGACAGTCAAATGAAAATGATGTGTTGGTTAATCCATCTTTAGTGGTTTGATATTGACAATATCTGAAGCCACACACTTTAATGTCTTACAGATATTATCAATAATGGCCGAATCTGCATTTACCAAATAACGTTCATCAAATTGACGTAGTTCATCTAGTGAATCAAATTCTTTAACAATATCCGCTGAATAGTGGCGCGCTTCTAAAAGGAGTTCTTTGACATGGCGACCATAGTAATCCTCCCAAAGCTGTTCCCGATAAGGTTCGTGTTTAAACTCGGTTTCTAAAACTTCCTTGAATTTCTCGCTGAATGCACGGTCGAAATAAACGTGCCCCACCATGGCCCAAGTATTTTCTCCACCAATCTGGATATCAATGATGGTGTGATTCGAATCCTCTATCGCACAATATTCGTCCGTTTGACCTTCTGCAAATATCGTCGAGTAATAACCTCTATAAATATATTGCTCAAACGGATTTTCCACAAAATAATTATCCGATGAACAAATATAAGTGTTGGAAAGTTGATCTTTAACCAACATAAGAGATGAGCAGTTATTGTATTTGTAGTAATCATTATTCACTACAATTTTTATACCAAACTTCTCTGCAAGATAGAACATTTTTTCTTGTAAGTAGCCTACAATAACGGTTATATCTTCTATTCCTGCTTCTTGCAGCTGTCTGATTTCCCTCTCTATCAAGCGTTCCCCCTTGACTTGAAGCAATCCTTTAGGAATCTCATAAGACAAAGGAGCAAAACGACTACTCATGCCAGCAGCCATTATAATAGCATTTTCTACTCGATAGGGTTCTAAAACTTTCTGGCCTAGTTCAGTTAAGTGAAGTTCCTCATCAAGCCACTTCTCTTCTTTCAGTTTTTTCAATAATGTGTTGATTGTTCCTAAAGATAGGTCTAACTCTTCAGCTAACTGTCGCTGAGTAAATGTCTTTTCTTTATGTATCAACATAAAACGCAAAAGTTTAAATTGTTTTTCTGTTACCATTCTCAGTCCTCCTGTTCAATTTTTTCTTACTCATATTATAATATGAACAAAAAGGACTGTCAATTCAAATAGGGAAACAATTAGTAAAAATTAAGGTCTTTTTCCCTTTTCTCAAAAAACATATAAATAAAAGAGCTCCTTATTCTGGAGCCCTGAAATATTTTATATTTTTGATAAGTAGTCGTATTGGGTGTCGCTTGGCTGCAATCCTTATCCGCCGACTAAAACAATCCACTGAATTGGATGATTACTTACGTAATCCTTATCCGCCAACTAAAAAGGGCCCCCGGACTATAGAGGGATTGCGTGCGCAATCTCCGTCCACAACCTAAACTAGTCTCCCAGACTAGAGGAGAATTGCTGCACAATTCTTATCCGCCGACTAAAAAGGGCCCCCAGACTAAAGGAGAATTTGCTGCACAATTCTTATCCGCCGACTAAAAAGGTCCCCCGGACCTTTTTAGCCACCTAGATATGCTTTTCTGACTTCATCTGATGCTGCGAGTTCTTTTCCTGTTCCTGATAGGACAATCTTTCCTGTTTCAAGTACATAACCACGGTCAGAGATAGCAAGGGCCTTGTTAGCGTTCTGTTCAATTAGGAGAACCGTTGTTCCTTGCTTCTGAATATCTTGAATGATATCGAAAATTTCTTGGATAAAGATCGGGGCAAGTCCCATTGACGGCTCATCCAAGAGAAGGAGCTTAGGTGTCGACATGAGCGCTCGTCCCATAGCCAGCATCTGCTGTTCACCACCTGAAAGAGTTGCCGCATCTTGGTTTTTGCGTTCTTCCAGACGAGGGAAACGTGAAAAGACTTTTTTCAAGTTGGCTTGATTTTCTTCACGATTTTTCTTTAAAAAGGCTCCCATTTCTAAGTTTTCCATAACAGTCAAACCTGGGAAAACATGGCGTCCTTCAGGAACTTGTGAAAGACCACCTGCCACGATTTTTTGCGCTGGCAACTTTTGAATCTCTTTTCCCAAAAACTCAATTTTACCAGCACTTGGACGAACCAAACCTGAAAGGGTACGAAGAATGGTTGTTTTACCGGCACCATTGGCACCGATAAGGGAAACAACTTCACCTTCATTAACCTCGAAACTTACATCACGAACTGCTTGGATCATACCGTAATGCACAGAGAGGTTTTCAACTTTAACATAGACATTAGGCTTCACCTCCTAGATAAGCTTCAATAACGCGTTTGTTGTTCTTGATCTCATCCGGAGTCCCATGAGCAATCAACCGACCATATTCAAGAACATAGATACGCTCAGTGACTTCCATAACCAAATTCATGTCATGTTCGATAAGCATGATGGTAATTTTAAATTCATCTTTGATACGACGGATCAATTCTGTCAATTCAGCTGTTTCTTGTGGATTCATACCAGCTGCAGGTTCGTCCAAAAAGAGGATTTTAGGTTCAGTTGCCAGAGCACGAACGATTTCTAATCGACGTTGTTGGCCATAGGCCAGATTCTTGGCAAGAGTATCTGCGTCACCATCCAAATCAAAAATCTTCAGCAAGTCCAAAGCTTTGCTTTTTAATTCTTCCTCGTTCTTATAAAAAGCTGGTAGGCGTAGGAAGCTCGCAAGGACATGTTGTTTATGATGATTGCTAAATGCAATCAAAACATTTTCCAAAACTGTCAAGTCCTTGAACAAACGAATATTTTGGAAAGTACGACTGAGACCAAGTGAGGCAATCTTATAGGGAGTTTTCCCATTTAGGAGATGTCCATCTAGTGTCACAGTACCTTCGCTTGGTTCATAAACGCCGGTCAAGAGATTGAAAAGGGTTGTTTTACCAGCCCCGTTTGGTCCAATCAGACCAACCAATTCTCCCTCGTTCAATTCAAGAGTGACATCTCCAACAGCTGTTAGACCGCCAAAATGTTTGGTTAACTGTTTAACTTCAAGTAATGCCATTAGTTTTGTCCCTCCTTCTTAGATTTTTTAAAGAAACGTGATAGACTCAATTCCCATGTCCCAAGAAGTCCACCTGGTCTGAAAATCATGACCAATACAAGAGCCAAAGCGTAGATAATCATACGTACGCTAGCCACATCTTGAAGGAGCATATTTAAAATTCCCAAAACAATCGCTGAAACGATGGTACCAGTAATCGATCCAAGTCCACCAAATACAACGATAATCAACACGTTGATGGAATTAATAAAAGTGTAATCTTTTGGGACAACAGAACCGATAAAACCGGCCTGAAGTGAACCAGCAATACTTGCTGTAATGGCACCAAAGACAAAAGCGATAATCTTGATCTTTGTAGTGTTTACCCCAACAGACTCTGCAGCAATCTCATCCTCACGAACAGATAGAGTAGAGCGTCCAATTGGACTACGTAAGAAGTTGAGAGTTGCAATAGTTGTAATCACTACAAAAAGATAAACCATTTGCCAGTTGGTAAAGTTTGGAATACCCAAGATACCAGCAGCACCGTTGGTCAAACTTCCACCATTAATGATAAAGATACGAATGATTTCTGAAACACCTAGTGTCGCAACAGCCAGGTAGTCACCCTTCAAACGAAGCGTTGGAATCCCAACGAGCAAAGCGACTGCACCAGAAATCAAAGCGCCCAAGACCATCGCTCCAAAGAAAGCACCATAGGTTGGTGATTTTGAACCAATAATCGCTGCTGCATAAGCCCCAATCGCCATAAAACCTGCATGACCAAGTGAGAATTGTCCTGAAAAACCAACGATTAAGTTCAAACCTACTGCAAGGATGATATTAATCCCAATTTGTTCTAAAATTTGGACATGGAATAGATTGAGAACACCAGCAGAAACCAGTACACTAATCAACCCATAACCCACTAGCAGAAGGAATAACCAGAGAATATTTACTTTAAGATTTGTCTTCATTGTTTACACCTTCTCTTTCACATTCTTACCAAGGATACCTGCAGGTCGAACAATCAGAATCAAAAGCAAGATCCCATATACGATGGCATCACGGAAATCAGACATACCGAAGGCAGTAGCAAATGTTTCCAACAAGCCAATCACAAATCCCCCTAGAGCTGCACCAGGAATAATCCCGATACCACCCAGTACGGCAGCAACGAATGATTTTAGACCTGGAGTCACACCCATCAAAGGTTCAAGAGAGTTGTAGTAAAGGGCAATGAGGACACCTGCTGCACCAGCAAGGGCTGAACCCAAAGCAAAGGTAAAGCTGATTGTACGATTTACATTAATTCCCATCAATTGAGCTGCGTCACTATCAACTGATACCGCACGCATGGCTTTCCCCATTTTTGTTTTTTGAACGATCAATTGCAATAAAACCATCAAGAGTACAGAAACTGCTAAAATCATCAATTGAACATTTGTCAAGCTAATTGGTCCCAAGTCAAAGCGGACTGTTTCAATTGCTTGAGGGAAGGCACGAGTATTGGCACCTACTAGATAAACCATTCCGTATTCCAGTAGGAAAGACACTCCGATGGCAGTAATCAATACAGCAATACGTGTAGAGTGTCGCAAAGGACGGTAGGCAAGAAACTCAATCACAACACCAAGTAGTGCGGTCCCTGCCATTGAAATAATTAAAGCTAAAAAGAAATCCATTTGGAAAGAATTAATCAAAGTAACCAATAAAGGCACCCATCATGTAAATATCACCGTGGGCGAAGTTGATGAGTTTGATAATTCCATAAACCATGGTATAACCCAGAGCCAAAAGTGCATAAACACTACCCAGAATTAGACCATTCACAAGTTGTTGGAGCATAGCATTCACTCTTTTCTATCGTTATTTTTTAGAAAATTTCATTATTTTCACAAGTTCATAAACACCGAAACAGGGAGTGAGTCAAAGGCTCATTCCCCATTTCAATTACTATTCTAATGTTATGGTTTTACAACTTCTGCTTCTTCAACTTTACCATTGTTCATGGTCATCATGTAAGCAGTTTTCACTGTATTGTGGTCAGCATCAAAGCTTGTTTGACCAGTTACACCATCAAAATCTTTGGTTTTAGCAAGGTTGTCCTTGATTTCACCTGAGTTTTTAGCACCTTTTGCAGCATTTGCTACTAGGTAAACTGAGTCATAGGCCAAAGCTGAGAATGTTGAAGGCTCTTCGTTGTATTTAGCACGGTATGCTTCAAGGAAAGCTTTAGCTTTTGCAGAAACATCAACTGTGGTTGAGAATCCAGAGATGAAGTAAATGTTTGATGCTCTTTCAGCAGTTGCTTGTTGAACAAATTCTTCACCGTTAAATCCATCACCACCAATGATTGGTTTATCAATTCCCATACCACGAGCTTGGTTTACAATTTTACCAGCTTCTGTGTAGTAACCTGGAACTACGATAGCGTCAAACTCTTTGTCTTTCATTTTAGTAAGGGCTGCTTGGAAGTCAGTATCACCTGCTACAAACGTTTCATCTGCTACAATCTCACCCTTGTAGGCTTCGCGGAATGATTTAGCAATACCTTTTGCATAGTCACTAGCGTTGTCAGTATAAAGAACAACCTTCTTAGCATTCAATTTGTTTGTTACATAATTAGAAATAATCTTCCCTTGGAAGCTATCTTGGAATGTTCCAATAAATAGGTAATCTTGACCTTTAGTCAAACCGTCTTGAGTAGCACTTGGTGAAATCAATGGCACTCCAGCTTTAGTAGCGTTAGCTACAGCTGCAGCAGTTGCACCAGATGTCGCAGGTCCTACAATAGCTGCTACTTTTGATTGGGTAACAAGGTTTGTTGTAACAGAAGCTGCTTCAGCAGTTTCTGACTTGTTGTCTTTGTCTACAACTTCGATTTGTTTCCCATCAATTCCACCTGCAGCATTGATTTCGTCTACGGCAAGTTGGGCACCTTTTTGTTCAGCTGTACCGTAAGCTGCCACAGCACCTGTCTCTTCAAAGTTAAAACCGATTTTAATTGTTTTTTCGTCTACTGGATTTCCAGTTGTGTTTGACGCTCCTGACTTGACCTCTCCACAGGCAGCAAGAAGAGCCACACTAGCAAGAGCCACAAAAGATAGGGCAAATTTTTTCTTCATTTTTAATCTCCTTATAGTTGTTTCAAAAAATAGTATGTTAAGAATATACCGAATTATCAGAAAATTGTCAATGTATTTGTTTAACTTTTTAAATGATAACGTTTTCTTCAGTCCGATAAAGATTCCCAACGAAGGGAGTTTCTAGCTCTTGAATATGGCAACGTCTAATTTTCTTGATATATCTTTCCTTACCTAATCTCTCAACTAAGTCATCTAGCTCCTCAGTTGGAACATAGAGCTGCAAGTAACGATGTTTTTTGGAATGGTAACAGATATCACCGTATTCCTGAAGTTTTTTTGCATCTCGATTATAGTAGAGATAGATGATTAATCCTGATCGATTTGTTTTTTCAAACATGAGGAGTCCTCTTTCTAAGAAATCTTCCCCTATTATACCAAAAAAAGCAAACTCCGTCGAGTTTACTTTCTAGGTTGCTTAACTTAACGAATTGTTGGCCATGATTTCATCAATAAAGCCATATTCAAGCGTTTCTTGGGCACTCATCCAGTAATCACGTTCTGCATCTGCATGAATTTGCTCGACTGATTTACCAGAGTTATCTGCAAGGATTTGCTCCAAAGTCTTACGAGTTTTGAGCAAGTGCTCTGCAGCGATTGCCATATCTGTCTGTTGGGTACCACCACCTGTACCACCCATTGGTTGGTGAATCATGTACTCTGCATTTGGAAGCATGAAACGTTTGCCTTTGCGCCACTTGATGCAATGACAGTCCCCATGGATGCAGCCATCCCCATAACGATTGTTTGGACATCCGCCTTGATAAAGTTCATTGTATCAACGATTGCCAAACCAGCTGAAACAGAGCCCCCAGGTGTATTGACATAAAGGTAAATATCTTTTGTGCTGTCTTGGGCATCCAAGAAGAGTAATTGGGCGATAACGGAGTTGGCCATGTTGTCTTCAACTGGACCTGTTAGCATGATGATGCGGTCTTTCAGAAGACGAGAGTAAATATCATAGGAACGTTCTCCACGGCTTGTTTGTTCAATAACTACAGGAATCATTCATTTCTCCTTTTAATGTTGAATTTTCTTAGTCTTACGACTCAATACAGAACTATTATATCTTTTTGGTCAAAAAAGGTCAAATTTTTGCTCTATTCTCTAAACAGAAACAAAAACTCAACCTCCTTTCAAGTCAAAAACGAACTTCTAGTTTCAATATTTAATTTGGAATTTTATTTAGTACCAAACAAGCGGTCTCCAGCATCTCCTAGACCTGGAACAATATAACCGTGTTCGTTCAAGCGTTCATCCAAGGCCGCAGTAAAAATTTCTACATCTGGGTGTGCTTCTTGAAGGGCTTTCACTCCTTCTGGAGCAGATACTAGGCAGACAAACTTGATATTTGAAGCACCACGTTTTTAAGGGAATCTACTGCCAAGATTGCTGAGCCACCTGTTGCCAACATTGGATCAACGACAAAGATTTGACGTTGGTCAATATCTTCAGGCAATTTCACCAAATATTCAACTGGTTGAAGGGTTTCTTCATCACGGTACATACCGATATGACCAACTTTGGCTGCTGGAACCAAGCTCAAGAGGCCATCTACCATCCCGATACCTGCACGCAAGATTGGGACAATAGCCAATTTTTTCCCAGCCAATTGTTTTTGAACTGTCTTTGTGATAGGTGTTTCGATTTCCACGTCTTCAAGTGGAAGATCACGAAGTACTTCATATCCCATCAACATCGCAATCTCATCTACTAGCTCACGAAAAGCTTTTGTAGAAGTATCTGTACGTCGCAAGATTGACAATTTGTGTTGAATGAGTGGATGATTAATGACTTCAATTTTTCCCATTTTCTGAGTTCCTTCTTTCAATTTATTCTTCTTATTATATCAAAAAACGGTTTAAAAAGCTTTCTAAACCATTTATTTTTATTAATTTTTAAATCAAATCTGCCTCTTGAAGAGCTGTCTGAACAGTCTCTAATGGTAAATGGGTCAACTCGGTGCCTTTTTCTTGATAAAGGTACTGGGCATAGTCATCCATTCGGTACTGGTTGATATAAACCACGCGCTTGCAACCAACTTGAAGCAGTTGTTTGGTGCAGTTCAGACAAGGGAAATGGGTCACATAGGCTGTAAATCCTCTGGGAACCCCTCGCTCAGCCCCCTGGAGAATAGCATTGACCTCAGCGTGAAGGGTTCGAACACAGTGACCCTCAATGACCAGACATTCGTGATCGATACAGTGCTCTGTTCCTGATACGGAACCATTGTAGCCTGTTGAAATGACTTTATTGTCCTTAACGAGGACAGCTCCCACCTTGGCACGTTTGCAGGTCGAACGATTGGCAATCAGTAAAGCCTGGGCTGCAAAGTACTCATCCCAAGCCAGTCTTTTTTCTGTCATAAGTCTTCTCCTTTTCCTCTATTTTTTGAAAAATGGCAAGCGTAAATCTGCAATCTTTTCAGCCGGAACCTTCATGCCATCCTTGATCCATTTGAGCAGAACCGATACGATGGCAGAACTCCAAAAGGAATGAAGGTAGCTGCTAACGCCTTTTGACTTTCCGTGGTATTTTTCTAGAAATTCCTGCATGGCTTGGACAAAAATCTTTTCCAAATGGTAGTCCAGAGCAAGTTGGATAACTTTGGCTTCTTTCTTGGCTGCGCGGAAAAGGTGTACCCAGACTAGATAAAGGTCTGTTTTAACATCGTAGTGGCTCAACTGTTCCATAATGTTATGGACACTGCGTTTAAAAACACTTTCCAAAATCTCTTCTTTGGAGTCATAGTTACGATAGAAGGCAGCACGAGAGACGCCCGCCCGTTTGACCAGCTCCGAAATGCTGATCTTGGCCAAGTCTTTTTTCTCTAGAAGTTGCAAAAGAGCCGTCTCGATTGCTTCTCTGGTTAAAAAATTGGATTCTTGATTTGATTTTCTGAGATTTTCAAGAGATTTTTCAGATATTTTACGTTCAGACATAACAATTTCTTTCTACTTGTGACAACAGAGAGGTGGTACTTTTGTTTCAAGGGCTTTCATGATATAATTGTAAAAAAAGACAGAACCTTTGTCAATGTATAAGTGACAAAGATGGAGAATTTCTATGACTTGGAAGATTGTAGCTGACTCTGGTTGTGATTATCGTCAACTGGCAACTCCTGCTATTGATACGGAATTTGTTAGTGTTCCTTTAACCATTCAAGTAGCTGATCAGGTCTTTATCGATGATGCCAATCTTGACATTGACCACATGATGGAAACCATGTATGCGACTTCTGAGGCTTCAAAATCAGCTTGTCCTAGCCCTGATGATTACTTGCGAGCATTTGAAGGTGCTAAGCATATCTTTGTCGTTACTATCACTGGTACTCTTTCAGGTAGCCATAATAGTGCACAGCTCGCTAAGAATATCTATCTGGAAGAACACCCTGACACTCAGATTCATGTGATCGATACATTGTCTGCAGGTGGTGAGGTTGACTTGATTGTCGATAAAATCAATAGCTTGATTGATCAAGGACTTTCTTATGAGGAAATTGTTGAAGCTATTACAGCCTACCAAGAAAAAACGAAGTTGCTTTTTGTACTCGCTAAGGTTGATAACTTGGTAAAAAATGGTCGTTTAAGCAAGCTGATCGGTACAGTTGTCGGTCTTCTCAACATCCGTATGGTTGGGGAAGCAAGTGAAACTGGAACCCTAGAACTACTCCAAAAAGCGCGTGGACCAAAAAAATCCCTTCAAGCAGCCTATGAAGAACTCATCAAGGCTGGCTACGCTGGTGGCCGTATCGTCATGGCTCATCGCAGCAATGATAAATTCTGTCAGCAATTGTCAGAACGCTTGCTGGAAACATTCCCACAAGCCACTATCAAAATCGTTCCAACATCCGGTCTCTGCAGTTTTTATGCAGAAGATGGCGGTTTGTTGATGGGATATGAAATTAACTAAGATTATGAGCAACAAGAGATGCCAAGCATCTCTTGTTTTTTGTGGTACAATAGAGCTATGAAACATTTTGATACTATTGTCATCGGTGGTGGACCTGCTGGCATGATGGCTACGATTTCCAGTAGCTTTTATGATCAGAAAACTCTACTCATTGAAAAAAATCGCAAACTTGGCAAAAAATTAGCTGGAACGGGCGGTGGTCGTTGTAATGTGACCAACAATGGAACTTTAGATGACCTAATGGCTGGAATTCCTGGTAACGGGCGCTTTTTATACAGTGTCTTTTCCCAGTTTGATAACCACGATATCATCAACTTTTTTACGGAAAATGGTGTTAAACTTAAGGTCGAAGACCACGGACGCGTCTTTCCTGCTAGTGACAAGTCTCGGACTATTATCGAGACACTAGAAAAGAAAATCACTGAACTCGGTGGTCAAGTTGCTACTCAAACAGAAATTGTTTCGGTTAAAAAGATAGACGACCAGTTTGTCCTTAAGTCCGCAGACCAAAGCTTCACTTGCGATAAACTCATTGTCACAACTGGCGGAAAATCCTATCCTTCTACAGGTTCGACTGGTTTTGGACATGAGATCGCCCGTCATTTTAAACATACCATTACTGAGCTTGAGGCTGCTGAGAGTCCTTTGTTGACTGATTTTCCACACAAAGCGCTTCAGGGGATTTCACTAGACGATGTAACCCTAAGCTATGGCAAGCATGTCATCACTCATGATCTGCTCTTTACCCACTTTGGTCTATCCGGTCCTGCTGCTCTGCGTATGTCTAGCTTTGTAAAGGGTGGTGAGGTTCTCTCGCTAGATGTTTTGCCTCAACTTTCTGAGAAGGACTTGGCTGCATTTCTAGAAGAAAATCGGGAAAAATCCTTGAAAAATGCTTTAAAAACTTTGCTTCCAGAACGCTTGGCAGAATTTCTTGTGCAAGGCTATCCTGAAAAAGTCAAACAACTGACTGAAAAGGAAAGCGAACAACTTCTCCAGTCCATCAAGGCTCTCAAAATCCCTGTGACCGGAAAAATGTCCCTTGCCAAATCCTTTGTCACCAAGGGGGGCGTCAGTCTCAAGGAAATCAACCCTAAAACACTGGAAAGCAAACTGGTCCCTGGGCTCCACTTTGCTGGTGAGGTACTGGATATCAATGCCCACACGGGTGGCTTTAACATCACTTCTGCCCTCTGCACCGGCTGGGTGGCAGGCTCAAATCCAATAAATACCAAATAAGAAAGGAAGTCCTTTGGAACATATTATTTTACTAAGAGGTGTTACTCCTAATGGAAAAAATGCTATCCCGAAAATGTCTTATTTGATAGATATTTGACAGAAGCTGGTTTTCAACACGTTCGAACCTATATTCAAAGTGGGAATATCATTCTTGAGAGTGACTCAGATTTAGAAGAAATACGAGAACGCGTTCATACTTTGATAAAGGAAAAAATTGGGGCCGACTTAAAAATGGTTATCAAGAATAAGAACTATTTTGAAAAGATTGTTCATGAGAATCCATTTAAAGAAGACTATCTTCATGATCGTGTGCATGTAATTCTTTATCAAGGACTTATCCAAAGTCTGCCACTAGAAAAATTGAAAACTGACTACGGCGAGGAAGAAATCTGTGTAGGCGATTACTGTCTCTACCTCTATCTTCCTAGAACTGCAAAACAAAAAAAGCTCAATACTAACTATCTTGAAAAATTGTTTGGCGTGGTTCTGACCATGCGAAAGTTAAACGTCGTGGAAAAGTTACTAACAAAATAGGAAAAACAATATGAACAGATGCGAAACAGTCGAATTTGTCAATATGTGTATGATTCAAAACGGAGACAAGGTGCTGGTCCAAGACAGAGTTAGCCCTGACTGGCCTGGTATTACTTTTCCTGGCGGGCATGTTGAACGTGGCGAATCCTTTGTCGAAGCTGTCATTCGTGAAGTGAAAGAAGAAACTGGACTAACTATTTCAAAACCCCAACTCTGTGGTATTAAAGACTGGTATGACGACGAGGATTATCGTTATGTCGTCCTATTTTACAAGACCGAACACTTTACTGGTGAGCTACAATCTTCAGACGAAGGAAAGATATGGTGGGAAGAGTTTGAAAATCTCTCTCAACTAAAACTGGCAACCGATGATATGTCTGATATGCTTCGTGTTTTTTTGGAAGATGATCTCAGTGAATTCTTTTACTACAAAGACGGTGACGACTGGCTTTATGACTTGAAGTAAAAAATAGGCTAGGAAATTCCTAGCCTATTTATTCTGCATTTGTCTGAACGTAAATAGCAATGACATCTGATGTGTATTGAGCTGTTCCAGGTCCAAATTTGTCAATGTTTTCCTTAAACTCTGGGTTGTAGACGTATCCTTTACCGATATGGCCGAAGACTTCAATAGAGCAGTCAAATCCATAAGTACGAATAGCTTGCCAGAGTTTAGCTGCCTCTTCTTGGTTTTCAGCTGCTGTTGCAGGCAGACCATCTTGAAGATTTTGAGCCAAGGCTTGAAAGACTTGGTTAAAGGCGGCCGTAGACTCGTCTTCGCGACCTTTTTGGCGCTCAAGAGCTTGGTCCATGACTTCTTGTCCATATTTCTCTACCGCCTCTTGGTGGTATTTTTGATGATCTTGATAGCTAAATCCAGTGAATTTTTCCTCAATCGTCATTTTTATTTCTCCTTTTTGTTCTTGAATGGTTTTTTGCAAGGTGGAAATCAAGGTATCCAGGTGTTTCCTTTCTCGAGTTAGATAATCCAACTGCCTAGTCAAATGGGGCAATAAATCTGTCCTTTCTTCCTTTAACAGCTCTGCTATTTTTTCTAAAGAAAAGCCTAGATATTTGTAGTACAGAATGACCTGAAGTCGTTCCAAATCCTCCTGACTATAGGTTCGATAGCCGTTTTCCGACTTTAAGGGAACCAAGAGCCCTATCTTATCGTAGTGATGCAGAGTCTTAACAGAGACACCTGAAAGCTGCGCAGCTTCTTTTATATGATACATGATTTCCTCCTTATACTCAATGAAAATCAAAGAGCAAACTAGGAAGCTAGCCGCAAGCTGTACTTGAGTACGGTAAGGCGACGCTGACGTTGTTTGAATTTGATTTTCGAAGAGTATTACATTGATAGTATAACCCCTCCCCCTAGGTCAGAGTCAAGCGTTTTTACGAAAAATTTTTAACTTTTTGAGAAAGGTGTGAAAACTTGAAAATGGTTTTCTTGACAGACCTTAGAAAACATGATAGGATAGTCAAGTCTATCAATCAAACAGAAGGCTCATAAAGAGCCATTGAGAGAGGGCTATTTGACAACTCAAGTAGCCTTTTCTTATTTTAAAAAACGAGATCGGAGTTCAACTATGTCAGAAAAATCGCAATGGGGCTCGAAACTAGGCTTTATCCTAGCATCTGCTGGTTCAGCCATCGGACTTGGAGCCGTTTGGAAATTTCCCTACATGACTGCTGCTAATGGCGGTGGAGGCTTTTTACTAGTCTTTCTTATTTCTACCATTTTAATCGGTTTCCCGCTCCTGCTTGCTGAGTTTGCCCTTGGCCGTAGTGCTGGCGTTTCCGCTATCAAAACCTTTGGAAAACTAGGCAAGAATAACAAGTACAACTTTATCGGTTGGATTGGTGCCTTTGCCCTCTTTATCCTCCTCTCCTTTTACAGTGTCATTGGAGGTTGGATTCTGGTTTATCTGGGTATTGAGTTTGGGAAATTGTTCCAACTTGGTGGAACGGGTGATTATGCTCAGTTATTTACTTCAATCATTTCAAATCCTGCCATTGCCCTTGGCGCACAAGCTACCTTTATCTTGTTGAATATCTTTATTGTATCACGTGGGGTTCAGAACGGGATTGAAAGAGCTTCGAAAGTCATGATGCCCCTGCTCTTTATCATCTTTGTTGTGATTATTGGACGCTCTCTCAGCTTGCCAAACGCCATGGAAGGCGTTCTTTACTTCCTCAAACCAGATTTTTCAAAACTAACTAGCGCTGGTCTCCTCTATGCTCTGGGACAATCTTTCTTTGCTCTCTCACTAGGGGTTACAGCCATGTTAACCTATGCGTCCTACTTGGACAAAAAAACTAACCTGGTCCAGTCAGGGATTTCCATTGTAGCCATGAATATCTCAGTATCCATCATGGCTGGACTAGCCATTTTCCCAGCCATGTCAGCCTTCAATATCCAGTCTGAAGGGGGACCAAGCCTGCTCTTTATCGTCTTGCCTCAACTCTTTGACAAGATGCCCTTTGGAACCATTTTCTACATCCTCTTCCTCTTGCTCTTCCTCTTTGCGACGGTCACTTCCTCTGTCGTGATGCTGGAAATCAATGTGGGCAATATCACCAATCAGGACAACCGCAAGCGTGCTAAATGGAGTGCTATTTTAGGAATCTTGACCTTTGTCTTTGGAATTCCTTCAGCTCTATCCTATGGGGTCATGGCGGATGTTCATATCTTTGGGAAGACTTTCTTTGATGCTATGGATTTCTTGGTTTCCAATCTCCTCATGCCATTTGGAGCCCTCTGCCTGTCACTTTTTACTGGCTATATCTTTAAAAAGGCCCTTGCCATGGAGGAACTGCATCTTGATGAAAGAGCCTGGAAACAAGGACTTTTCCAAGTCTGGCTCTTCCTTCTTCGTTTTATCATTCCAATCATCATCATTGTGGTTTTTATCGCCCAATTTATGTAATCAAAAAGGACTTGAGTAGTAAACTCAGGCCCTTTCTTTTTTTATGGATGGCTAACAATCAATTCCAAACCTTGCCCTTCCAAGACCCAAGCTTCAACATCACTTGGTAGGATAAAGTGGCTGCCTTTTTTTGGATTGGATAATTTTTCCCCGTCAACAGTCAGGTGACCCTGACCAGCCAAGACACTGAACAGGCTGTAGTCTGCTGTCTTTTTCAAAGTCAACTTTTTCCAGTAATTTCCCATTTGTAAACTGCGAAGAAGCCATTAGACACAAGAAGAGTTGAACGTAAATCATCAGCTTTGACAGTTACAGGACGGCTATTGGCAGGCTCTCCAATGTTTAAAACATCGATGGATTTTTCAAGGTGAAGTTCACGCAAGTTGCCCTTGTCGTCCTTGCGGTCAAAGTCATAAACACGGTAGGTGGTATCGCTAGACTGCTGGGTTTCAAGAATCAAGATACCCGCCCCGATAGCGTGCATGGTTCCGCTTGGTACATAGAAGAAATCTCCAGCTTTAACTGGAACTTTTGTCAGCAAGGTATCCCAGTTCTTGTCCTCGATTTGCTGGCGGAGTTCTTCTTTTGATTTGGCATTGTGGCCATAGATAATCTCTGAACCTTCGTCTGCTGCGATGATGTACCAACACTCTGTTTTCCCTAACTCGCCTTCGTGCTCTAGTCCATAGGTATCGTCTGGGTGAACTTGGACACTGAGCCAGTCGTTGGCATCGAGAATCTTGGTCAACAGTGGAAACACAGGTTCTGGACGGTTACCAAACAATTCACGGTGTTCCGCATACAAAGTAGCTAGGTCTGTTCCCTCAAAACGCCCATTAGCGACCTTTGAAACTCCATTTGGGTGGGCTGAAATAGCCCAGTATTCTCCGATTTTTTCACTTGGAATGTCGTAGCCAAACTCATCACGTAGCTTGGTTCCACCCCAGATTTTTTCTTGCATAACTGATTGTAAAAATAATGGTTCTGACATCTTGATCTCCTGTCTATTTTTCTCACTTCATTATAGCAAAAAGCCAGGTCTAATTGAACTCTTTTTCACATCTTATAAAGTAGGGAGAAGATTTTATAAAAATAGTGAACAAATCCCTTCATATGCTATAACTTTTGTTAGCAATCAAACTCTACTATACCCTTATTTCATACGATAAAAATCAATCACTAAACCAGCAGGACCTTTAACTAATAAGGACTCTGTTCCCCAATCCGTTTCAGAAATACCGTGTAAAATCTCGACACCGTTCTCTTTTAAACGTTGGTAATTCTGATTTAGATCCTCAACCTCGATATGAAGAATGATTCCTGACTGAAAATCTTCCAAAGGAATCAAATGATTTGGGACAACATCAGACAGTGACTGCCAATCGTAAATTGAGCAAAACTGTCATCAACATAATCGGATTTTTTATCCAAAATACGCTCCAAGTCAGCACAAACTTGGGGAACATCTGAAACGATAATATCTAATTGATTTAAATTCATTTACTCTCCTCCATAAAAAGACCGGATTGCTCCGATCTTTTATTAATACATTTAGCTAAAAACATCAGAAAGCTCATTAGGTGTACTATCAAAATTTGATATAATATTCGACAATTTATCGAACGCTATATTAACTTCTTGCAAAGCCTTTTCGTCAATTTTTTCTTTTGCATGCGCATCAGCCCTACCGACCTTATTAATGACCTTCATGTAATGTTTAAATGACTCTTGATCCATATCCTTTATGTAGCGCTCAAATGATTCCCATTTCCCCCTAACCAGTTTATCTAAGTCACTAAAATAAATTTCTGCTTTATCTGCATTAAATAAATCATTTATAGACAAATTGCCGTATTTTTTTTTGTGAGTACTACTATTGTGGAGTTTACTCATTACGTAACTCTTTGCATTAAAATTCGAATCTTTGAATTGCTCAATCACTAGAACTTGCTTAACCATTTTTCGAAAGCTGACTTCTAATTTCCCTCTCTCTTCAACTAGATACTTCCATTTATCTTCTATAGACTTTAAGGTCTTTACTCTTAATTTTTCTTTCTTAATTATATAATCTTTCATGACCTCCATCTTGAACTCATAATCGTCTTCAATCTTTTGTATTAGACCATATCCAAGCAAATGTTTAATATATGTAGGATCCTCATTCGCGAAATAATGAAAAGTGTCATAATCTTTTACTGCTAAATATGTTAATAATTCATACTCCTCTTTATAGAAATCTTTTAACACTCCTAAAATCATATCAAAATATTCAGTTTCCTGCTTATTAAACTCTTGTTTACCATTTTCATAATTTGTTTTACTAATTGTTATTGGTCGTTTAATGTTTTTCTGGGAAATATAACTACATACATGTCTTATTAAGAATGGGTGTCCCCCATATTCGTCTGTTAATTTTTGATAAATTGATTCCTCAAAACTAATCCCCATAACTCTCCCGAGAGTTCTGATCATTTTTCTGGTTTGTGCCCTATTAAACCCTTGAATAAATGTGGGCTCAACAGCCTTAAAAATTGGATTGTCCGCATGTAGAATTTGAGGATACTCAATACAAACTGGATTTGTCCCTACTATACAGAAACTAAAATATTTATTCTTTCTAGATTGATATATAGACCTAATAGCCTTCCAAAAAGAAACCGACTCTAATCCTTCTCCCCACAAAATATTCGAAGCTTTTTTGAAAGTAATGTGTTCAACTTCATCAAACATTAATAAAATAGAATGATCTATTTTTTTAGAAATATTTTCAATCTCATCTATAAAATTTGAAGTCGCAGAATCTTCTGAATAATCTGACTTCTCGTAAATCGGATTAAGTTTCTTTTCTCCCTCTAAACTTAAATCAGAGTTGATATCCTCATACATACACTTAACTACAAAATGCAACGCATTATACCATGATGACTCAGATATCGCAGGGTTTTGACAACTCACAAATACTGCCACTCCTTTCCGGTGAAGTATCTTTCTTTTTACATCAAAAATTATTGAAGTTTTACCAGTTTTTCTTAATCCAAATAACCCTGAATTTTCTCCACTTAAATGTTTATTTATTATATCTAATACTAATTGATCTCTTCCAAAGAAATATAAATCCGTCTTTAACGCATCATTGAATGCAAATAAATCTCTGTTAAAAAAAAATTTTTGAAACTTGTTTCGTATAAAATAATCCTCTGAATTAGCTTTAGTAGTTAACTCAGAGTATGAAAAAAAGGAACAATAATTCTATTTTTCACCAGTATTATATTTCTGGATTTTTACTATCAATTTCATTATCATTGCTTATTAAAACTCCGCATAGATTTTTCAATTCGACCTCTTTCTAATTTCTTTTTTTAACATATTCAAATGCATCCAGTGTTCTTGGCTCAAATTTTGGATAGGAACTAAAAATAACAAGAATTTCTAAATCAATATTAAATTGATTTGCTAAATTGTTGGGCGCTTTTATCAGAAAAATAGGGATACTCACTTGCTCCAATATTAATTATATCAGCTTTTTGTAACATACCATTGTCTTTTAAAAATACCTACAATCGTCCTTTCATTTTTTAGGAATTTACGTACGACTGACTCCGCATACTTATGAATTCCTGGACGAACTTCTTCATTCTTTGAATAATCATATTCTCCTAAATCTTTTCCTTTCAAAAATGTATTCTCCTTTCATTTTTTTCTAAAAATATTAAGTATTTTATACATATTTAGATAATATCATAATTTACTAATCTTTCCACCATTAGAAGGAAAAATAACATTCGGAGAAATCTAGAAAGTCCTAGAATTTTACTTTGTTTAATTATAAGCACCTCACAACTCCTACAAAAACACAGCACTTAACATATGATACCACTAAAGTGATCTACTTAGTTTCTTAGGGTGAGGAACTTAAATTCAAGTCACATATATAATGAAAAAAGTGCCTGAAATGCAATTGTTTCAGGCACCCGGAATTATGAAAACTTAGGGTCAATAATTAGTCATGGAACTTCCTGGATTGCTGAAATCATCCACTGGATAATTTCACCTAACGTCCGTACTCACCTAAAGGAAAGTTTCAAAGAAGACTTTGTCATTAATCAAAAAGACCGGATTACTCCGATCTTTTCAAGTTCGACTCTAGAAAATCAAAGAATAAAATCTACAAAGTTTACATTTGATTTTCGACGAGAGGAATTATTTGATTGCGCGTGATTGCAATCCTTCTTCTTCCAAGAAAAGGCGGAATGGTACGAGTTCTTCTGCTTCGTATTTTTCCTTGAAGGCTTTGATTGCTTCTTCTGAGTGTTGTTTTGGATCCAATTCAAGTACTTCTACTGGAAGTGGACGATGTTGAGAGATGCGAGCATCGATCACAACAGTTTTACCTTCTTTGTTCAATTTAACAGCTTCTGCAACAACTGCGTCGATGTCTTCGATACGATCAACTGTAAATCCTACAGCTCCTTGCGCTTCAGCGATTTTCGCATAGTCCGCGTTAGGGAAGTCACAACCAAACAAGTGTTTGTTTGTGTCTTCGTATTTGTCCTTGATGAAGGCATATTTACCATTTGAGAAGACAACGTTGATAACTGGAAGGTCGTATTGAACGTTTGTGATAACGTCTGGGTAGCACATGTTGAATGCACCGTCACCCATGATGTTCCATACTTGGCGATCTGGATTGTCTTTCTTAGCAGCAATACCACCAGGAAGGGCAATACCCATTGTCGCAAAGAGTGGAGATGTACGCCACATGTTCTTAGGTGTCATGTGAAGGTGACGAGTAGATGTTTGAGTAGTGTCACCTACGTCGATTGAGTAGATAGCGTCTTGATCAGCATGTTTGTTGATTGCATTGTAAACTTGGTACAATTGCAATTCACCCTCAGTTTTACCTTCGAGTTTGTTCATGTAATCACGCCAGTTTTGGTTGTTCTTCACGTTTGCACGCCACCATGGAGTTGATTCAACTGGGTTCACTTTGTCAAGGATTGCTTTCGCTGCTTGACCTGCATCACCAAGAATAGAAGCATCAAGGGCATGTCGTTTACCAAGTTTGTAAGGGTCGATATCGACTTGGATGAATTTTTTTCAGTGTTCTTGAAGGCTTCGTAAACTTCAGCAAATGGGAAGTTTGAACCAAGGAAAAGAACTGTGTCTGCTTCAAAGACCACTTCGTTGGCTGGTTTCCAACCAACACGGTAAGCAGAACCTGTCAAACCTTCGTAGTTCCATTCGAACGCTTCGAAAGTTTTTTTACCAGTTGTGATGATTGGCGCTTTGATTTTACGTGACAATTCAGTGATTACTTCACCAGCTTTAACACCACCGTAACCAGCGTAGATAACTGGACGTTCAGCGTTGTTCAAAATTTCAACAGCTTTGTCGATTTCAACTTCGTTCAAAGCAGGAGCGATGAATGAACGCTCGTATGAACCTGAACCGTAGTATGAGTTTTCGTCGATTTCTTGGAAACCAAAGTTTACTGGAATTTCAACGACAGCTGGACCTTTTTTAGAAACGGCAGCACGGCAAGCTTCGTCAATCACTTTTGGCAATTGCTCTGCGTAAGCTACACGTTTGTTGTAAACAGCGATACCGTTGTACATTGGGTTTTGGTTCAATTCTTGGAAGGCATCCATGTTGAGTTCGTTAACAGGACGTGATCCAAGGATAGCAAGGAATGGAGTGTTATCCATAGCTGCATCGTAAACACCATTGATCAAGTGAGTTGCACCAGGTCCACCTGAACCAACTGCAACACCGATAGATCCGCCAAATTTAGCCTGCATAACCGCTGCAAGAGCACCTGTTTCTTCGTGGCGAACTTGCAAGAAACGGATATCTTTGTCTTCAGCCAAAGCGTCCATCAAGTGAGCTGAGTGTTCCTGATGGGATACCGTAGATAGTGTCTACACCCCATGTTTTTCAATACGTTGAGCATTGCTGCAGATGCAGTAATTTTCCCTTGAGTCATAATGATAACTCTCCTTCAAATATTTTTTTAAAAACTTTGATAAATCCGTTTTCATATACTAATTGGAAACGTTTCAGCAAATTTTTACTCTACTACTTTACCACATTTGTTTTTGGGTCTCCTAAGAATGTGCTCAGAAGTTTTTTTATTCTCTATTACAGTACAGTTTGAAAACGTTTTTATACAACTGTTTTATAATAAAAAAAGCGAGCAAGCTCGCTTTTTAGTCTATTTTACTAAAGTTTAGCATGAGTGAACTGGTTAAAAACAGATACAGAACTAAAAAGCCATGGCTAGACCAGCCAGTTCTGGATTGAGAACGAGACCAATTCCTGAAAAGACTCCTGCTGCAATCGGAATACCAATGAGGTTATAGATAGAAGCCCAGAAAAGATTGAGTAGAATACGATTAAAGGTCTTCTTACTCATATCAAAAGCACGTGCCAATCCTAGTAAATTGTTGGTTGTAAGGACAAGATCTGCTGATTCAATGGCAATATCTGTTCCAGCTCCCATAGCAATCCCCACATCCGCTACACTAAGGGCTGGCGCATCATTGATACCATCTCCGATAAAGGCTACTTTACCAGCCTGTTGAAGTTGATGGATTTCATGCGCTTTTTCTTCTGGCAAAACACCAGCAATGACCTCTTCGATACCAATCTGGTCTGCAATAGCTCGCGCCACTCCAGCATTATCTCCTGTCAACATCACTGTTCGGAGACCACGTTTTTTCAGCTGACTGATGGCAAGCTTGGCATTTTCTTTGGGAATATCTTGCAGGGCAAGCAAAGCCTTTTGATTTCATTGTCAACAGCCAAGTACACAACTGTCTTAGCTTCTTTTCTCCAGTTCTTCTAGTTTTTTTCCTGATAAGCGCTCGAAATATCCATGCCATCTAGCATCTTTAGCATTTCCCAAGCAAGACTTGTTTCCCATTGATTTGCCCTGAAACACCTTTTTCCGTGTAGGGCTTGGAAATTTTCTACAGGTTGAAGCTCAAGTCCTGCTTCACTGCTCGCTTGATAATAGCTTGAGCCAGTGGGTGTTGAGAGGCTTCTTCCAAAGAGGCAGCTAAGCTTAGCACTTCTGTCTCGTCGCCAATGATATCAGTGACCACTGGTTTTCCCTTCCGTCAAAGTTCCTGTTTTATCAAAAGACGAGAGTTTGGACTTTCTGGATTTCCTGTAGGACTGTTCCATTTTTTTAGGAGAACCCCCATCTTGGCACTCCGCCCTGTTCCTACCATGAGGGCTGTTGGTGTTGCAAGACCTAGGGCACAAGGGCAAGCGATAATCAAAACTGCCACACCATAAAGTAGAGAGGTCACAAAACTAGCCCCAAGTAAGACAAACCAAATCCAAAAAGTCAAAATCGCTAAAATGACAACTGCTGGGACAAAAATTCCTGAAATCTTATCCGTCAAATCCTGAATCGGTGCACGGCTGGTCTGGGCTTTCTTCACAAAGTCCACAATCTGAGCCAAGACAGTCTCTGAACCAACTTTTTCTGCTTTAAAAACCAGTGTTCCACTATTATTGATAGTGGAGCCAATCACAGTATCTCCAACTGTTTTTGTCGACTGGCAGGCTCTCACCTGTCACCATGGATTCATCAATACTGGAGACACCTTCGACAACAACACCATCAACCGCGATCTTTTTCACCGGGACGCACTCGAATCAGGTCACCTACTTTGACTTGCTCCAAGGGAACTTTGGACATAGCTATCCTCACGCAAAGACTTCTGCTGTTTTTAGCCTGCAAATCTAGTAATTTTCTCCACAGCTTGAGAAGTGTTTTTTTCGCATTTTTTTCCCTCAAAAAAACTGCTCCCAAAAAGAATGAAGAAGAGGATAAAATGCAGCACTTTCAAAGTAAACAGGGCAGACCCAGTGAAGAGGGCAACTAAGCTATAGAAATAGGCCACTAGGGTTCCCAGAGCAACCAAAGGTATCCATGTTGGAATTGTGCTTTTTAAAAACTAGCCCAAGCGCTCTGATATATGGAACTCCAGCTACCAGCATAATGGGGTGTTGTGGCTAAAAGGTGCCCCAATGCATGACTGGATGACTAATAGTCCCTGTCAACATCCCGATCATGAGGAAAACAAGAGGCAGGGTAAAGATACTAGTAATCCAAAAACGCTGTAAAAGGGATAGAGATTTTCGCGTCTTCTCAACTACGGTATAGCTCCCCTTTTTGCATCTTCATGCCACATGAAAATTCATGCTGACCCTAATTCTTGAGGTGTAAAAACGAATTGTCTTCTCCTCGTCTACACCGATTGGTTCTAGAATCCCTTCTTCTTCAAAAAAAGTATTTCCTTATAACAGTTTGAAGGGGTGGCACGATGAAAAGGTAATCTCAGCGGGAATCCCTTTTTGAAGCTGAATGTGGGCTGGATGATAGCCTTTTCTCAGCTCGGATACGGATTTTTTTGAATGCCATTTTCTAGAGCTTGCTTTTCACAATTTCTGTCATAGTCTCCTCCTACTCTACAATCATCTTACCGTGCATCATATTCATGCCACAAGAGAAACCATACTCACCTGCTTCTTGAGGAGTGATTTCAACCACATATTGCTTCTCCCATAGGGAGATTTGCATGCACTCCAAAAGTCTGGGAAAAAAACGATTTGATCCAAGCAAGGGTGAAGGGATCTTTTCGATCAAAAACAATGCGAGCAGGTTGCGATTTTCTTGAGGATAATGGTTTCTGGAGTATATCCTCCCATGACTTCCACACGGATTTCCTGATAGCCATTCTTTTTGTTGGGCTCTCTTAGCATCTTCTTGCGGTTTTTTGAAAAAAACCAAAAGAGGATAAAAGCAATCATTCCTAGAACAATAATAGATACAAATAGATTTAACATAGCGTCTCCTTTACATACAATTACATTTTACTTCTGTTACAGCACTTGCTTTCTTCTCAGAAATCACAGCTTCCAAGTCTTCCAAGTCAGCCTGAGTAAAATCACATTCCATAATCAAATCAGCCAACAAGTTCTTAATCCTACGAGAACAAACCTTGTCCTTGATATCTTGGACAAGTAAATCCCGACTTTGGTCCAAAGTTAAAAGGGCTGAATAGACAAAGGACTTGCCTTCTTTTTTTTCCTTGTCAGACACTCTTTCTCAACCAAACGAGCCAAAAAGAGTTTGAATGGTCGACTTGGACCAGTCGAACCGCTCCGCCAGAACCCTGATCAAATCCCTACTGGTCTGCTCGCCCTGCATCCAGATAATCTTCATGACCTGCCATTCTGCATCCGAAATCTGCATAATCACACCTCCTAAATCTACATTTGTAGATTACAGTTATTAGTATACTCTCAAAAATCTACATTTGTCAA